>Ga0182015_10001119_pt1 | contig 36577 bp, 39 predicted proteins | sample 712P3MmetaG_FD_120478 | JGI IMG/M metagenome (GOLD analysis project Ga0182015, IMG submission 120478) | Permafrost microbial communities from Stordalen Mire, Sweden - 712P3M metaG | ecosystem: Environmental > Terrestrial > Soil > Wetlands > Permafrost | place: Sweden: Stordalen | collected...
CGGATTGATTGGGCTAACCAGTCGATGAAAGTTTTGCAAATCCTTCGCAAGGAATTCATTAAGAATCAGCCGTTGAAGGGTATGCGTGTTTCGGCCTGCCTGCACGTGACCGCCGAGACGGCGAATCTGGCAATCGCGCTGCGCGATGGCGGAGCTGATGTTGTGTTGTGCGCATCGAATCCTCTTTCTACGCAGGATGATGTTGCCGCCAGTCTGGTACGCGATCACGGCATCCCGGTATTCGCCATCAAGGGCGAAGACAACGACACTTATTACAGCCATATTCTGGCGGCGATTGATCACAAGCCGAACATCACGATGGACGATGGCGCTGACCTGGTAACGATCCTGCATACTAAGCGGCAGGATGCGTTGGCTGATGTCATCGGCGGCACCGAAGAAACTACTACCGGCGTCATTCGGCTTCGTGCGATGGCTAAAGAGGGCGTACTGCGCTTCCCGATTGTTGCGGTTAACGATGCCGATACAAAACATTTGTTCGACAATCGGTACGGCACCGGACAGTCGACAATTGACGGAATTATTCGCGCTACAAACTTTCTCTTGGCGGGATCGAAATTTGTCGTCGCGGGCTATGGTTGGTGCGGACGCGGCCTTGCCAGCCGGGCTCGTGGTTGCGGAGCGGAAGTGATTGTTACGGAAATCGATCCCACAAAAGCCCTTGAAGCCGTGATGGATGGATTCCGCGTCATGTCGATGGCAGAAGCGGCGAAGCTTGGCGATGTTTTCTGCACAGTCACCGGAAACAAGAACGTCCTCACGAAAGATCATTTTGAATTAATGAAAGATGGCGCGATTATTTCGAATTCGGGACACTTCAACGTCGAAATTGACATTCCCGCGCTGGAAAAAATGTCGTCGTCGAAACGAACCACTCGTACATCCGTCGAAGAATATTCTCTGCGCGACGGACGCAAGATCAACCTGCTCGGCGAAGGTCGCCTGATCAATCTCGCCGCCGCCGAAGGACATCCTCCGTCAGTGATGGATATGAGCTTCGCCGATCAGGCGCTTTCGGTCGAATACATGGTCAAGAATTATTCGACTCTCGAAAAGAAGGTCTATACGGTTCCAGTAGATCTCGATAAGCGCGTGGCAAAATTGAAGCTGGAGTCCATGGGCATCAAGATTGACCGGCTGACGCCGGAGCAAGAAGAGTATCTGGCGGGGTGGAGCGAAGGAACTTAGCTTGTGTGGCGCGGGCACTCCTGCCCGCGAAGATTTTGATTGAGAAGGGCGGCGAAAGCCGCCCTTTTTTGTTTACGGGGTGTCGCTCCAAGCGTGTGCAGTAAAATAGAGCTATACGAGGTGTTATGGCCCAGATGACTCCGGAGGTTTCAAGGCTGCTCGAACAGGCGCTGTCTCTTTCGATCGAGGAGCAAGAGGCGTTAGCGGATTCATTAATCTCGACTCTAGGCGGGAAGGTGGACGAGGGTCTGGAGGCAGCTTGGGAAGCGGAGATTGGTAGACGTATCGCCGAGTTAGATTCGGCCAAGACGAGCGCCACGTCATGGGACGAGGTGCGCCGCCGCAATCTGGCCAAGCTGCCTGATGCCCACTAGGATTGAATTCCACGAAGAGGCCGGCGCGGAGTACGATGCGGCGTTCGATTGGTATCTTCAGCGCAGTGCCGATGCGGCTTTGAGGTTTGATGCCGAAGTAAATCGTGCAACCGCGCAGATTCTGAAAGCCCCTAAGCGTTGGGCAGCCGGCTTTCACGGAACCCGCCGATTCTTGCTGCGGCAATTTCCTTTTATTCTGATCTATCGTGAGCGCATAGACGGAGAAATTCAAATCCTAGCGGTAGCCCATGCAAGCCGGAGGCCCGGTTTTTGGAAGAAGCGGGTCTAATCCTAAAGCAAACTGGGCTGGCCCATTTGTTATTATTCTGCGGAGATATCTAAATGGGGCGAGCCATGAAATCTTCTCTTCGCGAAATACTGATTGAGTCTTATGTCGCGGATGTTGCCATTGCCGTCCTTCTTCTCGGAGCGCTCGAATTTGGATTTCGCGTTTTATGCCTCCCTCTTTGGCGCATTGCCACATACTTGTTTACGGCCATTGCCATCGTTGATATTCCTTATTCTTCGCCTGGGGTCGGCCTCCACGACCGGTTCATGTTTGTGAACGCGGTATTTTTTTGCTGGGTTCGCTGAGCAACCTCGGAATGGCATGGCTTCTTGCGCGGTGGGTCTACAAACTTGACCCAGTAAAAATCCTGGCTAGACGCTGCTGGGATTTCAGAGGGAACTTTGCGTAACCGGCTGAAGAAAAGCCTCGTGGAAAGCTTTGTAGGAGCCATTTGTCTTGGTTATTTGTTCGCTCAAGGACTTATTCATCTAGCGTATGCCTTAGTCGCCCCGCTTGCTGGCTGGATTTCGCGGAAAGAATATAGTGCCCTGACAATGCATCCGGAGATTTCAACAAAGTTTTCTTTTGAGGAAGTGCTACCTGAACTAGCGAGGGCCGTTGGGCTTTTGCTGCTTGGATACATTTTGCTTCGGTGGCTGTACTACAAGCCGGTGGTTGGGGTAACAGAGACGATATTAGATTCTGCCCAAGACTGAAAGCCCAGCGTTCGCAAGGCTGGGCCACAGGTGCCTGCTCATTTCAGATGCTGAACGCATCCGCTGGCAGGTATGACTCACCTGTCTGGGAAGAGTGGCGTCGGACTCTGCCTTCGCAAAGCGCGCGAAGGATGGGCCAGACTGATGCAGGCGGTGAAGAGCGAGACGGGCCGAGCTTTGCTCGGCTGGACAGCCGGGGCGGCTGTCCCTACGTGAGTTGCGCATCTTTATTCCGGCGATTCGCGGGCAGGAGTGCCCGCGCCACACGAACTCGGCTTCGTAGTATAGGTCGAAGATGGCAAATTGCATTTCGTACGTTTCCGGCGCAGTGCGCGTGATTTAATCAAATCATGCGCCATCCCGAAGAGACCTTCGTTGTGCAACTTCTGTTGCCGGACGGCGAACGTACAATCACGGCGCGGGCGGACGAACACATCTGGGAAGCGGCTTTTGCGCAAGGGGTTCGGCTGCCGGCACTATGTCATCAAGGATGGTGTCTGACGTGCGCGGCCCATCTAGAGGCTCCGGGAGAAGTAGATCAGTCCGACTCCGCTACGTACTATCCTGAAGATCGCGCCGCGGGATTCGTGCTTTTGTGCACCGGCAGGGCGGCGTCGCCTCTCAAACTTCGCACTCACCAAGCCATCGCGATGCGCAAATACAGAAAGCAGAAAAAACTGCCGGCACCTTATTCGTAGGTCTGATGCCGCGTCCTTTCGCGCACTTTGCTAAAGAGTGGGATTCCGCAAATCTATCGCCATGGACTTTTGACTATGATTCTCGCGGTCGTGGGGGCCTGCGCGACACGGGCAAAATCCACCCAGCCCGAATTTCCTCTTTCGTCCACAAGCAACTGCTGTCGTGCACAGCTTCTCCACAATCGCTGACCCGATTTGTGTTGCGCGCAAAACCTAAGTAAAGCACAGTGCTGACAGTGCAGTTTGGATTGGCTTGCAGAAAATGTTGATTGCGGCGATGGCTTAGGCGGTTCTTGAGGAGAACTGCCGCGAATTTTCCAGGCATGCTTCGGCGCGCGGGAAATTTTGGAGTTATGGTCTCCTCAGAGGGTCCTCCTCCACGGTCATGACTTTGCCATCGGCTCGCAAGCAACCCGTCACGCTCTGGAAACGGAGCCTGGGAGGCGTAATGAATCTGAAGCTGCGTTCTTAGGAACGTAGTTTTCGAAGCATGCGGCGTCACATTGAACTGACGGTTTCAGCAGGACATTTCCAAGATACGGTTCGGGTGGCTGGCCCGGACCGTATTTATTTGCGCCAAGAAGGGTGTTCGCTTTTTGTTTGCCGAGGGAATATATTTTGAAGAGAGGCAAGCCGGTTGCCAACAAAATTTAATTTGATCCGCGTTTTCCGCAGAGATACCTGAAACGCACACGGTTTATGAGGATATGATCCGCTCACCTCATCTCGCTAAATCTTGCAACATTTTCCTCATCAACTTAATTAGAAAATGAAAATGAGCACCGCGGAATACACTCTCGCGCATACGCTGCCGGCAAACATTGAGGCTGAACGGTCAATTTTAGGCGCGATTCTGCTCGACAATTTCTCTTACAACGAAGCCGCCGAACATCTTCGTCCTGAAGACTTTTCGCTGGATTCTCATCGCCGCATCTACACCAGAATTATGGAGTTGATGGAGTCGTCGCGTCCCGCCGACTTCATCACCCTCATCGAGGAACTCCGCCGCAGCAAGGAACTCGAAGCAATCGGCGACGTCGGCTACATTTCCGGTTTGATGGACGGCGTCCCCGACCGCCCCAGCATTGAGCATTATATAAAGATTGTCCGCGACAAGGCTTTACTCCGCGGACTCATCCACGCGGCGAACGCCGCTATCAGCCGCGCCGCCGATCAGGGAGATCCTGCCGAAGAAATTCTCAATGATGCCGAAGCCGCGATTTTTCAGCTCTCCGAAAAGCGCATTGGCCGCGGCTTCATGGGCATTCAGGAGATCGTCAAAGAGTCGTTCGGCTCCGTTGACGCCCTGCTTCAGCGCGGTCAGCGCATTACCGGACTGGCGACTCACTATACCGATCTCGACGAGATGACCAGCGGATTTCAAAAGTCGGATCTGATCATCATTGCCGCACGCCCATCCATGGGGAAAACTGCATTTGCGATGAACATCGCCGAGAACACCGCCATTGAAGATCAAAAAGTGGTGGGAATGTTTTCTCTCGAAATGTCGCGCGAAGCATTGCTGCTCCGCCTTCTCTGCTCAAAAGCCAAAGTGGACTCCCACAAAATGCGCACCGGCTCCCTGTGGCGCGAAGATATGACAAAAGTAGTCAGCGCCATGGAGCAGCTCGCCCAAGCTCCGATCTTCATTGACGACACGCCCGGAATTACGCTCAGCGAAATGCGCGCGAAGTCGCGGCGCTTGCAGCAATCTCAAGGCAAGCTCGACCTGATCATCGTCGACTACCTTCAGCTCATGTCCGGCGGCGGACGCCGCTACGAAAATCGCACCCAGGAAGTCTCCGCGATTTCCCGAGGGCTTAAGGGCCTGGCTAAAGAATTAAAGATCCCGGTCGTCGCTCTCTCGCAATTAAGCCGCGCACCGGAAAGCCGCGGAGGCGATCACCGTCCCCAACTCGCCGACCTCCGCGAATCAGGATCCATCGAACAGGACGCCGACGTTGTAGCCTTCATTTTCCGCGAAGAAGTCTACAAACCCGACGAGCCCGAACTTGAGGGCGTAGCCGAAATTATCATCGCGAAACAGCGAAACGGTCCGACTGGCAGAATCAAGCTGGCGTTCCTAAAGAATTCCACCCGCTTCGAATCGATGGCTGACGGGATGGGATCGGTCGAAGAGTGATATTGCGACATTTCCACGAAGTAGCGGCCTGTGGAAAAGATTGTGGAAGGTTAGATCGGCCCACTTTGGCATAGACATTTTAGTTATCTTCCAACTATGGATGGTTTGCAATATTGTTAACAAACGTCACATTTACATACAGTTAGGAACGACGGCAGATAAGTTTTCCTTAATGCCGAAATGGGCAGAAATTAGGGCAACCTCGGAGATTTGCACATTTCAGGGGGCAGGCTGCCCAGGAAAGCCCTGAGGACTGGGCTGCGATGGCCAGTTCAATCCGGCCGCAGATTGCAACTGTTTCGCAAGACTTTCGCGAATGGCGAAGGGGACTTGCTCCGTGCTCCCCAGCCGGAATTCGACAAATCGCACAAACAAGAGCTTGAACTCTCGCTGGAAGTAAACTTCGTTCCACGGCACCAACAAAGGCGGATGCTGAAGACGAAAAAAGAAAACCATGGAGACGTATATTCCCGTGTGATCGGCGCCAATGGTAAGGCAGTTATTGTAACCAAGGCCGTGTCGCACGCGAGCGCTTTGCCATCCCCACCTGGAGCCGGTGAAAGTTTGAGTTGCCCGGAATCGCGTGGCCAGCAAGTCCCAACCGCTAAGCTTGGAGATGAAATAGGGAAGAACGACCGCGATCACCACCAGGAAAGCAGGAATAAAGATCGGGGGCGGTTGGTGGATAGTCATGGCGCAGACCATAATCGCCGGAGGCTGCCCCAGTGTTCAAGAGGAAATTGTGGGGAGACTAAGGTCGCCTAGCGGAACCTCAGCCGCTGACAAAGCGAGAAACCTGAGTCACGATGCCCTTGCACGTATAGACGCGGCTTGTTGGTTCTGGGTTTACAGATAATATCTGCATCCTCGAACCGCTAAAACCTCAAGCCGCGTCCCCACCAATGAGGAGCCCCGCAACGTTTGCAGTGGGTTCTGCGTCTAACGTTGAGACTGAGGCTATCAAGTCTGGTCTGGAAGCAAATAGCTTCCGTGGTCGGCAGAAGGGTATACTCAGAGGTTTGCGGTTCCTGGAGGAAGTCTAATGACGGACTCGCGCGAAAGCGCTTTTTTAGTGCGATTGAAGGCCCATCGCCTGGCATCCATTTTCATGATTCTGACTACCCTGGCTGTGGGTATTCTCATTGGGACAGTTATTTCTTACGGAGTAAAGGGGCAAGAGAGTAATCGGAAATCTTCGGATGCGACGCCTCTGACCGTGCCTTCACCGCAAGTGCTTTCCAATGCGTTCTCACAGATTGCCAAGCAGCTTGAGCCGAGCGTGGTGAACATCAATACCGAGGCGACGATTAAACAGGATATTCATCCCCGGCGCCGGGCCAATCCTGACGACGATGATCAGGGCGGACAAGGCCAGAATCCCTTCGACGATTTTTTTGATCGCTTCTTTGGAGGCCAGGGAGGCAGCAGTGCAGGCAATGGCGGAGCGATCGAGCACTCTTTGGGTTCGGGAGTAATCGTCGATCCCAAAGGCTACATTTTGACGAATCGGCACGTGGTCGAGAAGGCGGATCGGATCCGCGTGAAGTTGCAGGACGACCCTCCGGGCGTGCTGCATGATGCGAAAGTCATCGGTGAAGATCAGGAGACCGATCTGGCGGTGATCAAGATAAATGTTGACCGGTCTCTGCCGATAGCGAAGCTCGGCAATTCGGAGAGTATGCAGGTCGGCGACTGGGTTCTGGCTGTTGGCAGCCCTTTTGGATTGCAGGAGACGGTCACGGCGGGCATTGTTTCGGCGAAGGGCCGAAACATAGTTCCCAACCGGCAGTTCCAATCGTTTATTCAGACGGATGCGGCGATCAATCCGGGCAATTCTGGTGGCCCTTTGGTGAATATGGCGGGCGAAGTGATTGGAATCAATACCGCTATTCTGACCGACACGAATGCTTATGCAGGCGTAGGTTTTGCTTTGCCGTCGAACACTATTGCGACGGTTTATAACCAGCTCATCGGCCCGGAGCACAGAGTCTCGCGTGGTTCGATCGGAATTGAATTTAACGCGGAGGAGAATCCGGCGATCGCCCGGGTTTATGGCGTTCAATCTGGCGTGACGGTTTCCAGCGTTGTGCCTGGGAGTCCAGCGGAAAAAGCTGAATTGAAAGTTGGAGACACGATCACGACCGTCGATGGCCGACCGGTAAAAAACGGCGACGATCTGGTTGCCGATATTGCCAGCCGAAAACCGGGGACCAAAGTGACTCTCGGATTGATTCGCAACGGCAAGAAACAGGACGCGCCGGTGATCGTTGCAGATCGCTCCAAACTTTTTGCCGCCCGCGGTGGAGATGAGGATGAGGGTGGTGCGGAAGCCGCTCCCAAGGAAAGCCGGCTGGGAATTACGGTGCGCGGAATAACTTCCGACATGGCTGATCGGCTCGATATCCCCGCAGGCAAGGGCGTCATTGTGCAGGACGTGAAGCCGGGCTCGTTTGCTGACGATACCGGATTGAGCCGCGGCGATGTCGTCCTCGAAATCAACAAACAGCCGGTGAATAGCGAGGACGACTTTAACCGCATTCAATCAAGCTTCAAGAGCGGGCAGGATATTGTGTTCCTGGTCCGCCAAAGGGGAGCCGGCCGTCAGGATGGAACGATCTTTTTAGCCGGGACACTTCCGTAACCTAAAAAGACGGATGTGGGGGCTAGTCCTGAGGCGGTTTTCAGGGGATCATATTAGGACCCGGCGGCTAGAATACTGCCGGTCCAAGTTGCTCATGACGCAACATGTCGATGACAAGACTTAAAGTGGTTGCGACAACGCTATTACTGATTGGCTCCGCGTATGCGGCGTCAATCCAGACCGCCTCCGTACATCGCTCATCGCATAAGCATCGATCTCGTAAACACATCGCGAAATCTCACGGACAGCAGAAGATTGATCCGGCGCGCGCACAGCAGATACAGGAAGCTTTAATTCGGGAACACTATCTCAACGGAGAAGCTTCCGGAGTGTGGGATGATGGCAGCCAGCACGCCATGCAGCGATACCAAGCCTCGAACGGTTGGCAGACCAAAGTGGTGCCCGATTCGCGGGCATTGATTAAATTAGGGCTCGGTCCGGACAATGAACATCTGCTCAATCCTGAGAGTGCAATGACAACTCCGCCGCAGTTGTCGCCCAGGACTTCCGATTCTCTCGTCAATGCCAGCCAACACAAGTGAACTGCAACATCTTTGAACGGAACGCGTAGGGACAGCCGTGGGCGGCTGTCCCTACGCGAGCGACTTCGTTACTTAAGGTAGCGGCTTTCCATCAACGATAGCGCGCGGATTGCCTTCGACCAAAGCTTTTACTACGGCGGAGTCGCAGATGTCGTCGAGGGCCTCGACAGCCTGGGACAACTGTGGCACCCGGTTCCTGGTGTCGTGCGCATCGGTGGCGATTACATGTACGGCATTGTGTTTTAGAAGCCACTCCGCGGCACGCCAGGCACGCTCTCCCCAAAATCCAGTAATAGACGAGGCTGTAATTTGTACCACGCAGCGCATTTCTACCCACCGCAGCACTCTTTCCATATCCTCCTGGAGAATGGGGTTCCTTTCGGGGTGGGTGATTATCGGAATGATCCCTTTCGCTTGCATCTGCGCCAGGGACCGGTCGATTTGTGCCGGGATGCTGTAATTGCTGAATTCAACCAGGAGATAGTTGGTGCCTTCAATGCAGTATCGCGAAGGCGCGATCATTAAGTCCTGAAAATTTTCGTAGGAAAGATGGAAATCGCAGCCCAGACTGAAGCGCGGGAACTTGCCAATGCGCTGCCGCAAAGTATCCAGCAGACCGGACAAATATTCGCGGTCAAAGTGATAACGGTCGTTGGCATGGGGCGTGGCGACGATATGCTCAATGCCGTCGGCCGAGGCCATGCGGCACATTTCTTCAGCCGCTTCCCAGGATTTGGGACCGTCGTCTACATCAGGAAGAATGTGGCAATGAATGTCAATCAAGTTAGGAACTCGGCGGGCTCATCGAGAATTTAAGCAGATTTGCGAAGAAAAGGCACGTGCGTGGCGGGTGGCCCAGCCTTTCGCGTCCTTTGCGAAGGCTGGGGATTTTAGCTTGCGTCGAGTCGGCGCACAGTCGGATAGATTCCAAGTTGTTCCCGCTCCCGTGCCGTCCATTGCGATTCGATTTCCACTCCGCCATATTTGCCCGTCACATAATGCCGAAAGCTGCTCCATGCCCATTCTTCCGGCGACGCGACTAAGCCGCGCTTGACCGGATTGCGATGTATATAACGCAGCTTCTCGGTACACTTCCTCTCGCTCCACACATTGAAATCATAATATCGCGGCTGCCAGAATGGTTCTTTGCCGTGCGTGACCCCCAGTTTCCGCGATACGATTTGCTTCAGCATTTGCAGGGACAGTGCAAGCGTCCCGCGCTCCGGTTCGCTCATTAGCAGATGCACATGCTCCGGCATAGCAACGTAGCCGACAACATAAAATCCATACCATCGGCGCACTCTTTCGAGAGCAATCACAAACTCGTTGCGGGCCAGTTCGGTTCCGAGCAGGACATGGCGGTGATAGCAGCAGAATGTGATGAAATGCAACTCGCGAGTCTGCTGATAGCGCTTCAATCCCCAAGGCATGAAGCTAGACTATGATTAACTTCGATACTTTTCCGTGACGAGTGAACATCCCCAGCCTTCGCAAAGAACGCGAAAGGCTGGGCCACCCGCCGCAAACCGTTGGTTATGCTAAATTCACTTTCGGGGCCTGTAGCTCAACGGTTAGAGCAGCAGACTCATAATCTGTTGGTTGTAGGTTCAAATCCTACCGGGCCCACCATCATTCGGTTTGCTATCGAGCGCAGCCATTTCCGCTTAGGTCTCAGGAAAAAATGTTTCATGCCCCGCCGCTCCACTGCAAAAAACGAAGTGGGCAATCGCCAGGGATGACCGGAATAAGACTTGCCGCCGTCGTTATCTTCGGCACAATCGCCCTTCAGAATTGTGTCGCGCAGAAGATCACCGTCGAATTCGACCAGGCTGCGGATTTCGGAAAATACAAGACCTTTGCCATTCGGGTAGGCGAGTTGAATATTCCCGCTTTAGACAATGACTTCATCAAGAAGAAAATCGAGGCCGACCTCGAACGGTATCTGACGGCAAAGGGGCTGGCCGAGGCTTCTGGACGCTCTGATCTCAACGTTGTATATCGGTTGGGGGCGGCGGGCAAGGCCGAGCTGGAGGCGTATCCAGCGGACTGGCGAGCGTTGGGCAGCGGGACGGCTCAGTTTCCCTCTTCTGAAGGCACTCTAGTGATCGATTTGCGCGATCCCGCAACCCACTCGCTGGTATGGCGCGGAATTGCAAGCGAAGAGAAGAGCGATCCAGCCAAGATTCAAGACAAACTGGATAAGATGGTCAAAAAGACCATAGCAAAATACCCTCCTAAGGCAAAATAGCCCAACAGATCGGCCCGGACCGCCTTCTGAGCGCCGTGGCGTGCTGTAATTGTTGCCGACGACCAGGCAAAATCGCCGTACCCGAACCTCGCGCCGAAAGCTAAAGCCTATACCGGATTCCCTGCCTTCGCTTCGCGCCGTAGATTTATGAGGACCGAAAAGTACATCTCCCGGAGGCGTCACTAATATGAAGGCGACATTCACAACTTTCGCAGCATTGCTACTGGCGGCTAGTTTTGCCGTAGCGCAAGAAACGGATTCTCACAGCAGCACCGCTCCAAACAGCTCGACGAGTGATTCAATGTCCAATCCGTCCAGTCAAACAGCTTCACCAACCCCGGCGCCTGATGCGGGTAGCACGTCGACGCAGGCGGCTCCATCCACGCCAGCTTCGGCGGGTTCTTCCGCAAATTCTATTACCGGGTGTCTTTCCGGCTCGGCTATAACTGGGATCTTTACGCTTACGGACCCGGCTGGCACGGTTTACAGTTTGACGGGCGATAATAACGATCTTCGAACGCTGGTGGGAACTCAGGTTCAGGTAACCGGTCAGGCGATGGACGCCACTGCTAACGGATCGATGAATGGCGTAAGCGCGAACAGCGGAGCGAATGCGGCATCCACTAAATCGTTCCAAGTGACCGGGGCGACGAAAGTGGCTGACAACTGCGCTGCGGGTTCTAAGAGCGGCAGCGGTCCGGCGGCTGCGAATTACGGAGAAACCGTGACCATGGCCGCGCTTCAGGGCGCGGGCGGGGCTGGTGCGGGAGCAGGCGCAGGTTCTGGTGCAGGCGCGGCTGGCGGCGCGGGTTCGGCTGGAGCCGGGACAACTGGTTCTGCGTCTGGGCAGACTGGCAATGCGACGGGAACTACTGGATCGGCGGGACCTGGATCCACGGGTCAGGCTGGGTCGACTCAGGGAACAACCCCGGGCACTATGCCTCCTTCTACGACTCCGGGAACCAGCACAACTCCTGACGGCGCGACGGCAGCTCCGACAAATTCCGGAACTGCGGCTCCGACCCCTCAGACGGCGGCTCCGAATCCGGGCTCTGCAACTCCGGAAACTACGCCGGGTTCGACTACTCCGGGAACCACAACTCCGGGCACAGTACCGGAAACTTCTCCATCTAACCCTTCTTCCACTACCACACCGCCTCCGCAACGCACATAGTCATAGCGAAGGCATCAGGAAAGGTCCGCTCATCGCTTAATGGGGCGGACCTTTTTATTCGCCCGGAGAGATGTTTGTTGGCCACGACGACGCGTGCTCCGAAGTGTGCGATAATTTTTCTATCCGTCGAGGAACTGATGCCTGAGCATAAGGTTTTTTGCGCAAAACTTCATAAAGAGCTTCCCGGGCTGGACGAGCCACCGTTCGACACCGAGCTGGGCAATAAAATTTACAACCAGGTATCGCGCGAGGCTTGGACGGGATGGACTGAATTCTGCAAAATGCTGTTGAACGAATACCGGCTGAATCCGGCGCGGCGCGAAGATCAGGAAGTGATCGTCAAACAAATGGAACAATATTTTTTCGGCGAAGGCGCGGCACTGCCGGCCGAGTACGTCCCCCCTGTCCCGAAATAACATTTCCTAAGTTTTAACCTTCCCTCCCTGGCCGCGATCCAAAAACTCAAATTCCAGAAGGAGATTTGTTTGTTATGTATCGCAATATTTATCTTGCTGTGCTTCTCACGCTAGCGTTAGCTGGTACCGCGGCGGCGCAGATACCCACCAAAGGCAACGTATTTTTCGGATATTCCTATCTCGATAGCGATCTGAGTGGAAATCGGGCGAGCGTGAATGGATGGAACGGTTCGCTCGAAGGGAAGGTCTTTCCGTTCGTGGGAATAGTTGCGGATTTGAGCGGATACTACGGTTCGCAAAATTTCCCAGTCTCGTGCGGGAGCTTTGGGACGGGCTGCGCCGTCAGCGCGAAGGCCAACATGCATAGCGTAGTCTTTGGACCGCGCGTCTCGGTGCCCATTGGCAAGTTCACGCCGTTTGGCGAAGCCTTGTTCGGCGTATCGCACATTAGCGGAAGTGCCACGGGATTTTCGGATTCGAATACGTCATTTGCCGATGCGTTCGGCGGAGGCCTTGACTACCGCATCGTGCATGGATTGAGTTTTCGGGTGGAAGGAGACTTACTGGAAACGAGATTTTTCAGCAATACGCAGCAGAATTTTCGCTTGTCGGCGGGGTTGGCTGCATTTCTGAGTGGTCAGGTTTTTACGTAGATGTGTGGGCGCTTCTTGTCGCTCTGATTTCGCATTATCTGAGAGTTGTCATCTCGAGCGGAGAAAGAATCGTCCGCTTGCGGACGATTTTGCGTAGTCGAGAGACCTGCTTTTTTTTGCGGATGCGCAACACGCGATTCGAGCATTAGAACAGCAGATCTTTCGACTGCGGGAGCGGACTCGCCTACGAGTCGGTTCCCTTCGCTCAAGATGATAGAGTCGTTATTCCAAATCGCGCCAGTTCGCGCCTACTCCTATTTCGACCAGCAGCGGAACGATCAGCGGATGGACTTTCTCCATCTCCTCGCGCACCAGCGAACGCGTGATGTCGACTTCCGCTTCCGGCACTTCGAATACTAATTCGTCGTGGACTTGCAGCGTCATTCTCGATTTCATTTGACGATCTCGCAGTGCCTTGTCGATGCGGATCATGGCAATCTTGATCAGATCGGCGGCTGTGCCTTGCAGCGGCGTATTTACGGCGGTGCGCTCGGCGAATCCCCGAAGATTTGCGTTCTTGCTGTTGATGTCGGGGATGGGGCGAATCCTGCCGAATAATGTTTTTACTTTTTGTTCGCGGCGCGTTTCTTCGAGCGTGCGATCGATGAAGTCGCGCACGCCGCTGTACTTTTCGAAATATGCGTTGATGAATTGCTTTGCCTCCCCCGGCTGGATGCCGAGTTTTTGAGATAATCCAAATGCGGAAAGTCCATAGACGATGCCGAAGTTCACGACTTTTGCCTGGCGACGAAGATCGGGAGTAATCATCAGCGGTGGAACTCCGAAGACTTGCGAAGCGGTGAGCGTGTGAATGTCGTCGCCGCGCCGATAAGCTTCGACGAGTAAACCATCTTTTGAAAAATGTGCGAGCAGGCGAAGCTCAATCTGCGAATAGTCGGCGGCCAGCAATACATGACCCGGTTCGGCGGTGAAAGCGGCACGAATTTCCCGGCCCAGTTCGGTGCGGATCGGAATATTTTGCAGGTTGGGATTCGCCGACGAAAGCCTTCCGGTTGCGGTGCCGGTTTGATCGAAAGTCGTGTGCAGGCGTCCAGTAGCCGGATCGAGCAGAGCGGGCAGAGCATCCACGTAGGTCGACTTCAGCTTTGAAAGCTGCCGGTACTCGAGCACCATGCGCGGGGCGTCGTGTGTCAGAGCCAACGACTCAAGGACGTCGACAGCGGTGGAAATAGTTTTGCCTTTCCCATATTTCACCGGCTTCGGCAAATTGAGCTTGTTAAACAGCACATCACCAAGCTGCTTCGGCGAATTGACATTGAACTCCGAGCCGCAGCATTCGTAGATTTCTTTGGCTTTGGCATCGATCTCATGTTGCATGCGCGAAGACATTTTGCCGAGCACGTTGAGGTCGATCTTTACTCCCGCATGTTCCATTCGTGTAAGCACCGGAACGAGCGGCAAATCGATTTCGTCATAAACGTTGAGCAGGCTCGTCTCTTCGACTTCCTGCCGCAATGCCGTGGCTAGCCGCCCGGCAACGTCGGCGGCTTCTGCCAGGGAGCCGCTAAGCTTGAGATTGAAGCGGCGAAGAGCAATGTCTGCGAGGCGATGCGACGAGTAGGTTGGATCGAGCAGGTACGAATAGAGCCGCGAATCATGACGCACCCCGCGCAGGTCTACTCCGTGCATTTCGAGGACATGAGATGCCGCCTTGAAATCAAGCACCGCTTTCGGAAGATCAGGATCAGCCAATGCTAATTTGAGGCGCGACATCGCATCGCCCGCGACCGTCATAGAAATCCCGGGACTAGCAGAAACGGCTATCGTCAGCGGCTTTTGCGCAGGGGACGCAGCGTCAGTCAGCGGCAACATTGCTTCTTCCGGGTCGCGGTCGGGATCCTCCACGATGGTTGTTTCCGATTCCGTCTCCAGCGCAATGGCGAGACTTCCGCCATGTGCGACCGCGCGCAAAACATTTTCCACGTCGCCAGCGGATTGCGCTTCGGTGTAATTGCCTTGCGTCACTTCAACGACCGGCAGCACTTCCTTTAGCAGAGAGGTAAATTCGAGTTCGGTGAATAGAGCGCGTAAAGTTTCGAGATCGGGGGCACCGGCCTTCATTGCGTTCACGTCGAAATCGATGGGAACATTGCAATCGATGGTGACAAGCTGTTTGCTGAGCAGAATATTGTCGCGATTGTTCTGGAGCGATTCGCGATAGGTTTTCTTTTCGACTTCCGAAGCGCGGTCGAGAGCCTGTTCGAGCGATCCAAAGCGCTTGATGATCTCCACCGAGCCTTTATCGCCTATTCCGGGAGCGCCGGGGATGTTGTCGATGGAATCCCCGCGCAGCGCCATGACATCTACCACGCGCTCAGGAGGCACCCCCAAGATTTCTTCGACCTTCGCGGCATCGCAAATCAGGTTGTCTTTGGGAGGATTCAGCACATGAACGTGCTCGTTGACCAGTTGCAGCATGTCTTTGTCGCTGGAGACGACGTAGACCGAATATTTCGCTTCCACGGCTTTGCAGGCGAGGGTGCCGATAACGTCATCGGCCTCGTATCCGCCCAGTTCAAGGATCGGAATGCGGTAAGCCTCGAGTGCTCGCCGTATATACGGAACCTGCTGCACCAGGTCCGCCGGCATTTGCGTGCGATTGGCTTTGTATCCGTGGTACTGAATCTCCTGGAAGGTCTGCGTCTTCAAATCGAACTTGCGCACGCTCTTCATGCCCTCGGCTTGCTGGTCGCGAAATGTGGGCGCGGCCACGTCGAAGACCGCGGCTAGATATTCCGGCGAGAAATCGTCGCGTAACTTTCGCAGCATATTTACAAACACGTAAACAGCGGCGGTCGGCAATCCCGTCTTTGTGGACATGCCACGCTGGCGCGCCATGGCGTGATAGGCGCGGAAGATGAATGACATGGCGTCCATCAGGAAGATGCGGCCCTGGCCGGTGTTAGGCGCTAGAACGGGACGTGAGGTTGCTGCGCCCAAAGGAATCGAGGCTTTGTCAGACGTTGCTGCCGAAGATTTAGCGCGGGGAGACAACAGTTAATTTTAACAGGAAGAAGAGAACGCTTCTGGCTGCTAGCTTCTGGCTAAACCGCGTCCATACTCTGCCTTAGCTGGAAGCCAGAAGCTAGGAGCCGTTTTTCACTGCTTTTCCGTATTCCGAGTTGTAATGGAGTTTGATTTCGCCACAGACGCTTTGCTCCGGCGAATAGACCACGCAACTGTCGAAGGGACGCGAGTAAACATGCAGCGTTATGGCGCGCTGATTAAATTCGCGTGGATTCAGAACACGGTGCACCGGTTCTTTCGGATCCACCGCGCACGGTTGCGTAGCGTTCATTTCGACTGTGTTCGAAGGGTCGAGATGACAGCGTCCTTTGTCCAGATCTTGTGAAACCAGGTGATAATTTTCTACCAGCAACCGGCCGACTGGAGCAGCCATCCAGCAGTTTTGTCCGCGGTGATTGTGGACGGAACTCGCTTGTCCGATTTCCCAGCAGATCGCGACTAGCTCGTACAACGGCGTCTTATCGACCAAATTGCGCGTGTAATGTTGGCGATCCCACATAAGATACGGCGCAAGCGTGTCGGGGGCTACGGGGTTCTGCTGAAGGAAACTTAAAATTTGATCGATTGCGTCGAAAGCGGACTCGGGGAATTTGCGTAACTCAGAGACGAAGTTGTCTATCGAAAGCTGCCTGGATACAGCGTGAGTGGCCATGTTTCACCCCGCGCTCTAGTATAACGCCGCAGCCGCGGGTCAAGAATAAGATGACCTTTTTGATGGACAGGAGCAGACCCATTGGCTCGCGCTAGATCCTTCTGGGCCGTCGCCCCTCAAGGATGACATCAAAAACAATTACTCGATGAACATGCAGTCGCCGTAGGAATAGAAACGATATTCCCGGGCAACGGCATGATGGTAAGCGGCTAATACTTGCTCGCGTCCCGCGAACGCGCTGATCAAGATCAGCAGCGACGACTTGGGGAGATGAAAGTTGGTTAGCAGAGCGTCCACTATCCGAAATTTATATCCTGGATAAATAAAAATGTCAGCTTCCCCTTGACCAGCTTTGAGCTCGCCGTCGGGCGATAGACTCGCCGCATATTCCAAGGTTCGCACAGTAGTAGTTCCCACGGCGACGATCCGTCTCTTTGCCGCCTTCGCGTCTTTTATTTTTTCGGTGGCTTGCGGCGAAATGCAATAAGTCTCCCGATGTAGCTTGTGTTCTTCGACGAGCTCGGTCCGCACGGGTTGAAACGTACCCAAGCCTACATGGAGGGTGATTTCAGCGGTCTCAATTCCGCGGTCTTTGATTTGATCGAGAATCTCGGGTGTGAAATGAAGGCCTGCCGTGGGCGCCGCGATCGACCCTCGTTCGCGGGCGTACACGGTCTGATAGCGCTCTTTGTCGGCGGGCCCGTCGTCGCGGCTTATGTAAGGGGGTAAAGGAATGTGTCCTATACGCTCGACTAATCCGAGAAAATCTTGTACAGCCTCGAAACGCACGATTCGCTCTCCGAATTGAGAACGGCCGATAACCTCGGCGCGCAATTCGCCGTTATCGCCGAAGCGAAGGACATCGCTAGGGCGAATTTGGCGTCCCGGTTTGACCAGGCACTGCCATTCATTAGGATCGAGTGAAGTTTGCCGGGTCAGCAGGACTTCAACATTCGACCCTCCATTGGGCGTACCTTTCTTGCCGAAAAGGCGCGCCGAAAACACGCGAGTGTTATTGAAAACCAGAAGATCATCCGAACTTAGCAGGCCCGGAAAATCGTGGAAGCAGGCGTCTTTCAGTGATTGAGACGCGCGATTCAGATGTAAAAGACGGGAGTCCGCCCGCGCGGGCAGCGGTTGTTGGGCGATGAGTTCGGCAGGTAACTGGTAATTGAAATCGGAGACGAGCACGAGTCCAAATTATAAGGTCATCAAAGCTGCCGCGGGTGCGAATGGGCTAGGCCGATCGGGTCAATCGCACATTTATTTGCAGGTGCGGGTTGATTAGCATTGTTTAGACTTGTGAGGATGCTGTACTATACCCGCAAATTGCAATCCCCCCGCAGTTCACCGACTAATGCCAAGCCAGGCCCACTACCGGAAGCAAATCGTGCAGTTCGGGCAGATGATGCACCAGCGCGGCTATGTGGCGGCGATGGACGGCAATCTCTCTGTGCGGCTGGACGAGCACAGAATCCTTTCGACTCCTACGTCGATATGCAAGGGCATGATGCGTCCTTCGGATCTTGTCATCGTTGATGTCAACGGAAAGCAAATTTCAGGACATAACAAAGTTTCCAGCGAAATTGGGATGCACTTGCTGATTTACAAACTTCGTCCTGACGTGCGGGGCATTGTTCATGCGCATCCGCGAACGGCAACTGGTTTTGCGGCGGCCGGGATGGCATTGAATAAACCATTGGTCTGCGAAGTAGTAATTGGGTTGGGATCGATTCCACTGGCAAAATATGGCACGCCAGGAACACCGGAACTGGCGGATGCGCTAGAGCCGCTCATTCCCGAGTATGACGCCATTCTGATGTCGAATCATGGCGTGGTCACCTATGGCACCGACCTGCATCGCGCGTATATGAAGATGGAAACGGTGGAACACTTCGCCCAGATCGCTTTGATTACCCATATGCTGGGCTGCCAGCAGCCCCTGGGCGACGTGGAATTAGGAAAACTGATGGCCGCGCGCGCCAAGTATCAGGGATGCACTTCAGCCGCACCGATGCCCTTAGCGGCCATTGCGCACAATGGAAGCAAATCTGGCAATGGATATGCCCACCGGATCGAGGGCAAGGTGCGGGCGAAGTTGGCCTCCAGCCGTGGCGGAAATGGACGGCGGAACCTGCCGGTATCTTAAGGTAAAACACCTCCCGGCGCTTTCAACCCATCCCTAATTCATTCGCCGATTCCAGGGGACTGCCGCAGCGCCTGCAAATAACGGCCGAGCAATCTCCGCAGGTCAATGGGTCCGCAACTTGAACGCCGCAACGGGGACAATACAATTCTGCTGCGAGTATGTCCGGAATTTCTGAGTCTGCCATGAAAGCCAAAAATAGCACACCGGTGCTGCTATGAGAGTAGATTGAATAAGATTATTGAAGGTCGAATCCTCGCAGCCCCCGCGCCAGCCTAATAATCTAGAACATGCGATAGGATTTGAGCATCCAAGGTTTTTGCCTTGGACTCGGCTATTCTAAATGGAGGAAACAAATGGAACCCTGGAAGCGAGCATTGTTAGTGGGATCAGCGGGAGCGGCAGCATTTATGTTTATAAAGGGGAATCGGTCGGCTGGGCTGATTTTAGCGGGAGTTGGGCTGGCGGCGTTGGCATCCGAATATCCCGAGAAATTTGCCGAGATACGAGAGAATTTGCCGGAATACATCGAGCGCGGCACCACTTACCTGGATGTTGTGACCCGAGTTGGGGAACGACTTGCCGGCGTCGCGGAAGGTCGCGGGTCAGACCTGCTGGAAGCATTGTTTAACCGCTAAGGCTATTCGATTCCTAGCTGCTTTCGAGCGTCGGGACTCAACCTTTCGGGAGTCCAGGGTGGCGTCCAGATCACATTTACTGTGACGTTGCGCACGCCGGGGAGCTGCTCCACGCGCGCCTTAACCTGCGCGCTGATGTTGACGTGTTCCGGACAGCCCTGCGCGGTGAGTGTCATGTCAACGGTCACGTCTTGCTGGGCGTCGCTGTCCGCGACCGGCTCAAAGCGTATTTCGTAGATGAGGCCGAGGTCCACGATGTTGACCGGAATCTCCGGGTCATAACACTGTTTCAACGCGCTTAGAATTTCGTCCTGGGTAATTGCCATAGGATTACTTTCAATTTGTAACGTGACTTTATCTTAACGTATAGCGCATTTAAGTGGGCGCCACATGAGCAAGAACGTACAGATCATGCTGCTGATCACGGCCCTCGCGGTGGGCGGCCGGGTCGGGTATATCTTTTACCAGCGGCATCAGGACAATGTGCGGGCGATGAATAAACCGCAGGCCGCGCCGCTTAATCCCGACTACTATGTAACTCCCAAAAAGATTTATGCCTACGATTTGAAATCGGCGAAGCAACAGCTCACGCAGCAGCCGGTCTGGATCAAGGTTGGCTACAGCATCACTTACTATCCTTATGATTCCGCGCGCCGCCACGCTGATCTGTCACATGAATCCGGACTGTTGCTCCCTTTGGAGCGTATGGAGATTAAGGATGTGATCGCGGAAGATGCTGCAAAATCGCCAGGGCAACGCCAATTGATGGCGGTATTTGCGAAGGATGGGAGGACCTACGCTTTTCCAGTTGGCGTGGTGGAAGGAGATGACTACCATTTCTTCGCGAACGATATGGTATTCGTCGAAGATCCGCATACGCTTTATACGGACTGGCCCACGGACGTCTGGCAGTCCATCGACAAACACGAGGTAAAGCCGGGAATGAGCGAACTACAAGCCGATTTTGCGGTAGGAATGGGCGTGCCGGAATCTGGCGGCGACGACGCTCAGAAAACGGTCGACTACGCGAATGGCGGAAAGCCGCTAAGCGTCACCTTCAGCAACGGCAAGGCAACTGCGATTAAAAATGGCGCAGGATCGTAGCCAGTTGCCAGTAGCCGTCCCACAGGCGCGACGGTGACAAAAGAATGACAAGCACGCGCTGGACAACGCTGTCCCTCTGCGATAGCCTTCTTTTTACTAAATGGAGGGATTATGCGCGTTTGGATAATTGTGCTCTGCGTTTTGATCGTGGTGGGAATTGGGGTGCGTCTGGCGTTCGCCGGTCCCGTGCCTGACGTGGGAACCACCGCTCCCGATTTTTCGCTTCCTTCAGAGAGCGGAGCCCCGGTCAGCCTGAAAGATTATCGTTCGAAATGGGTGGTCCTATATTTCTATCCCAAGGACTTCACTACTGGATGCACGATTGAAGCTCACAATTTTCAGCGCGACCAGGATCAATACGCCAAGAAGAATGCGGTCGTGATCGGAGTGAGCGTAGACAGCGCGGATTCGCACAAGCAATTCTGCGCCAAAGAAGGGTTGAACTTTAAGCTGCTGGCGGACACCGATCATAAGGTTTCAACCGAATACGGCTCGGTAATGAACTTTGGCGTAACCCAAGTCGCGGCCCGGCATACTTTCATCATTGACCCAGAGGGCAAAATAGCCAAGTCGTATACCAGCGTGGACCCGAACAAACACAGCGAAGAGGTGCTGGCGGCCCTCGATGAACTGGAGAAGAAATAGTCGCCTGATTGTTGGTCAGAAAATAACCCGCGACTATCGCGGGTTTATTTTTTTGGGGAACCGCGGCGATGGTCAGGCGGCTTTCTGTTCCTCGACATCCTTCTCTTTGACTTTCAATTCTATTTTCTCGGTTTGAATGTCGAGCCTGAGCCTGTTGTAGACGCTCATATAGATATTTGAAACCCACACCAGAGCAAAAACTGCGAGGAAATAGCCTCGCCAGTCCGGATACAGCAATTTAAAACGCGTGAGGATCAGGAAAAAGAGCGCAACGTAGTGGCTGAAGCAATACTCGCACGTGAAAAGATAAAAGAATTTCCTCTCAAAAACGCTCCGCGCATCTTTGCAGCGCCCCTGGCAATATTCCCGCGGTTCGCGGAACACTTCCTCATGGGTGACGGTCCATGCAATGGAAGCGACCGGTATCGCCAGTACAAAGAGCCACGTGATTTGGAGGCTAAGAGTAAGCAAACATTCCTTTCTCAGCGAAACTGTTGGGTCAACGCACAGTCTTTGATGCACGTAAGAGGCCACGTGCACGGAATCGCGCTAAGTCCCATGAACACAGAATGTTGTATACTCAGCGCGTTCCGCCGGATTCCGCCAGAGCGAGGTATCAATGACTCTGAAAGTGCTCATTCTCCTGATGGCCACAGCCGCTTGCAGTTTTGGGCAGGCGCAACCGGCTCCTCCTGCCACGCCCTTGGGCATACGGTCCGTCATCGTTTCACCGGAAGTTTCTGCCGATAATCACGTCACGTTTCGATTCCGGGCGCCAAACGACAAAGAAGTTTTGCTTTCGCTGGAAGGATCGAAGCCGACGGCGATGCAGCAGGACGATCAGGGAGTATGGAGCATTGTCATTGGTCCACTTGATCCCGATTTTTATGGATATTCCTTCATCGCTGACGGCGTGTCATTGATCGACCCGTCAAATTGGATGATGAAACCGAATTTCCTATTTAAGCAGAGCGAGGTTCATGTGCCCGGCGGATCTTCGCTCCCGTGGGAAGTCAACGACATTCCTCACGGAGAGATTCATCACCATTTTTATAAGTCAGGCGTGGGGGGCGATGAGCGCGACTATTTCGTTTATACGCCGCCCGCGTACAACCCGGGCGCAAAAACCAAATATCCCGTTCTCTACTTGCTTCATGGCTTCAGCGACGACGCCAGCGGATGGAGCGCGGTTGGGCGCGCCAACGTAATTCTCGATAATTTGATCGTGCAGGGCACCGCCAAACCGATGCTGGTCGTGATGCCGCTGGGTTATGGCGCGCCAGAAATACTTTGGAAGGGTTTTGCCGGGTTTAGCGACACTACATTGCGCGATCGCAATTTCGATAAGTTTCGCGAAGCGCTGTTGACCGAAGTGATTCCGCAAGTGGAGAAGGAGTATCAAGTTTCTACCAATCGGGACTCGAGAGCCATAGCGGGACTTTCCATGGGAGGGTCGGAGTCGCTGCTCACGGGCCTTAACAATCTGGATAAATTTGCGTGGATCGGCGCCTTCAGTTCGGGTGGTCTGCCGGGCGATTTTGTCGCGGATTTCCCGTCGCTCAATGCGGACGCAAATACCAAACTTCACTTGCTCTGGATTGCTTGCGGAACCGACGACGGGTTGATAGGGCCTAATCGCAATTTTCGTGATTGGCTCAAATCGAAGGATATAAACCACGTGGATATCGAGACTTCGGGTGCGCACACATGGATGGTTTGGCGGCGCAACTTGTCGAATTTCGCGCCGCTCCTGTTTCGCTAACACCCGCCAAGCAATGGAGTTTGGAGCTATAATCGGCGCAATGGAGGATTTATGAAACTCCTGAGCGTTATCTTTCTTTTTCTGGGATCGGTTTCATTGTGCTTCGCCGCGAGCGATTTTCGTTCCGACGAGACGCTACATTCACCATCGCTCTTAACCTTCCAAGGATTTGAGGAGCAACAGTCGAGCCAAACTTCGCAGGAAGCACGTCAGCTAAAGTTCGCCGCAGGCGAATCGGGCACACCCGTGATTTGCTATAAAATCCGCAGCTATCACGTGATTCGTGAAGGGCAAGGCTCCGATGTGACACGTCCAGATGGATATTCCACTTGCCAGTTGGCGACGCAGTTTGCGGTAAGAAAAGCCACCGCGCCCGCGCAACTGATTTCGCACTGAATTCAGTGGGAATTTCGGTTCAGCTCATGCACTTGATCGCCATCCGCGATCAACGCCATGCTAACCATGTCGACGAAGAGGCCATGCCCTGCGACTCCAGGAATATTTTGCAGCTCCCGGGCCAATTTTTGGGGATCGGGGATTTTTCCGAAGGCACAATCCAAAATATGGTGCCCTTCGTCTGTGACGTACGGGCCGCCTTCTTTCAATTGACGAATTTTGACCGTCGCCCCAAGCTCAGAAATTTTCTTTCCCACCAGCGCTTGAGCGAAAGCGATCACTTCGACCGGCAGCGGGAATTTGCCCAATACCTCGACACGTTTCGTGGCGTCGGCAACGATCACCAGTTTGCGCGCCGCGGATGCAATTACCTTCTCTCGCAGAAGCGCCCCGCCGCCGCCTTTGATCAGGCAGAGGTGCGAGTCAATTTCATCGGCGCCGTCAATTCCAATATCAATTTCCTGGTATTCGTCCAGTGTGGTTAGAGGGATTCCGAGGCTCGCCGCGAGAACGCTGGTGGCCGCCGATGTCGGAATGCCTTTAATTTTCAGGCCGGCGTTTACCCTTTCCGCCAGAAATTCGATCGCGTAAGAGGCAGTAGAGCCTGATCCGAGGCCAACGATGTCGCCTTCGCGCACGAAGCCCACGCTGGCGTGGGCCGCAGCTTTCTTTTCGTGGTCGTTGCTCATGAGAATGGAATTATTTCTGCGAATCTTTTACTAGAGTGAAATTCATTCGGAAGATATGCGATGCTTTCGAAATGCGTGCAGAATTATCGCACCGCTGATCCCAAAGCTGCCAACAGCTCCTAGCGCCATAAATTGCGCCGCCTGGGTGCTCAATCTCATGTAATCGGCGAACAGCGCGCCTAAAGCAAATAAAATTCCTAAAACGTTAAGCCATACCGGGGGATGCACAACGTCATTGCTGGCGCGATTATGAAAACGAAGCTGTAACAAAACAGCCACCAAGCCAATAGCCGCCACCACGACAATCGCAAGCGGGCTGAAAAAGGCTTTGCGATTCGTGTACAAAACGACCAGTGCCAGGACGCCGCAAAGCATGCCGGACGCGACCACGGTTCGGCGGCGGGGATTCGACCGGTACGGCGGCACGGCTTCGGCGTTGGGATCGACTTCCGGCAAGATGCCTCTGGCGACCCATTGTAGCCGCAATAGAGCCTCGGTTGCGAGTATTGGGTCGAACTCGCAGGTCAAGACGAACGAATTTACCGGATTCTTTTTCGCTTCACGAAACGCTCAATCCCATTTAGCTTGATAATGTATAGCTTCAGGCGCTTGCCGTCGTGGGAAGATCCTATGCCAGAGAATACTTTCGATATCGTGAACAAACTTGATTTACAGGAAGTGGCAAATGCCATACAGCAGGCATTGAAAGAAATCCATACCCGGTTCGATTTGAAGGATTCGAAATCGAACATTGAAATCGAAGGTAAGGACGCCATCTTGCTGCATTCGGTCGACGAATACAAGTTGAAGGCCGTCAACGAAATATTTCAGCAGAAGTTGGTGAAACGCGGAGTTTCTCTCAAGGGCTTAACCTATGGACCGGTGGAACCGGCGGCTGGAGCCACGGCTAAACAGAAAATCACCATGCAACAGGGAATCCCCATCGAAAAAGCCAAAGAGATCGTAAAAATCATAAAGAATTCAAAAACGAAAGTGAATGGATCGATTCAGGGAGACCTGGTGCGCGTCAGCGGCAAAGATCGCGATTCCTTGCAGCAAGTGATTGCCTTGCTTAAACAGCAGGATTTGGGCCTCGATTTACAATTCACAAACTACCGCACCAATTAGAAAGATTGGATTCGTAAGTGCCACATGCTGGCCCGAAAGAACGAATGAGCACACCCGCAGCCATTAACGGGAAAGAAATTTTCGAGATGCTTCGGGAAGACCTTTCCGCCATTGAACGCGAGTTCGGCAGAGATACGGTCTCGTCGGTCGAGGCGATTACCGAGATCGGCGAATATCTGCGTGGAGGCGGAGGGAAGCGCATTCGTCCCACGCTGCTTCTTCTTTCGGCGAAGCTGTTCGATTATCAGGGGCGGGGCGCGGTGCGGTTGGGCGCGGTGGTCGAGATCATTCATACCGCGACGCTGGTTCACGACGACATTATTGATGAAGCTGAGATTCGGCGGGGCCGTCCCGCAGCCAACACCCAGTGGGGAAATTCAAAGTGCGTGCTCGCCGGCGACTGGCTTTACATGCAGGCCTTCAAGGTGGCCCTGCAAGAGCGCAATTTCCGCATTCTCGATACCTTAATCGATCTGACTCAGCAGATGGTCGAGGGCGAGTTGCTCCAAATGGAGAAACTCGGGAAGCTGATTTCGTTGGATGAATACTTCGAGCTTATTTTCCGCAAGACCGCCTGCTTGTTTTCGGTGTGCATGAGAATGGGCGCGATACTTGGAGGCGCGACGCCGGAACAGGAAGAAAATCTTGCGCAGTATGGACGCGATTTGGGCATGGCATTTCAGATTGTGGATGACGTGCTCGATCTGACTGCTTCCGAGGATGTTCTGGGAAAGCCCGTGGCCAGCGATCTCAGAGAGGGCAAAGTAACCATGGCGGTCATTCACGCGCTGGAGCGCTGCACCCAAGGGGAACGGAGTTTAATCGCAGGGGTAATCAAAGATAGATCGGTCGACGGCATTACGCATGCCGCCGTGATCGAGATATTGAACCGCTATGGCTCTCTTCAGGCTGCCACAGATTGCGCAGCACGCTATGCGGAACTTGCGAGGAACGCCATCTGCAACTTTCCGGATACGGAGAACAAGAGAGCGCTCTTGTGGGCGCCGGATTTCGTGATAGGCCGCGATAAATAATAATCCCAAATATTGTTGCCCTACCTCGTTCGCCTAAACTCCGCTAACAATTGTCATCCTTCGCTGCGCTCAGGATGACAATTCGGGAGTGATTTGTAAGAGCCTACGCTTTTGTAAATCTAACCAACGCTTCCAGCTTGGCCTTCGCAGACCCGGAATCAATCGACTTCGCCGCGGTCAACATCCCATGTTGCAAATTCTCGGCTCTTTCAGCAACCACCAGGGCGGCGGCCGCATTCAGCAACACAACATCTCTTCTCGCGGATTTCTTGCCATTCAGAATTTCACGGATGATGTTTGCATTTTCCGCCGCGTCGCCGCCGGAAATTTCCGAAATGTTGGCACGCTGTACCCCAAATTCCTCCGGCGTCACTTCATAAGTTCTTACCATTCCGCCGCGCAATTCGGCGATGCGAGTCGAGCCGGTGATTGTGATCTCATCCAGTCCGTCCAGTCCGTGGACGACCATCGCACGCTGCAATCCCAACATGCTGAGCGCTTCCGCAAGTTTCTCTACCAACTCCAATGAATAAACCCCCACCACCTGAGCCGAAGCTCCAGCCGGATTGGTGAGCGGACCCAAGAGATTGAACACGGTTCGAAGACGGAGTTCACGACGCGCGGTTTGAACGTGCTTCATCGCGGAATGCATGGTGGGAGCATATAAAAATGCGATTCCAGTTTGTGTCAGGCACTCGGTTAAGCGGTCAGAAGCCAGGCTGATATTCACTCCCAAAGCTTCCATTACATCGGCCGACCCGCATTTGGAAGTCAGGCTGCGGTTACCGTGTTTCGCGATGCGAACTCCGGCGCCCGCGGCAACGAAGGCCGTGGCCGTCGAAATATTGAAAGTTCCGCTGGCATCCCCGCCGGTGCCGCAGGTATCGACCAGCGCGTCTCTGCCAGTATCACTCACGTCGACCGTCGATTGCTGATGAGCAAATGGAGAAATGGCCGCCGCGCGAATCGCCTCCGCGAATCCGACAATTTCTTCGACGGTTTCGCCTTTCATGTGCAGAGAGACAAGGAACCCGGCGATCTGCGCATCCGTACCATCTCCTGAGAGGATCTCTGCCATAACAGCGCGGGCATCATCGCGAGAAAGAGATTGCCGATGATTGGCGATGCGGAGGATGGCGTCGGTTAGGTGCATGATGGAGAAATCTCCGGAAGAGAATTGTAAAGGAGTGTTGAGCAATGAGAGCTAGCGAGTTCGAATATCGGCACCAGACGCTGATTCACCAGATCATAATCGCCGCGGCGTTCCTCACATATTTGCTCGATCGCGACGACATTGTCTGGCGCTTTACACATGATCGGGGACTTGAGCGATGTCTGTTTGGAATTGCAACCATCCTGATCGGCCTTTCTGCCGCGATGCGAACGGCCTTCTTTGCTTATTGCAAAGAAAACGCCACGCGGGCCTTGACGAAAAAATCGGGTTGTAGGTCTGAGGCACAATATGCCGGCTCTATTCTTTATGCGATTGGACTTGGATCGCTCGCGCCGCTTTCGGGCTTCGTCATACTCGTAGCTGGCGAGGCAATTCGCTTGTTGCGTCTTGCGCTTGGAGAATATTTCAACCATCCAGATTTGGGACTAGAGCAATCCAGCGAGGCATCGTTCGTAAAACAAACGACTAGATCATGGAGCGAGGCAGTTCGTAGAGAAGTCGCAGGATGGGGTATTTTCGTCACCATGATCGTCTTCACGGTGACGCTTAAGGACAGACTCGCAGAGGTTATGGCTGGCACGAGTTTCTGGTAGGAGTCGGCTTTTCAATCGCGAGAAAGACACGCGTCAGCGAAAGCGAGCTCGGTGCTCTTTGAGAATGCACTGGTCCATCACCACAAAAATTCCCGCTTTTCGGGCTTTTTCGGCCGCTTTTTCGTGAATGACTTGTTCTTGCATCCAGATGAAGGGAACTTTTAATTGAATGGCCTGATCAACAATTTCTTCGACATATTCAGGCCGGCGAAAAATGTTCACAACATCAATTTTGACGGGAACGTCGAGCAAGGATGCATAAGACTTCTCGCCCAAAGCTTCATTGATTTGCGGGTTGACGGGGATGATGCGATATCCATGCGTCTGCATGTAAGCTGAAACACCGTGACTGGGGCGCAGAGGGCTATCGGAAAGGCCCACTACCGCGATTGTCCGCGACTTCTTCAAGAACTCCGTTATCGGATCGAAAAGAGGCGACGCCGCCATGCGGAGTATTTTAGCGCAGCCGAGCGCAATCCGGCTTGGCGTAATCCGCTTAGTTCGATGGAAGTCTGAATAGGAGTTGACGTCATCCTCGAGGGACGCAGTCCCGAAGGATCTGGCGTGCAGCACTGGGGTCATCTTCGCGCGCGAGATCCTTCGCTTCGCCCAAGGATGACGTCAAAGACCAAATCTTGCAGTGGAAATGCTGCGCGCCAGACCTTCGCGGCCACTCAAGGATGACGTCAACAACTAGGTTCGTCTCACGCACAAAAACTTATTTGTCGGCGGTGACTTTCTGCTTGAACATTCTGAGCGCGAGTTTGCGCACCGTGTCGGACACTTCCTTATTTCCCGATAAATTCTTGAGGTCGTTCACCATGATTCCTTTCATCAAGGAAAGAGAAACATCGATCGGGGTGCGCGGATTGAAGACCAGATTGCGGCCAACGTTGTATTGCTTCATGAAACGCCGCTTCAAAGGGATCGCACGAAGGACGGCTTCCAGCACGTTTTTTTGGGTGGCGAATTTTTCCACTTCGCTATCGCTGATTTTTGGCGAATCAAGGACGGCAAGGGCCACAATTTTTGTGCCGTCACGCACCAGCAATGCCCGCTCCTCTTTTGTGCCTTTCATGGCCAATTGAATGCGGCCTTTTACATCCAATTTAGAAATTCTCTGGAGCGCGCTGCCCTTGGATTGCGAACCAACCAGCGGGGCCGTCTTCACTGCGGTCGCAGCTCCGCCGCTTTGCGATGGGACCTCAGCCGTCGCCATCACCGCGGGCTCGGGACCGGCAGCCGAAAGTTCGGCGGAGTCCGGTAATTCGTGGGATGGAAGGCTGTCAATTCCGCCCACTGGCTGAAATGGTTTCTCCGCCTCAGCACTTATTTCGGCGGTGTGCGCCGCGATATATTTCGCCACCTCCTCGTCAGCTTCTCTTTCTTCCTGAGAAAGTTCCAGATGAGCGGGCTCGATCGGCGACTCAGTGATTTCCGGGGAGGAATGCGAGTGTGTCAGCAAAGTTAAGCGTTCGTCAATCGTTGCGGATTGGATTCCATTCAAATTTGGATTGTTCGCGAAAGCCGCCAATATTTTCTTAGAGTGTATAACGCGGTCACTGCGCAATGCTGAATTCGCCAGATCTCGGGATATTGATGCGACGAGTGCGGCCAGACATTCGTCTGGCACTGAATGATTTGCGAGCAATGCCTCGAACAGTGCGGGACGAAAATTTTCCGGCGCGGAAAAATAGGCGAGCACCGATGCCGGTGCGGCAGGATTGGAGACAGCGGCGAGACACAAGGTCTCATCCCATCCCGCCAAAGTCAGCGCTGCCTTTTCGGCGAAAAGTTTGTTCTCCGTCGCCAAATACACCAGTATCTCGAGCATTTCTTGCGGCGGCAGGGCAAGACCGCCCCGAGCCGCGGATTGCACCAGGGTAGCTGGCACCGCCGACGCCCGTATGAGATCGATCATGCGCGGCATTTGTTAGAGATTCCCCATTACGTAGTCCGTGAAGTTACAGGATTACGCATTTTGGAGCTGTTTTTCCAACAATTATTACTAGCGGAGGTTACTGAAGAGACTGGAAATCCGCGAGTGGGAGAGCCTAGGCTCCTGCCGACTTCTCTCCCCGGCGCATTTGCAGGTAGGCGCGGATAAATGGCTGTAGGTCGCCATCGATCACGCGATCCACGTCGCCAATCTCAAGCTTGGTCCGGTGATCTTTGATTAAACGGTAGGGCTGGAGGACGTAGGAGCGAATTTGCGAACCGAAGTCGATGTCCAATTTCGAATCTTCTATCTTGCGGGTCACTTCGCGCTTCTTTTCCAGTTCGTGCTCATAAATCTTTGATCGCAACATGCTCATGGCGCGTTCCTTATTCTTGTGCTGCGAACGCTCGTTCTGGCATCCCGCCACAATGCCGGTGGGTAAATGCGTTATGCGTACCGCCGAATCGGTGGTATTGACGTGCTGTCCTCCCTTGCCGCTTGAGCGGTACGTATCGATTCGCAGGTCTTCGGGCTTGATGATGACCTCGATGCTGTCATCAATTTCGGGCGAGACAAACACGCTGGCAAAAGAAGTATGCCGTCGTTTGGCCTGGTCGAACGGTGAGATGCGGACGAGCCGATGAACTCCGATTTCGCTCGTCAGCAGGCCGAAAGCGTATTCCCCATTCACGGCAAAGGTGGCGGATTTTATTCCCGCTTCTTCTCCCGCCTGATAATCGTAAAGCACGGTTTCAAATCCCTGGCGCTCGGCCCATCGCAAGTACAGGCGAAGCAGCATATCCGCCCAATCCTGGGATTCGGTGCCTCCTGCGCCGGGATGTATGGTCACGATAGCATTGCGGGCATCGTTTTCTCCGGACAGCAAGGTTTCCGTTTCCAGGCGATCCACCAACTGGCGCAGAGAATCGATTTCGCGGTGCAGGTCTGCGTCCACGTTCTCTCCCTCGCGCGACAAATCGAAATAAGCTGAGATATCTCCGTCGCGGCGGAGCAACTCCGCCTCAGTGGCGAGCATATTCTCAAGACGCTTTTTCTCGCGCATGACTTGCTGGGATTTTTGAGGATTCGACCAGAGGTTCGGGTCGGCAGCTTGCTTCCCTATGTCGGCTAATCGCGGGCGCAGCTTGCCCGCGTCAAAGATACTCCTGAAGGACCGTGACTTTGGCTTTTAAACCGGAGTATTCGTGCTCTAGCTCTACGTTCATTCTTAATCTGCTTTCCTGAGAAATGGAAGGCGCATAAGCAGCGCCAATACAGAAATTATCGCACACAAATACGCGAAGTAATCGCCGTGACGGGTATAGAAAGTAGTGGTATTCGACAAAGCATAAGGGGCCTGTAGCACGGTTCTAATTTTGCGCGGAACAGTAGCGACTACGCGTCCGTAGGGGTCGATCGAGGCAGTGACTCCGGTGTTGGTGTCACGGAGCAGCCAGCGCTCGTTTTCTATGGCGCGCATCCGCGCCTGTTTCAGGTGTTGCGCGTAGGCGCCGCTGTCTCCGTACCATCCATCGTTAGAAATGTTGACGAAGACTTGCGCACCGTTCGCGGCGAGTTGACGGATTTCATCCGGGAAGATGGACTCGTAGCAGATAAACACGCCCAGCTTGCTGCCGCCGGCATCGAGTGGATCGCGTGATTTTCCCTGGGAAAAATCGCCGACTTCTTTGGTGAGTCCTCCGGCAAAAGAAAAAAAGTCTTTGAAAGGGACGTATTCGCCGAAAGGCACAAGGTGAACTTTGTCGTAACGGCTCACAAAATCCCCAGCGGGATCGACCAGCGTGGCTGAGTTATAGAGTTGTGTTGGTCTCGACGTTATCTGGTTGGCATTCCTGATACCAATGCTGCCGGCAAGAATCCATGCATGAGTTTCGCGGGCAAGTTGAGCCAGCGAATCGCGGAAGGCCGGATTATTGGTATAAAAAGGCGCGGGATTTTCCGGCCAGACAATTAATGGCGAATTCGTAGAAATACTCTGGCTGGAAACTGCCGTTTTACTCTTCGACATCAAGTCCTGAATGGTGGTGTCAAAATATTCTTTGGTCCAGTCTGCGCCCTCCAAGACGGGAATATTTGGTTGCAACAATGTCGCGATCCGATCTGCGGCGAAACCAGGGGCAGGGACGATGCGTCCCGCCTGCAAAATGATCGCGGCAAAGATTGCTGCCAGCAACAGCGTCTTCCGCTTCTCTCTGCGTACCAGAAAGCTAGCCGCAAATGCCGCGTTCACGATCATGATTTCCAGCGATAAGCCGTACACGCCGGTTACGGTGGCAAAACGGGATAACGGAATGTTATCCACTTGTGCGATACCGAGGAGGTCCCAGGGGAATCCGGTGATGCGCGTGCGGGCAAGTTCGACCGCGACCCAGACAATTGGCGAGAGAAGTAAAGCCCGGGGAGTGAATGGATCTTTGCCGGCGAGCAAACTTATTAACAGTCCAAATGCGCCGTGATATAGGCCGAGGTACAGGGAAAACAGAATTAGGATTCCGAAAGCCGCCGGCGCACTCATCTCTCCGTACTGCTTCATGGTGCTGTATATCCAGTAGCAACTTCCGGCATACCAAATCACGCCGCATGCATAGCCCATCACGAACCCTTGCAGAGGCGTCGCGGGCAACAGCTTGATGCCCTCGGTAAATTGCAGCGTGTCAGGTGGACGGGTGCGCGAAAGCGCTACCAACAGCGGCGCCACAGCTATCCAACACAGCATGTACAGATTTGGTAACGGAAAAATTATGATTTGTAGAATCGCCGAAAGCAGAACCAGAAGCCACGCGCTTTTATGGATGCCGAGCACTCAGAGAGGATAACAAAGGATTGTGTGTGGGCAGGCTTCAAGACTTAACGCTTTCCCTTCGGGGAAGTAACCAGGGGATTGCTGACTTACGAATTAGGGTGAGGCGTGAGCCGAGCTAGGCTCGGCATGGACAGACAAACTCCGTCCCTACGCGAGCGGTTGCGGCGGCAATTATTGTTGCGGTTGAGTAGCAGCAGGGCTTGGCGAAGCCGGCGTGGCCGGCTTTGTGGTCTTCGCCGTCGGCTTCTTCTTTGGAGTTTTCTTCGGCGGCTCGGTGTCGTCCACGACCACCTTTTTCGGCGGCGCAGCAACGATTGCTGCCTGCGCATTGCGCAGTTGGAGCCGCAACTGTCCCACTTCATTCTCCTTCGCTACCGAAAGAGCCTCCATTCTGTCCGCAACCGAGTGTCTCGACTTTTCCATCGCGTCCAGGTCGTTTTGCAGCGATTGAAACTCGTCCTTAGATCCGAACGCACCCGCCGATTCCACTACCGACGAAAACACGTCATACAATGCATCGAGATTACGATACAAGCGGAAGGTCTCCGGCAGGCTTTCCGGAGAATTTCGCAATAAGCCGACGATTTCCGGCATCGCACTTTGCAAATTGCGCTGAATCGATTGCACGTCAGCGTCGCTTTGCCGTTTAGTGCCCGAGTCTGTTTTCCACTTCTCGATACGCAATTTTGCCAGGTCGAGTTGCGTGGTTTGCGAAGCCTGTTCCAATCCCGCCAAGAGATCGTTCAGTTGGCTGACGGACGAATACGAGACGGGCGACTGAATCCCCGGCTGATTGGACGGTGGGTTCTGACTGAGACACATCCCGGCGGCGAGGCACAACAAAAGGCAGCATTGGGATGTAGAGCGAAGGCCTGGGGTCATAAGATAATCGTTTGCTTTTTCGTTTAATTTCAATTCAGCATACGCGGAATCGTCATTTTCTGGAAGAAGTTGCCCCATTTCGCAATGCGTTTGACTAACCAATAGGAGTGGGCGAGAATTAGCCGTAGAGAAGCACGCAATCAATTGGGGCCTGTGGCGCAGCTGGGAGCGCGCTTCCATGGCATGGAAGAGGTCGTCGGTTCGATCCCGACCAGGTCCACCATATTTGCTCCACCATAACTTCAAAGTCCCGGCGCGCATTTTTCATTCCAAGTGTCGTAGCGAAGACGTTAACCTCCTCCCGGGTGGCAACATTTCAACTCCCAAAGGGGGTGTACACTGAGTATCTTAATTGGAAGGCAAAGACGCAATCGCATTTTAGCTACTCATTTGCGCGGCAACTAAGTCATCCTCTGCGCTTTGCTAAAATCCCACTTCGCGGAACAATTTCATGATCAAGACAAGCATGATTGAGACAAGCATGATCAAGACGAGCAAAGCAACTTCTCTTACCCTGACAGTCGCGTGCGTTGCCCTGATGTTCGGATTTGCGGCCTGCAACAAGAATCAACCGTCGGACAACGGCGCCGAGAGCCAACCGGCACAGCAGACCGATCAATCCCAGCCCAACCAGCCCGGGCAGTCTGAGGATCAGACAGCGGCTTCCAACCTGGCCCCCGCAAGCGACACTCAGGCGGCCGATAATAACTATCAGCAAGAGCCGAGCGACTCGGGCAACGATTACGACGCTGACGATCAGGACGCAAGCTACGGCCAGCCCGAGCTTCAGGCCCCAGACCCTCCGCCGCCGCTGCCGGAATACTCGCAGCCAGAATGTCCCGGGGACGGTTATCTATGGACGCCAGGATATTGGAGCTATGCTCCTCAAGGCTACTACTGGGTCCCCGGCGCTTGGGCCCGCCCCCCCGAGGTTGGCTTTCTATGGACGCCAGGGTATTGGGGATTTGTCAGCGGCAGATACCGCTATCATTACGGATTTTGGGGCCGGCACATCGGCTACTATGGCGGAATTAATTATGGATTTGGCTATGTTGGCGTTGGTTATCAGGGTGGATATTGGCATGGAAACCGCTTCGACTACAACCGTTCCGTCAACAATGTGAACGTCAGCAACGTTGAGGTGTACAACCGAACAGTCACGAACACTGTAATTGTCAATAACACCACCATAAACATTACCAATAATCGTTATAGCTACAACGGACCCGGGGGCGTTTCCCGCCGGCCACTGCCCACAGAAATTGCCGCGGCGCGAGAGCAGCGCATTCCTCCCATGAATACTCAGTTGCAGCAGCGACAGGCTGCGGCACAGAATCATCAGCAGTTTGCCTCGGTCAATAAGGGACAACCGGCGGTTCTTGTAGCCGCGAAGCCCATTCCCCAAGGCAAACCGATTGCTCCGGTAATTCCCGCTCGTCCGGCTCTAGCGACGCGACCGGCTTCCCCGAACGCCCAAGCGAATCGTCCTTCGCCATCGGCGGCGACCCCGGCAGCGCGACCTGCGCGGCCTAACCCGGAACCGAACCGCCCTCAACCGGCTGCGGCTCCCGCACGCGCGTCCGCTCCTGCGCCTGCAAGGCCTGCTGAACCCACGAGAAAAACAGGTGAGACCCAACGGCCCGCAACTGAGCGGGCTCCCCCAGCCGCGCGGACAAACCCTGAAGCGCCCCCGGTTCAGCGGCGTACTCAACCCGCAGTTGCGGCGCATCCGCAACCGGCGCCACGTCAAGAAACGAGACCCGTGACGCCAGCGCCGTCACCGGTCCCAAACAGACCGGCCCCGAAACCCGAAAACAGGCCAGCCGCTCAGTCCCCGAAGGCCGCCGAACGCCCGGCACCCGCCGCTAAACCAAAAACCGAGCCCCCTGCGGACAAGAAGGAACCGCCAAAGGAAAAGCAGAAGCCGGACTAAATCGCAGAAGCGCCGAGTGGCTTTAGTTCTTGGCTATTGGCCGTTAGCCCTTAGCAGATGCGGGATGCCACGAGCAAGAAACTAATAGCCCACAGCGCACCCATCGCGTCTGTTGTCGGTGCAGACTCATTTGCCGTCTTCCACCTGTAGCTGGTCGTCGACCGAGAAGACATCTGGAACCGACTTGGCCTGAATCTCCGCGATTTCCTTATCCATTTTATTGGCGACCACGCCAACCAGCGTGACATGACCATTCTTGACAATTATGTGGATGGGAGGCATGGCCCTGGTTGAGTACTCCGCCAGCGACTCATGACTGTATATTGCTCGAAAAGTTTGGCGGCGGATTCCATCATCCATGGGAGATGGAGGAAGTATTTCTATCTGATTGTCAACCCGCTCCACGCTTTCGATACCTTTTACTGCCCTCTGTGCGTCGGATTTCGTGACTGGATTTACGACCTGCCCAAGTAGTGTGACCGTTCCGTCGGGCGAGACTTTATAGGCCAGATTGTCGAAAACGCCGTAATAGGGCAGCAGCGCCAGTTCATGATGAACTTCTTTGGTAACGCGTTGGAATGTTCGTTGATCGAGATCTGCCGCTTGGGCAAACGTTCCTTGCAACAATCCAAGTGCCGCCAGTACAGCCAGCACGATTAGCTTTTTCATTGGACTTACCTCTTTCTCTTTCCTCTTTCCTCTTTCGCTTCCTTTGTTCTTTTGTTCTTTGATTCCGACAAATAGTAAAAGACGCGCCGGGGCATGACACAATACAGGGATGCCCCTAATCCACTGAAAATAAAGCCTTATTTAGAAAGTGGAAAATGGCCGCGAAGATTGCCTAATTTGATTGATGAAGCGGGACGGACTGGTCGGGCTGATTCCCG
>Ga0182015_10001121_pt1 | contig 36532 bp, 33 predicted proteins | sample 712P3MmetaG_FD_120478 | JGI IMG/M metagenome (GOLD analysis project Ga0182015, IMG submission 120478) | Permafrost microbial communities from Stordalen Mire, Sweden - 712P3M metaG | ecosystem: Environmental > Terrestrial > Soil > Wetlands > Permafrost | place: Sweden: Stordalen | collected...
GCTGGGCGAAGTTCCATTTGGACGGTATTACGGCAGCGTGGATGCGACCCCTCTGTTCATAATTCTCGCGGGCGCCTATTACGAGCGCACCGCAGACCGCCCCTTCATCGAGCATTTGTGGCCGCACATTGAGCGCGCGCTGCACTGGATAGACGATTTCGGCGACGCGGATGGCGACGCCTTTGTGGAATACCGGCAACGCTCGGAGAAGGGCCTAGTCCAGCAGGGCTGGAAGGATTCCAACGATTCGATTTTTCATGCTGACGGCAGTCTCGCCGAGGCTCCCATCGCTCTCTGCGAAGTGCAGGGCTACGTTTATGCCGCAAAACTGGCCGCTGCTCGATTGTGCCGGTTTGCCGGCAGTTCTCTGAGATCGGCCGCGCTGGAAGTAGAAGCGGAAAATCTGCGCTCGCGATTCGAGGAACATTTCTGGTGTGACGAACTTTCCACCTACGTCTTGGCGCTCGATGGCCGAAAGCGGCCTTGCCAGGTCCGCACCTCGAACGCGGGCCACTGCCTCTATACCGGGATTGCGTCCCCGGATCGCGCCCGGCGATTGGCTGAAACTCTTTTTCAGCCGGAGTCATTTAGCGGTTGGGGCGTTCGAACGGTGGCCTCGGGCGAAAGTCGTTATAACCCGCTTTCCTACCACAATGGTTCAATATGGCCGCATGACAATTCTCTGATTGCGAGCGGCCTCGCAAAATATGGGTTCAAGAACCTGGCGGGCCAGATACTGATGGGATTGCTCGACCTCAGCAGCATGGTCGATCTGCATCGCCTGCCAGAACTTTTTTGTGGATTAGATCGCCGGCCGGGTGAAGGTCCAACTCTTTATCCCGTTGCATGCTCGCCGCAGGCTTGGGCAGCCGGCGCCCCGTTCCTCATCCTGCAGGCATGTCTTGGCATTTCCATCAATGCTGAGCGCAGAAGGATTGTCTTCGATGATCCATATCTTCCAGAGGGCATTCCGACCCTTACCATCAACGATCTCCGCTGCGGAGATGTCAGTGTAGATTTATTGCTGGAACGGAGAAGCAACTCTGTGTTGGTGCACAAGGCGGACACGCGGAGCACGATAGAAATTGTTACGATTGTCTCCTGATACCGTCACGAAACGATTTTTCCTTTGGCTTGAGCCATCAGAAGTGCACCAACCGTAATGTACTCTAGAGCACATCCAAACTCCGTGCCAGAACCGTCCCAACCCATCGAGTCGCTGCCCGTGACCTCATCGATGCCGATGGACATTCCCGAGAAGCAGGCTGCGCTGTTTCGCGAACTACTCAGCGCGCTTGAGGAGAAGCACGTCCCCTACGCGGTCTCAGGAGCATTCGCTCTGCGCCAACATACGGGAATCTGCCGTTTCACCAAGGATCTGGATGTGTTCATGACCACAGGCACCGTCCTGAATGTTCTGCCATACTTGCGCCAATGCGGATTCGAGTGCGAGGTCCGCGATCCGGTCTGGCTCGCCAAGGCGCATAAAGGAGAATTCTTCGTCGACTTGATCACGGGCATGAGTAACGGCGTGCTCGCCGTCGAGGACTCTTGGATTGAGCGAGCCCGTCCCGCGGTGGTGCACGGCGTGGAGACGCGTGTGCTCGCTCCCGAAGAGTTGGTCGCTTCAAAGATCTTTGTCACAAAGCGGGAGCGTTTCGACGGGGCTGACATTGCACACGTAATCTACGGCACTTACCCGTCGTTCGACTGGGACCGCGAACTGCAGTTGGTAGGGGAACACTGGGAGATGCTTTTGTGGTCCCTGTTACTCTTTCGATATGTATATCCGGCGCAGACCCACTACGTGCCCGCTGATGTCTGGCGTGAGTTGCTGCAGCGACTGCAGATCGAGATCGCGAGCCCCGACCCCCATGCGAGTTTCCGCGGCAGCCTCGTGGATGACAACATGTTTGCTATCGATGTAAATGAGTGGCGGCTGGCGAACCTTCTAGAGGAGAAAAGAAGAAGCCGCTTGCAGCAGTTGGAGCGTTGCGCGTATACGCGTAAGCCTGCCGGGAGCGCACGACGCAGTCCCTGACGGTCATTTTGCATGAGAATCGCAGCCACAGCCGACTTGCATTTCAATCCGCAGAGCTATGCCAAGCTCAAGGATCAGTTTGAACGGGTACGGGACGAAGCCGATGTTCTCGTTCTGGCGGGCGATCTGACTAACTACGGGCAGCCCGATGAAATGGAGCCGCTGCTTAACGTTTTGGTCCGGCTGCGAATTCCGACCATCGCTGTGTTGGGCAATCACGATTATGAAAGCGGAAAGGAAGAAGAACTAGGTCGGATGATTGTGGGGGCCGGGATTAAACTGCTGCAAGGTACCGCCTACGAGCGAGATGGTGTCGGTTTTGCGGGAACCAAGGGTTTTGTTGGCGGATTTGGACGCGGAATGCTCACCGCCTTCGGGGAACGCGAAATCAAGCAATTCGTGCAAGCCTCGATTGACGAAGCCCTCAAGCTTGAGCGCGGCCTGTCCCAACTGCGCACCAAGAAACGGGTGGTGGTGCTGCACTATTCGCCCATTCCCGAGACCGTGCAGGGCGAAGCGACGGAGATCTTTCCATTTCTTGGCACGTCGCGTCTGGCTGAAGTTGTGGATCGGCACGGAGCCGACCTGGTCGTGCATGGCCATGCTCACCACGGCAGAATTGATGGGCGAACTCCGGCGGGCGTGGCCGTGCACAATGTTGCAATTTCGCTGCTGCAGGCGCAAGAACGATCGTCAGTCTATCGAGTCTTCGACCTGTGACTGCTCACGCTGATCGCAACGTCGCTCTTCAATTCCCCTAGCCTTGAGTTCGGCGGTGGCACGATGCATGGTTTCGATTGCTTCGTGCGTCGCCTTATAGGGAGGAGCCCCACTCCGGGTGGATCGATTTTGACATTGTTATTCAAATTGCGGTGCGCCCTCCGTCTACGGCGAGCTTCGCACCATAGACAAAACGGGAGCGGTCTGTCGCCAAGAAGACAATTGCTTCTGCTATTTCGTCGGCTGTAGCGGACGACCCGCCGGTCCTTGCGCGGCCAGCTGCTCAAGACCCTCGCCCATTGCATCCGTACCTTCGGTGCGGGTGGGTCCAGGGCTAATTGCATTGACACGGACACCGCTCGGTCCATATTCAGCCGTCCAAGTCTTAGTCAACAGATTGATCGCAGCCTTGCTTGAACCATACAGACTTATTCTCGGCGCCCCGTAATCAGCCGCCATCGTCGACAGATTTACGATTGCCCCTTTTCCTCTCTTCGCCATTAGTGGGGCGAGTTTCGCCACCAGGAAATACGGCGCTTTCACATTTAGCGAGAAAACGCGGTCAAACTGTTTCCGTCATTGCATGCGTAGGCCCGAACGGATAGATCCCCGCATTGTTGATCAGAATGTCGACGTGGCTATTTTCCGAGTTCAATGGCTCTTTTTGCCACTTCGCGCGCACCGGCTGCCTCATGAAGATCCGAGGCAATAAAGTCCGCTTTGCCTCCCTCGGCACGAATTTCGTCGACTGTCCTGTTTCCGCGCTCCGCGCTGCGCCCCACAACCACAACGTGAACGCCAAGCCGCGCGAGCTTCTTGGCTGTAGCGCGACCGATTCCGCTCGTTCCTCCGGTGATGAGTGCTGTCGAACTGGTGCTTTTCATGGGCAAATCCCTATTGATTAGACTCGAGCGCACGGCGTCCTGACGCCATAATAGGAATTGCTCAGCAACCTGTAAAGGTTGTGGCCCCCAACTGATACAGAGTGTTTGAATTTACCGAGCGGGCCTGAGCGCTCTGTCCAACTCGGCCCGCCTAGGAGTCGTCCATTAGCGCGGATAGGCGGCAATCCTTCCTCTATGGCTACGGGAAGGGCGCCCGTGATCCAGACGCAATCGAGGCGGTAGGAGAACATCTCAACGACGACGAGTAGGCGGAGCAAGCCGGAGCGGTTCGGACAACCACGCAGCGACCCACGCGGAGTCATTTGTTCAGCTGAGCCGGCCAGTTCGTAACCAACTGCAGCGGTCGCTGAGCTTCTTCCTCGGAGTGGTTCACCAGCACACGCTTTCCATCAGAGGTGACGTCGAACGCTGTGCCAATCCCCGGCGAAGCGGCGTGAAACAATTTCTGCGGCGTACCGACCTCGATTTGCGATCCCTTCGGCGTCACCGCGCAAACCAGGATATCGTCAGTCAGATTCTTGAAGAACAGTTCCTTCCCATCGCCGCTCCACGTGGGAAAGGCCCCGCTATTGGCCGACACTCTCCATTTCCCTCTTCCCTCCGGGAAACTCGTGATGTAAATCTCCTGCTGTCCGGATTCGTCGGAGACGTAGGCTACCCAGTGGCCGTCGTGAGAAATTCGATACGAAGTGAGGTTAGATTGCGGCGAAGGCGGCCGCACGACCGCGAGCGGCTTTCCGTCTCCGTTCACCGCCCGTATCCAGAGCGAGACCATCTTCTCGCCATCGCCCCAAAGGTAGGTTACATATTTTCCGTCGGGCGACCAGCCTGGGCTGTGATAGTTGTTGGTTTCGGAGAATACTTGCTTCTCCGAACCGCTGCCGTCTGCGTCTTTGGAGCGAATCTCCACGTTGCCGCCGCCGGTGGTGAGTTGCGCCGAGAATATGAGCGTCTTGCTGTCCGGAGACCACGCGGGTTCCTGAATCACCAGCGGATCGAAGGTGATCCGCGTCTTCGTCTTGCGCTCCAGATCGAGCGTCCAAATGTCGGTGCCACTCGCGTACGCGACTCGCGTGTTGTCGGGCGAAAGCCGGACGTCTCTCACCCCCAGCAATGATCGCGCATTCGCAGTTGCGGCCTCTTGAGGATCGTAGTCGGCGATCATCTTCCCCGAGCGGTCGAACAGAACCAGGTGGCTTTTGGCCGCATCGGCAGTGCCCAGCTGGTAAATCATGAGCCCGTTCTGCGAGACCGCGAAAATGCTGCGCCACACACCCACATCGTCGCGGAGATTGTTCACCAGCGGAATGGCCGATCCCGACAGAACTCCTTTTTGCGGATCGAAGGGCCGCGCCACCAGCGCCGTATTGGCTCGGTAGAGCAGGTAGCCGGATGCGTACTGAGCCGCCGAATCCGTCGTCAGGATCAGATGGCTCTCCGTGCTGTCAACCGACCCAAAGTAGATTCCGTTCCGCCGTGGATCACCTCCGGTATGACTGGTGGCGAGGTAAATGAAATGTTTTCCGTCTGGCAGAAACCATGGCCAGCGATGGGTGGTGTGCTTGCTGCGATCGATTACCGTCGCTGGCACCGCGGTGTCAATCTGCGCGCTCACTTTCGCCAAGGGACCCGTAAAGTCCGGGGCGAACACAATCACATCGTTGGTGCTCCAACTTCCGCCGCGGGAATTGGGCGCATCGGCGACCGGGGCAACCGGACCGCCCGTCGCCGCAATCTTCATCAGCTTGCCGCCGGCAAAAAAGCCGATGTAGCGGCCATCCGGCGACCAGAAAGGATGCGCAGCGCCCGCAGTTCCATCCAGTGGCTGCGCCGAATCGCCGCTCAGCGACCGAACCCACAGCAGCTTGGCTTCACCCGAATGCGCTACGAAAGCGATCTTGTCTCCCTGGGGAGAAAGTACGGGCATGCCGCCCGCGTCGCCCGTGGTATCCAGGGTAAACTTATCTGGCGGCGGAATTTCGGCATGAAGCGAAACGGATTGCTCGGAAGATTTTGCCCAACGGTATCCAGCAAACGCGGCGACTGCAACGAAAATGAGCACAAGCGCCGCCAGCCCGGCAACCCATGACTTCTTAAGCTGTGCAGATGCCTTTGCCAGCTCTTCAGGTTCGGAGTCCATCATCCAGCGCAAGTCCATTGCGATGTCATGCGCGGATTGAAAACGGTCCGCCGGAGCTTTGGCGAGGCAGGCGCGGACCACGCGATCGAGCATGGGCGGGGCTAGCGGCCGGCTGACAGTGATCGGCTCCGGATCTTTTTCCAGAATGGCAGTGAATACGCTGAGTTGCGATTTGCCTTCGAAAGCGCGGCGTCCGGTGATCATTTCGTACAGAACGCATCCAAAACTGAACAGGTCGCTGCGCGCATCGGCTTCCACTCCTTGCAAGACCTCGGGCGCCATATACTGAAACGTTCCCACGATCGAGCCCTTCTGAGTAAGCGGCGACGCAGCCGAGGTGAGCGAAGCCAGATTCATGGTCGGCGTCGAAGGAGTAAATGGCCCAACGGCCTTCGACGCAATCGACACTTCTGGCTTTGCCAACCCGAAGTCCATCAACTTCGCGCTAGCCTTCGTCAGCATGATGTTCGCCGGCTTCAAATCGCGATGGATAATCCCCTGTAGATGCGCCTTTTCGAGCGCCTGCGCGATTTCCGTTCCAATCTTCAGAACTTGATCCAGCGGCAGCGCGCCCTTCGCCAGCCGTTCGGCCAGGGTCTGGCCTTCGAGATACTCCATGACCAGAAAGTTGGTGCCGTCCTGCGTGCCGATGTCGTAAAGCGTGCAGATATTGGCATGCTGAAGTGCGGAAATGGCTTTAGCCTCGCGCTCCATGCGTTGTTTCAATTCCGGGTCGGAGGCAAGATGGGAAGGCAGGACCTTGACGGCAACGGTGCGATCGAGGCGGGTGTCCTTGGCGCGATAGACTTCTCCCATACCGCCCGCGCCCAGCTGCGATTGAATCTCGTAGGGGCCTAGTTTCGTGCCAGCGGTGAGCGCCATCGGTGCGTGCAATTATAGCCCGAACAATACGTTGCAGCGGATACGACCAGGAGGAGTACAGAGGCGTCCTGGATGGATTGTCCATGGGGAAGTAACTCGGAACTCTTTGAGGGATCCCCGTCGCTATCTACAAACGGCTAGGAGGAGATCAATCACGACCTCCCCGAGACCGAGTTCTTGCCAGTATCGTGGCCGGGCCTCACTTCCCTTTTTTCGTTGATCAGGCACGGGCAGATTCAGGTTCGCTACCGGCAGAGCTTCGGAGTGCGATTGGTACCGAAAGCGAGCCCTTGTTTCCCACGACGAGTCATGGTTGAATTTGTCGACAACCATCGAGAAACAATCTCCGGGTAACGATGAGAGAGCAGGTAGCAGCCATGAACCGAAGAGAGTTTTTGAAGGTTTCCGGGGCAGTATCAGTTTCGCAGCTGTGGCCGCGCAGCGCGTTCGCAAGTCCCGCCGTCCGCCGGGTGCGTCCTTCGGACCCAAGTTGGCCCTCTAAGGCAGCGTGGAAGCGCCTAAACGAGGCGGTGGGCGGCAACCTGATTCAGGTCGATTTTCCGATGAACGCATGCGTGTCCTCGTCCCAGAGCGCGGACTGCAAAACTCTCTTCGCAAATTTGAAAAACCCCTACTATATTGGCGATAACCCCGGCATCACCCAAACCCTGGGCTGGGTCGACGGTTGGACCACCAAACCTAGCGTCTACGCTGTCGCTGCAAGAAATGCCGACGACATCGCAGCCGCCGTAGATTTTGCCCGCGACAACAATCTGCGCCTCGTCGTCAAAGGAGGTGGCCACAGCTATCAGGGCACGTCGAACGCGCCCGATTCTCTCCTAATTTGGACACGTCGTATGCATGACGTTACCATCCAGCATGATTTCGTTCCGAGTGGTTGCAATTCCACTCACGCTCCTCAGCGGGCCGTCACTGTCGGCTCGGGAGCGATTTGGTTGCAAGCTTACGACGCCGTCACCACCAAGGCCGGCGCCTATGTTCAAGGCGGCGGCTGCACCACCGTCGGCGTCGCCGGCCTGATTCAAAGCGGCGGGTTCGGCAGCTTCTCGAAGCATTACGGAATGGCTGCCGCTGGCCTCCTAGAAGCCGAAGTCGTTACCGCTGACGGCAAAGTGCGAATCGCAAACTCTTGCACCAATTCGGATCTGTTCTGGGCTCTGAAGGGAGGCGGAGGAGGCACTTTCGGCGCAGTCAGCAAATTAACCCTGCGCGTGCGCGATCTTCCAGAACCGGCCGGAGGCGCCAGTTTCTCCGTCAAAGCTTCTTCCGATGACGCCTATCGCCGCCTGATCCGCCGCTTTGTTGCTTTCTACCGCGAAGCTCTCTTCAACGATCATTGGGGCGAACAAGCGCGCTTCTCTCCCGACAACAAGCTCGAAATCAGTATGGTTCACCTTGGCCTGGACACGGAGGAGTCGCGAAGAGTCTGGCAGCCGTTCCTGGATTGGCTGTCGCAGTCCTCCACCGCCTACACCATCGAGTCTGAGCCCGAAATCGGCAGCATGCCCTTCCGCCATTGGTGGGACGTTGATTGGCGCAAAGAACATCACCACGACGTTTTCAAGGCAGACTCCCGCGCCAGCGCCAGCCCAATCAATGTTTGGTGGAACGGCGACGGCGGCCAGGTCGGCTGGGTGATCTGGGGTTTCGAGTCGCTCTGGATGCCCGCATCCCTGCTGCAGGACGATGCCCAGGAAAAATTGGCCAATGCCCTGTTCTCCGCTTCACGCTTTGCGACGGTGGAGCTCCATTTCAATAAGGGGTTTGCCGGCGCGCCTTCGGAAGTCATCGAGTCTGCCAAAGACACTGCGATGAATCCGGCGGTGTGCGGCGCATTTGCTCTCGCCATCGTCGCCGACGGCCAGGGGCCGGCGTATCCCGGAATTCCCAATCACGAACCCGACGTTGCCAAGGGCCGCAAAGCCGCCGACACCGTGCACCGCGGCATGAACGAACTCCGCGCCGTCGCCTCAAGCGGCGGAGCCTATGTCTCGGAAAGCAACTTCTTCGAGTCCGACCTTGAGCATTCCTACTGGGGGGCCAACCACGCCCGTCTCGCTGAAATCAAAAAGAAATACGACCCCGACGGCCTCTTCTTCGTTCACAACGGAGTGGGCTCGGAACAGTGGACCCGCGATGGCTTCACCAGGCTCTGAACTGCGGTAGGACTCAAGATCGGCCCGGGAATTTACCGATCTCTTGTCTCCAACCTTCTCCTGAAGGCGCGCAGGCGCGCCCCGATAAAGCGTTATCCAGACGCTGGCCTCAGTTGCCTCAGATTGAAAATAGATAACAGTATCGGGCCGGAACCAATGGACCAGAGACGCAATGCGGATGCCGAAACCAGAGAGAAGAGCGGTGACGAGAACTGCGGCTTCGACTCTTAACAGAATCTCCTCATTGACTGCTTCAGAGGGGAGAGTTTCGGAGGTCTGCAGCCACGGCGAATGGTCGAGTCGACCGGCACGTAATTTAGTTCGACGCCCGCTTGAGCGCAACGTAACATCAGACCGCCGCGACTCATATCCCCTCGTCCCACGAAATCTTGCGGGAATAAAAAACTGGCTCCGAAAATTTCGCGCAAGGGCTCAACATATTTGCAGCTAGCGATACTGCCGAGTAGCACGACCTGGGAATTAGCCGGTAGCGCCCGAACCAGCGCTCGCGCATCCCGACACAGGGGATCCCGGTAGCGCGAATCGCTCGGGTCGATTGGAACCTGAGACATCTCCAAAAGATCCTCGATCGTGAGGATGGTCTCGGGTGGTAGAAGACCACGCGATGTCGTCATAACGAGCATCGCGGGAAAGCCGATCGGCGCAATCGAAAAGGCTCTGGCATAGGCGAGCTTACCGCGAAAATAGAGGCTGCTGATGAAACTGAAAAGCTCCCCAAGCGGGGCGCCCTTTCCTCGTATGCGCCGTGCGAGCTCGAATTCGGAGTTCCTGTTCAGCAGCAACTGTCCCCGAATGGCCGAAGTATTGGCCGGCGAAAGTAGAAACACGCGTGATCGAGGCAGCCTGCAATCGGAAGGACTGGATCCTAGTCCGAGGTCATGTGACACCTGTTTTATCGGCGGCATCCTTACTTGTACTCTCAAGTGAAGTTCTTCTCGTCATTATATTCAAAGCGTCGCCAGCATCGGCCGCACACCAGATGGAATCTCTTCGGTTACGCAACTCGTTATGTTCAGGATCCATTCTTGATGATGAGCCGGCCGGGCTTACGTCAAAAAAGCCGCGTTGACAGATTTCTTTGCCCGTTGGCTTTCGCTACGACGAGCAAGGCTGCGTCATTCTGGATCTCGATGAAGAAGTGCGAGGCGCAGTGGCATTCGTGTTTCGCCTATTTCGCGACGCCGGCAGCGCTTTTGCGTGGCGCAACGCTTCGCGCGAACGCGTCTTACGGGATCTCTCCCCTGCAGACCGGTTCCGAGGGTAGCCCGTCGCTCGGGCTGAGCGAGCCTCGCGGGATAACAATGGGAACGGGGCCGTATAATGCCGAGACTGATGCATTCCGTTGCTATGGCCGGACTGCTCGTGCTCCAGTGTTTTGTCGTGCTGTTCGTGGCGCTCCACAATTGGATTCCTCTTGGAACGCTCAACAACGTAGAGGGCGTCAGAGTGGAGTTCCCTACCGGCAGACTTCTGGTCACCACATTGATCAATTTCACTCCGTTTGCGATCGGACTTGCTGCCACCGCCTTTTACTTTGGCGGAGTCTACCCGGGCTGGGTCTTTTGGTGGTTGTGGATCACCTACGGACTTGCTTGCTGGGGTTCGTTCACGGCCTGGTGGATGCCGTATCTCCTTCGCCCGGATCCAAAGCGAGTCGCTCGCTACCGAACGATGTACGCAGACACACATGCTTTTCTGCCGGAGCGCAACGGCATCCGGCCGAACACGCTGCATGTGCTCTTTGACATTGTGACGGTCGCCATACTAATTGACTTGGCCGTACTGACGGCATAGCTGGCTAACGACCTTTAGAACCGCGACCGACAAACTCGTCGCGCGCTAGGACGGCTACCGCGACTCACTGGCAGGAAAATCCGCTCCGGTTCAGAACGGCTTTTCCGGCGACCAGCAGTTCTTCCTTGCTTTCGCAGACAACTGAAATCGAAGGAGCGTGAAGCTGCTGTCCGCCAAGATGTGAGGACCGACGGGCACTCCCCCGCCGAGTTCCGGGCGGCTACTGTCCGCAATATCGACGCGTAGTACGCGGCGTTTGATGTGCAGCCTGGAGGGAAGCTGTATCTGACAGTTGCAGACCGGGTGCGCATCTGTTGACGTCCTCCCCGCCGCAAACGGCGAGGATTCCTACGGAGTCGGATGTTGGTCCGATCTCTTCGGTGGGTTCCTCCCACAACCGCCCTTGCTTCAGCGGAGGACAACGAAGAGGCTTTTGGCCATGCCCGGCCATAGGTCTTGTGGACGGCAGGATTCTAGAACGAACGGGCAGGGAAAAGACGCGGGGGGCCTTAGATCCTCGGCTTGAACGCCGAGGCTTTACGGCCCCGATTGGTAAGTCCATGGGGGCGGGCAGCCCACGCCACGAATTCACCCGCTTGTTTCATTTAGACTGTGGAAGAGAACAAAATGCCCTCTTCATCTCCCAGAAAACACGCGGGCCCTGGTGCGGGCAGCGATCAGCCCGCAATCCCCGAGCCTTCATTCTCCGAGCGGGCCCGCACTTTGGTGTACTTGGGCCGTATTGGCAGCCTTTCCACGCTCTCAGGCAAACAGCCCGGTTTCCCCTTCGGCTCGGTGATGCCCTATGGGCTGGACGGACGGGGGCGCCCAATCTTCCTCATCAGCACCATGGCCATGCATACGCAGAATCTGCAGGCGGATTCGCGCGCCAGCCTGCTCGTAACCCAGGCTGACGCCAGCGGCGGCGAGCCGCTGGGCGCGTCGCGGGTCACCGTCATAGGAAATGTTCTGCCAATCCCGCAGCCCGAGGTGCCGGACGCGCGCCAGCTCTACCTCGACCGTCACGCCAATAGCAAGTACTGGGTAGACTTCGAGGACTTTTCTTTTTACCGCATGGATGTGTTGGATGTTTATTACGTCGGCGGCTTCGGAGTAATGGGCTGGGTGGCGGCCTCGGACTACAATCGGGCGCAAGCCGACCCGCTGGCCGATGCCGCCGCCGGAATCATCGAACACATGAATACCGACCACAAAGATGCGCTCATCCTGCTCGCCCGAACCTTGGCTGGCATCGAGTCTCAGGAGGCGGCTATGACTTCGGTAGACCGGCTCGGTTTTCAGGTGCGCCTCAAAACCCAGGATGGGATGAAAGGCGCACGTATTGCGTTCTCCTGGGAAGTGAGCAATCCAGGGGAAGCTAGGAAGGTTCTGGTAGAGATGGTGCAGCGGGCGCGCGAAAGGGTCTGAGGCTCAACCTCTCGTGCCGGCCTGCGGGCCGAGTTGCCGTTTTCCATACCAACAAAATACCCGCGATCCTTGCGGATTGCGGGCATTTGTTTTCGCTTCGGAAGCGGTCATTTAGACAGCTTGTACGTTCTCCGCTTGCCAGCCCTTGGGGCCCTTGGTCACGTCGAACTGCACGGTTTGGCCTTCTTGCAGGCTGCGAAAGCCGCCCGCTTGAATAGCGGAGAAATGCACGAAGACGTCCTCGCCATTCTGACGGCTGATAAAGCCATAGCCTTTGGCGTCGTTAAACCACTTCACTGTTCCTTGTTCTGCCATTGATAGTTCCTATTCTTGTTTCTTTGGGATTGTGCTGAGAAGAATCGCTGCTAGTGAGGGGGTGACGCTGGTTGGCGATACCGACCTTCAACTGCTTGTGAATCAAACTTAGCGGTCTTAATTATACACCCTGAACTGAAAAACCACGAAAAATCTTGCACACGCCCTCCTAATGACCTGGAACAGGTCAAACCGGGCAGGCGGATCTAGAGGCCCAGTATAATCGGAAGTTAGCAATCGGAAGTTGGCAATTTTGACCTGTCCCTCAGTAACCGCAAGGGGATTTGACTCGCACCATCCGCCCCGGTAGTCTTGAACCAACCTCGCAACTTCAGGAAACTACCGTGGCCGTGAGTTCCATCCAACTCGGGCAAGTCTGGCGCAACGATGCCGATGGCCAGGATTATCTGGTCACCAAGGTGTATAGCGAAGTGTTCACGCAGTATGCCATGCTTCGGCCGGCCGGGATTACAGCTCCGGACGCCCCAACCGTGCGCATCAAGGTGGCCAAAAGCCCGCAAGGCGCGTCTCTACCCGGTTATACTTTTACCCAGGACGGCTCGTTCTAGGCGCGGGCTTCCGCCGCTAATTTCCGATAGACTTAAATCAGTTCTCAGCCTGAGAGCCAACGGTTCTTACCGGGAACCGAGAACTGCCTTCATGACCGAAAAACTTCTGGTTGTCGTTTTTGTCTTCATCAATTTCGTGATCAGCGCGACCGGCTACTCCGGCATTGCGCTGCTGATGGCGATTGAATCGGCGTGCATCCCGTTGCCTTCGGAATTGATCATGCCATTTGCCGGCTATCTGGTTTTCACCGGGACATTCAACCTGGTGTGGGTGGCAACGGCGGGAGCCCTCGGCTGCAACCTGGGCTCGCTCGTGGCATATGAGATCGGATGCTATGGCGGCCGCCCGCTCGTGGAGCGCTACGGGCGCTGGATTCTGATGGGCCGCCGCGAACTCGCTTGGGCCGACCGCTTCTTCGCCCGTTGGGGGTACCTGGCTGTATTTATCGGGCGGCTGCTGCCGGTGATTCGCACGTTCATTGCGCTGCCCGCGGGTGTGGCGCGCATGCCGCGCGGACGGTTTCATATCTATACATTTCTGGGATCATGGCCGTGGTGCTACGCGCTGGCATACTTTGGCATGAAGCTCGGGGAGAACTGGCGCGAGTTAGGGAAGTACTTCCACAAATTCGACGCCGTGATCGGGGTGATGTTGGTGGCGGGCGTCGTCTATTTTGTTTGGACGCACTGGCAGAATAGAATCAGCCGTCAGGCGTCAGCTACCGGTCCTCGGTGACGCAAGCTGTGACCCTACGATCTGCCATCTCCCGTTGCGCTTCACGACCACATCCATGTAGACATAGCGAACCGGGAAGCGTTGTCCACTTTGCTCGACCTCATCTTCTTCCGAGCCGTGGACGATAGCTATGTCTTCACTCAGTAGGCGTATTCGGCGGCCGGTGGAGATCATCGAAATGTAACGGATCGCGCCGGTCTCGAGATTGTTCAGCACGTCCCGCTTTGCGAAAGCATGGCCGGATTCGTCATATTGAATGTAGTCGTCGGCGAAGATGCGTGAGAGTTCGGCGAGGTCGGTGGCGATCAGGGCGTGGTCGCCGTCTTCGAAGAGCTTAACGATCTGTCGTTCGTCGCTTTCCATCTGCAACTGCTTCCTCCGAACGGGATCCCTGTAAGCTGCCACGAACGTTTCTGCGGCGCTTTTTGTTAGTGTACAACTGGCATTTACCAGGAGGTCCTTTGTGATTCGAATGTTTCGCGCTTTAGCCCCGCTGCTGTTCGTCGCCATTACCCTGACAATCTCTTCCCGCGCTCAGTCACCCACGGCCTCCGGCCAGCCGTTCGTGGTCGAGTATTACTACAAAGCGAAATGGGGGCATGCGGATGAGTTTCTGAGGTTGTTCAAAAAGAATCACTACCCGGTGCTCAAGAAGGAAATGGAGATGGGGAGGATTGCGAGGGTCTGGATGGATCAGCCGCGCTATCACACCACGGAAGACGGGCGCTGGGATTTCCGCGTGACGATTGTTTTCAAGAATGCAACGGTGGCCGACGAGCCCTTCGATGAGGCGGCGCTGCAGAAGCAGATGTATCCCGATCAGGAGACGTTCCAGCGAGAAGAGCAGCGGCGGTTTGAAATTCTCGACGGGCATTGGGATTTGCCAATGAAGACGGTGGAGTTGGAGAAGTAGTACGGAGTTGTGAGTACCAGTGCCCGGTAAAGTCAGAACCCGATTTTGCTCGCTACTCGGGACGCGGCCGGTGATGAGAGCAACCTTGTCGGGCATAAAAGCGAGTCCGCTAGCTTGCTGGGGGTGTAGGCGAGGGGATCGCGACGAGACGGTGTTGCCTTTTGTAACGCGTCGAACACGCCCCTCCGGCGATGCAGCACTTCCGCAAAAGATGTTAAAGAATGGTGACAACCCTGCGGGAAATCCTTTATGACAGTCATTGAAATTTGGAATTAGACAGAGCCCTAGCGGGGCCCATACTCTTAACCATGGACCCCTTAATATCAGTTGAGGACTCACAGGTTGATCTACTGCACGAGATTGGCGTCCGGCTGGCGACGGCGGATGGTTTCCACGAAGTACTGACTCGCGTGGTCGAGTTTGCTTCTGCACTGGTGAAGTGCGACTCCTGCTTGATTTATGTGCTGGAAGAGGAGGAGCTCGTCCTGCGAGCTTCGAAGAATCGCCATCCGGAGGTTGTGGACCGCTTGAAACTGCGCCTGGGAGAGGGCATCACGGGCTGGGTGGCAGAACACCAGGAACCGGTGGCGATTGCGGAAAAGGCGGCGCTGGATCCGCGCTTTCAGTTCTTCCACGAGCTGCCCGAAGACAGCTACGAGGCATTTTTGTCAGTGCCCTTGATGTGCCGGGGCCGCGTGGTGGGAGTGATCAACCTGCAGCATCGCCAGCATCACGTTTACCGGCGTCGGGAAATTCGTCTGATCTCGACGGTCGGGTTTCTGGTGGGTGCCGAAATCGAGAGGGCGCGGCTGGAGGATGCCAACTCCAACCTGTGGGAACAACTGCAGACGCGCAAAGTGGTGGAGCGCGCCAAAGGCATCCTGCAGCGCGATCTGGGATTGAGCGAGGAACAAGCCTACCTGACATTGCAACGGCAGAGCCGGCAGAAGCGCAAGCCAATGAAGGAAATCGCCGAAGCGATTGTGCTCAGTGACGAGGTCAGAGGGGACTCGCACTCGCCCAAACCAGCCTAAAGGAAGCGAGCCAGACGCGCGAGTTCTATTGCAAAGAACGCGACACTTCGCGCGGCTCCCAGATCCTCTGCTGCGCAAGAACGCTTGCTTAGGACGACAGTCGCAAAGGAAGGTCCGAGAGCAGATAGCGATATCTGCCCCCGGGTCTGGCAGTGACGAACTAGCGGACGGCGGATGTGGTCGAGGTTGCACCCGTTTGCGCCACTTCCCGAGTTTCGGCTGGCACCACGAAGTGCAATGTCACTCCGAACTCGGGAAGCTGCATCGTGCTGACAAAGCTTCCGGTAGGTCTCGGAACCATAACGAGCTCGCTGACATCCGAAGGTTTAGAGACTTCGGTATCGACCACCAGCATCATGAAGCCCGCTCCACTGCCGCCGATCTTGCGCAGCGTCAGCATTTCGGAGGGGCCGCTGGAGGCGATAGTGAAGTGGTAGTTTCCTGCCGGCACAACCGCGTTCTGCCAGTGGACTTCGTGGGGCAAGGTGAAAGTTCCGACCGCATCCTGGGCCGAAGCCAAGCTGGGTGCGAAGTTCAAGGCACTTAAAGTTAAAACAGCGGCGTAGGCGAGTCTTCGAATCGATTTCATGTTATCTCCTGTTCTTTTTGTCTGAAGAGCACACTACCGGCGCAAGGCCGAATCGCGTGGGCTCAGATGGAATGGAGAACAACAGGGTCAGGAGAATTGCACTACCGCATCAAGGCTGGCATGCAAACTGCAGCTTCGCGGGACCGGCTGCAGAGCTGGTTTGCGAAGTAATTTCATTGTCATGGAAGTTCGCGCGAGAGTCCAACGCAAAAAATTTATTACGCTCATCAAAATGCGTGCTCTCCGTCGGATGACGCAGGCACGCCGTTGAAGTGATTTTCTGCACATTTGGCGGCTCTGGTTTGCAAAATCCCCGCCCGATACGAGAACATACAAGGTTTGCACATCCATACAGATTCTTACTGAGGAAACGGCCAAACTATGGCAACACGGAACAAGTCCGCAAGAACGACGAAAGCATCAAAGGCATCCCGCGTAGACGTAAGAGATAACGTGAAGTCCGAAGGGAAGGCGCGCGGTGGTTCGAAGCCCGACTTCACGATCGAACCCGCGAAAGGGAAACTCGGGGTGATGATCCCGGGCATGGGGGCGGTGGCGACAACGTTCGTAGCCGGCGTCGAGGCGATTCGTAGAGGGTTGGCGAAACCGATCGGGTCGCTCACGCAGATGGGCACGGTGCGGCTGGGCAAGCGTACGGATGGCCGTTCGCCGAAGATTAAAGAGTTCGTGCCGCTCGCGGGGCTCGACGACCTGGTATTCACCGGCTGGGACATCTTCGAAGACAACATGTATGAAGCAGCCTCAAAGGCGGGCGTGCTCGACCAGCGACTGCTCGACCAGTTGAAGCCGTTTCTTTCGTCGGTGACGCCGCGCGCGTCCGTGTTCGATCACAACTACGTGAAGAAGATCGACGGGCCAAACGTGAAGAAGGGCAAGACGAAGATGGATCTGGCCGAGCAGTTGCGCGACGACATTCGTTCGTTTCAGAAAACCAGCGGAGCTAGCCGGCTCATCACGATGTGGTGCGGTTCGACGGAGTCTTACATCGAAGCGACCGAGGCGCACCAGTCGGTAAAGGCATTTGAGAAGGCGCTGCATGAGAACGATGAAATGATCGCGCCCTCGATGATCTATGCCTACGCGTCACTCATGGAGGGTGTGCCGTTCGCCAATGGCGCTCCGAACCTGACCGTGGACCTGCCGGTGATGCTCGAACTCTCGCGGCAGAACGAAGCGCCGATCTGCGGGAAAGACTTCAAGACTGGGCAGACGCTGATGAAGACGGTTCTCGCGCCCGCCTTCAAGGCGCGGCTGCTTGGGCTGAGCGGATGGTATTCGACCAACATCCTGGGCAACCGTGACGGCGAAGTGCTTGACGATCCGGGGTCGTTCAAGACCAAGGAAGAGTCGAAGCTGGGGGTGCTGGAGCACATCTTGCAGCCCGCGCTTTATCCCGAGCTGTACGGCAATATCTTCCACAAGGTTCGCATCAATTATTACCCGCCACGTGGCGATAACAAAGAGGGCTGGGACAACATCGATATCTTCGGCTGGCTGGGTTATCCCATGCAGATCAAGGTTGATTTCCTCTGCCGGGACTCGATTCTGGCTGCTCCGATTGTGCTCGACCTAGTGTTGCTGGTCGATCTGGCGAAACGGTGCTCGGAGCTGCGCGGGCGTGGAATCCAAGAGTGGCTAAGCTTTTACTTTAAGTCTCCGATGACCGTGCCGGGACTCTATCCCGAGCATGATCTGTTCATTCAATTGATGAAACTGAAGAACACGCTCCGACATTTGAAAGGCGAGGAACTGATCACACATCTGGGGTTAGAGTATTACGACTGAGGCTGCAGCAACCGATCTCGGTTCTACGGCGGAATTGTTTCTCAGGCTGATCGAATTGTCCTACATGATCCAACCGGGATGCTTAGGTCCCTCGACCAGCCCGCTTGATAGTCGAGCACGTCGGCGGCCTCGGAGTTCATCCGCTCGGCCGGGTGATTGATCCGCTCCAGGTCCCGTGCATGGGTCTGAGGCCGAGGCTAACTTCCCGCTTCACACCAGCTTCTTCTCTTTCTTGTACTCGTCAAACTTCTCTAGAAACCGGTCAATGTCTTTCTTCTGCAAATAGTAGGGCGTCGAGAGCCGCAGCTTGTTCGGGTCGCCGCCCCGGATGCGAATTTTGTGCGTTTTCCACATCCAGTTTTCCAAGTCCATGCGAGGGACAGGCGGGACGTTGACGGTCACGATGGCGCAGCGTAGGGCCGGGTCGGGCGAGGTCCAGGATTCGGCTCCGCGCCTTTTCATCTCACCGAGGATGTAGTCGGCGAGCGTGCGATGGCGAGTTTCGATGCGATCTAAGCCGATGTCGTTGGCCAGCTTGATGGACGCGCGCAGTCCGTACAATGCTGGCACGTTGGAGCTGCCGATGCGCTGAAAGCGTTCGGCGCGGAGCTTTGGTTCGTCCCAGCCTTCGGTGGCGATGGTATTCCAGAGACGGTCGATGACCTCGTCACGCACGTAGAGAAAGCCGGTGCCTTTGGGCGCTTGCAGCCACTTGTGGGGGCTCGACGAGTACATGTCGCAGCCGAGATCGTGCAGGTTGAGGTGCATCATCCCGATCACGTGGGCGCCATCGACGGCTGAAAGGATTCCTTTTGAGCGGGCAAGCGCGCTTAGTTCTTTCGCGGGCAGCACGACCCCAGAAACCGTGGTGATGTGGCTGAAGAAGATGACGCGCGTGCGCGAGGTGATGGCGTCATTGAAGAGATTGACGACCTGTGCGGCGTCTTTCACCGGAAGTGGGAGCGTGACTTTCTTCACCACGACGCCATAGCGCTTCGCCTTTAGGTTCCAGGGGTGCACGCCGCCGGGATGCTCCTGGTCGGTCATAAGCACTTCGTCGCCCGGTTTCAGGTCGATGCCATTCGCGATGTAGCTGTTCGCTTCCGTGGCATTACGCAGCAGCGCGATCTCATCGCGATGGCAGCCTACGAAAGCGGCCAATGGGTCGCGAAACTCGTTCCACGAGGCGTATCCCCAGATGGGGTAGTCTTCCGGATCCTGCTGATCCATTCTCTCGGTGGTGGTGTAGCCGTCGAAAACTGCGCGCAGCACCGGCGCGGGGCTGGAGCCGACGGTGCCGTTGTTCAAGTAGATCTCGTCCTCAGGGATGAGGAATTGCTTGCGCAGTTCGGCCCAATAGGCGTCTTCGTTCTTGTCGAGCAGGGAATGGTCGGGGAGCGGCGGAATCTTTTCGAACTGCGCGAGCAGATTCTCGCGGAAAACCACGGAAGCGGCAAGTCCAGTGGCGGCGGTGGTAAGAAAGTGACGGCGATCGAGCATTGGGCCTCCGGTCTCCACCAACAACGGAAGGCGCTATGGTACGACCGGGCGGAGGAATCCTCAAGCGGGAGACGAAATCGGCCTCATGGACCGGTCCATGCACCCCGGAGGCGAACGTTCCGGACAACCCCGCCTGGGATGCCAGCTTCTCACTTGGGAGCAGAAGTTTGGGGTCGGAGTGTTCGGATCGGGCGTATAATGTCGCCAAGAGTACTTCGACGCGAAGGAGTTCGTATGAAATTGCGTTGGTGGGCAATCGCAGTAGCGTTAGCGGCGTTCAGCGCAGGGCCTTGGACGTTGGCGCAAACACCGAACCCTAGTCAAACTCCGACCCAAACTCAAACTCCGACTCAAAGCCCGACTCAAACTCCGACTCACGACCCAGACAATGGCCAGCCCAAAGCCGGCGACATGCAGAATGCGCCGCAACAGGCTCCGGCTGCGCTGCCGACCAAGGATGAGGACCAGATCAAACACGACGGTGGCAAGACCGACGTGGATGCGGTGGGTAACCGCGACGTGGGTTGCGGGCGCGGCGTTGGCAATTGGTACAGCGTGGAAGGGCAGGTGTCACGGGGCCGCGTGTATGCGCAGCAGATTGAGGCGCAGATCAAGCTGGTAAACGATCCCGTGGTTACGGAGTACGTGAACCGGATCGGCCAGAATCTGGTGCGCAACTCGGACGCGCAAGTGCCGTTCACCATCAAAGTGATCGACTCCGATGTGGTGAATGCCATGGCGCTTCCCGGCGGATTCTTCTATGTGAACTCGGGCCTAATCCTTGCGGCCGACGAAGAAGCCGAACTGGCGGGCGTAATGGCACATGAGATTAGCCATGTGGCCGCCTGCCACTACGCGCGCGAAATGACGCGCGCGCAATTGATGCAGCTCGCGACAATTCCGTTGATCTTCGTAGGCGGCGCGATTGGCTACGGAGCCTACGAGGCGTCGGGGCTGGCGATCCCCATGACTTTCCTAAAGTTCTCTCGCAACTTCGAGGCTCAGGCCGACTACCTCGGCATCCAGTACGCCTATCGCGCCGGGTACGACCCGTCGGGCTTAGTCTCGATGTTCGAAAAGCTGGCAGCGATGGAGAAGAAGAAGCCGGGGACGATCTCCAAGGCGTTTGAAACCCACCCGCCGACTGCGGATCGCATTGAGAAGTCACAGGAGGAAATCCGCAAGATACTGCCTTCCAAGGCGCAATACGTTGTGACCACGTCGGAGTTCGACGAGGTCAAGGCACGGCTGGCGTCGATCGAAAATCGCCACAAGGTAGTGGACCCGAAGGACGCCAACAAGCCCAGCCTGCGGCGGACCTCTACCAGCAGCGACCCCAACACGGGTAACAGCCAGAGTGACGACGATCGTCCAACCCTGAAACGGCGGGATGATTCGTCGAACTAGATCTGGAAATAATCGATTATCGAACCGGCGGCCATGGCCGCCGGTTTCTTATTTAGAGCGCAAAGAATGTGAGATCAAGACGCATATTGATTTCCCTCACACTCCGTCCCAACACGGTGATCTGTCACACACTGGTCTGTGATCTCCGTCACGACCTCTGGTTGTCGAGGTGAGCTAGCCTGAGCTAATCTAGCTGTATAGCGTAAGCTGCGAGGAGCATCTTTTTCCATGCCAGAAAAGACACTCACCATCACGGACAATCGTACCGGTAAGCTGTATACCGTCCCCATTGACGATGGCACGATCCGGGCGATGGACCTGCGGCAGATCAAGACGGGACCGGATGATTTTGGGCTGATGACCTACGATCCGGCGTTCATGAACACGGCGTCGTGCCGCAGCAGCATAACTTTTATCGACGGCGACCGGGGAATCCTGCGCTATCGCGGATATCCCATCGAAGTTCTGGCCGAACGCTGTACCTTCCTGGAAGTCGCCTACCTGCTGCTGTTCGGAGAATTGCCCACCGGGACTGAATTGAAGAACTGGGTACACGAAATCACCCACCACACCATGCTGCACGAAACGACGAAGAAGTTCATGGAGGGTTTCCGCTACGACTCTCACCCCATGGTGATGTTTGTGAGCACGGTGGCCGCCCTCTCCAGCGTGTATCCGGAGGCCCGGCGAGTGCACGACGCCGAAAATCGCCTGCTGCAGATCAAGCGCTTGATTGGCAAAGTGCCGTCGATCGCGGGCATGTCGTACCGGTACAACGTTGGATTTCCTTATGTGTATCCGGACAATGACTTGAGCTACACCGAGAATTTCATGAATATGTTGTGGAGGGTGGTCGAGCCGAAGTACGTGGCCAATCCGGTTATCTCGCGCGCCCTCGACATCTTGTTCATTTTGCATGCGGACCATGAGCAAAACTGCGGCACCAACGCCATGCGCTCCGTGGCCAGCGCCTATACCGATCCGTACTTGTCCACGGCATCGGCGGCATCGGCCCTGGCTGGACCCTTGCATGGCGGAGCCAATGAAGAAGTCCTGAAGATGCTCGATGAGATTGGCTCGAAAGACAACGTGCCGGCCTACATCAAGAGGGTGAAGGAGGGGCACGGCAAGTTGATGGGCTTCGGACATCGCATTTACAAGAATTATGACCCGCGGGCGAAGATCATCAAATGGACGGCAGAGCAAGTTTTCCAGGTGACAGGACGCAATGCGAAACTGGACGTGGCTCTGGAGTTGGAGCGCATCGCTCTCGAAGACGACTATTTCGTCAAGCGCAAGCTCTATCCCAATGTCGACTTCTATTCCGGAATCATGTATCAGGCTATGGGCTTTCCGCCGGAGATGTTCACGGTGCTGTTTGCCATCGCTCGCACGGCGGGATGGCTGGCGCAGTGGCAGGAATTGATCACGGATCCGGAGCAGAAGATAACCCGCCCGCGGCAAATCTACACGGGGTACCCAGAGCGGGAGTTCATACCGATGGAAAAGAGGGCTGCGGCCGTTCCCGCTCGCTAGTTCGAGCCCGCCCGGAAAGAAGCTTGCTATTCGCTTATGCGGCCTGTTTCGAGGCGAGCGCGGCCGCGTATTCGCGCCTCTCTGCCGGTGAGGTAATGACCTTCATCTCCTGCCAGTCGTAGGGGAATTCCCTTCCGCAATCCAGGCATGCTACATAAGTTCCGGTCAATGCGCCGGCCTGCGGACGGCGTCCCCTGCCGCGAATGGTCACTGGAAAACTGTACCGGGAGTGCCGGCAACCGAAAAGCACATCAAATAGTTTTGTCATCATGGAGCACCTTTACACCTCGAGTCGTTTCCTGTCCTGGGTTGTTCTGAGCATTCGCCCCCGTACGCGACTGTTACTCGCAATACGCAACCACTTGGAAAGTTAGATTCATCCGGGCAAGGAATGGTTTCGCCCTCCTCGGTGGGAGATGCGATCATTGGTTCCTGACCCTCCAAGTGGTTCTCTGGAGGCAAGTTACGGTCCGGCGGACAAATCTTTGTTAGCCTTTCCTACGATCGAAGCGAGGCTGGGACAACCGTCACGCGCCAACGCGACCGGTATCACACCCTACTGGGGAAACCAGGGAAATGCATAGCAGGAACCGCGAAGCCTACGTCAGATTCAGAGCCTTCCTGATAGTCCCGCGTTCATTCTGAATCTTCTCCTGGAGAAGCGTGATGGCGTAGATGAGTTGCTCGGGACGCGGGGGGCATCCGGGAACATAAATATCGACGGGGATCACCTGATTGACGCTCTGCACCAGAGCATAGTTCTGGAACACACCCCCGGAGGTGGCACACGCTCCCATCGAAATCACCCACTTCGGCTCCGGCATCTGCTCCCACAACAGCCGGATCACCGGCGCCATCTTGTTCGACACGCGCCCGGCGATGATCATGAGATCGCTCTGCCGCGGGGATGGGCGAAACACCTCCGCCCCGAAGCGCGCTATATCAAAACGCGCCGCCCCCATCGACATCATTTCGATGGCGCAGCAAGCCAGCCCGAACGTCATGGGCCAGATGGAGCCTTTGCGCATCCAGTTCACGGCCGAATCCAGAGTGGACAGCACCACCCCCTCCGGCGTGGGATTGCCGAAGGTCAGGTCCTTGACTACCTTCTTCCCGTTCTCGGTGTCGATGTAGGGGCCGAAATTCAGTTCGGAGGACATTGTATTTCCATTCTAGCGCAGACCCTGTGCCTACGGCACTCTGGTCGACTTCTGCCCCGTGTGAGCAGCCTTGGCTGGCGGACATACCCAAGGAATTGCGACGAGCGGGGATATTGGAACGAGTGAAAAGCGGCGAACTGAAACTGGGAGACGCCGATGAGGATGGGCGATCGCCAGACTAAGCGCATGGCAAAGCGCTACCACACGCGCGTACAGCAGGCCGACCGTAGCACCAAAAGTGGTGCAACTCAAAAGGGCAGCCGATCTAGCGGCTGCCCTTAATTTATTTACTATCATCGGTTTAGATTCCCTACGCGTTCACCACGATCTTCCCAAACATTTGGCTCTTCTCCAAATACTCGTGCGCGGCACGGAGTTCGCTGAGCGGGAGCACGCGGTCGACCACTGGCTTCAGCCGCCCGGCAAACACATGCCTCAGCACTTCATGCAGTTCGCCCATGGTTCCCATGTAAGAGCCCAGGAGCGTCAACTGCCGCGCGAAGAGATGCAGCAGATCGATGCTGACGTTCGGCCCCGTGGTCGCGCCGCAAGTCACCAGTATGCCGCTGCTCTTGAGGGACTTTACGCTCTCGTCCCAGGTGGCTGCGCCCACGTGCTCGACTACGATGTCGACGCCTTCTTTATTGGTGATCTTCCGCACTTCCGCGGAAATTTTTTGCTTGTAATGATCGATGCCGTAGTCGGCGCCCAGTTCGCGGCCTTTGGCCAGCTTTGCTTCGTCCCCCGCAGTGGTAATCACGCGGCAGTGAAAAAGTTTGGCAATCTGAATCGCAGCGATGCCCACGCCGGAACCCGCCCCCAGCACCAGCACCGTCTGTCCCGGACGAATGCCGGCTCGTCCCACGAGCATGTGCCATGCGGTCACAAATACCAGTGGCACGCTGGCCGCCTGATTGAAATCGAGCGAGTCGGGAATCGGAATCACGTTTGCCGCCGGCGCCGCGATCAGCTCGCAATTGCCTCCATCCACGCCATTCCCCAATACAGTGAATTCACGGCACTGGTTCTGCAGTCCAGCAACACAGTTCTCGCAATGCCCGCAGAAATGCATCGGCGCCAGCAGCACTCGCTGGCCCGCCTTGAATCCGCCGACGTACTCGCCCGATTCGACGACTTCGCCCGCGACGTCGCTGCCGAGAATGTGCGGCAGCTTCACTCCCGGCAGCCCTTTGCGCACCCACACATCCAGATGGTTCAGCGAACACGCCCGCACGCGCACCAGCACCTGATCCTTGCGCGCTTGCGGATCGGCGACGTCTTCGTATGTCAAAACTTCCGGGCCACCAAATTGATGAATGCGCACTGCTTTCATAGGCGTGTTTTCCAAAAGCCTGAAAATAACACAAAACCCTCATGTTTGACTCCTCCTGTTAACCGACTGATAATCAAGACTGCAGCTGCTTTCAGCCTCATGGATATCTACGAACAAATCGTCCAGCTTCGCGGACAAGGACGCCGAGGCGCCGTGGCGACCATCGTGAACGTGCGGGGCTCGATCCCTTCCTTTAGAACAGCCAAGATGCTGGTGCGCGATGACGGCTCGATCGTTGGCACCATCGGAGGCGGTTGCGTCGAAGCCGACGTGTGGCAGGCAGCCCGCGAAGTCATGGAATCGGAAAAGCCGCGAACCCTCACCTTCGACCTGAACCAAGATCCGAAATACGACACCGGCCTGGTCTGCGGCGGCACGCTCGAAGTTTTCATCGAGCCCGTCTTACCTCCAGCATTACTTTATGTTTTTGGTGCAGGTCATGTAGCAGTAAACCTTTGCCAGGTTGCCGCCAATGCAGGCTTTGACCTCATCGTTACCGACGATCGAACCTCCTACGCCACTCAAGAACGCTTTCCGGCGGCTCGCGAAGTGCATGCGCTCGACTTCGACGAAGCTACCCGTACGCTCGACCCTAACGAGACTTCCTATATCGTTATTGTCACTCGCGGTCACCGCGACGACATGCGCATCCTGCGCTGGGCGGTGCAGACTCGCGCCCGCTATGTCGGCATGATCGGCTCCAAGCGCAAAGTGATCGAGATCTTCAAGACGCTGCAGAAGGAAGGCGTGCCGGCGCATCTGTTTGACCGGGTTCACGCGCCCATCGGACTCGACATTGGCGCCATCACCCCGGAGGAGATTGCGGTTGCGATCACGGCAGAGTTGATTGCGATTCGCCGGCACGCTAGTGCTGGCCTGCCCCACATGAGCTGGTTCCGCTCCCCAGAGTCGCCGGCTGAGGTGGAGGGTGTTGCGGATGCGCCCGCGGCACTCGATGAGCATGACTAAATGGTTGATGATTGATTTGTGATGGCGGATTGTGTAACGAGACCTTCTACGTCGATTCTCTCCATCAATAATCGACCATCGAAAATCAACAATTCTTCGCCGTTCCCTGCTATCTTCGCAGCATGACCCGTGCGGCCAGCTTCGCCGGCCTGATCCTCGCCGCCGGAGACTCCTTGCGCATGGGTAGGGATAAGGCCTTGCTGCCGTGGCCTCCGGCAACAGCCGGACAAGCGCCTTCGAGCGACACATTTCTTTCGGCGGCGATTCGCTCGCTTGCGGCGGCCACCGAGTTCGTGGTGGTGGTCGTCGGAAAAAATGAACTGGCGCTGGCGCCGATTATTTATGCTCACGGCGCGTCTCTGGTGGTGAACCCAGACCCCAGTCGCGGCCAGTTCAGTTCGCTGCAACTCGGTCTGCACGAAGTGCTCAACCACGGACGCGACGCCACCATGGTCACGCTGGTCGACCGTCCTCCGGTCAGTCCTGCGACCATCCGAATTCTGCACCATGCTTTCGAAAACGCCAATCAAAACATTTGGGCAGTCGTGCCTGAGTTTTCCGGCAAACACGGGCATCCCTACCTTGTAGGGCGCGAAATGATGGAAGCGTTTCTCCGCGTTCCGGCCACATCGATCGCCCGCGACATCGAACATGAGCATCAGGAGCACATCCAATATCTCGGGGTTGACGATCCTCTGGTTGCTCTGAATATCAACACTCCGGAGGACTACGCGGGACTGCTGGCCGCTCCTTCCAGAATTGAACATTGCTGATTGATGATTGGAATACCAACCCAGACGAATCTTGCTTTCCCTCAACCATCGCGGTCAACAAACAGAGCTCTTCCGTGCACCATTGCCTGTTTCCTCCGAAGCACGTTATCGTGGATAGATGAACGCTACAGGGGCAGAAGCGTTTCTAGGGGTTACCAACGAATTTCTCGACTCGGTCCTGGGTCTCGACGTGCGCGTCGCCGCATTTGATTGCGATGGCACACTGTGGTCGGGCGATGCCGGAGAGGGCTTCTTCGATTGGGAACTGAGAGAAGGAAGCATTGTTCCGGGCGCGCTGGATCGGCCTCTGCGAGAGCGTCACGCCGCCTACAAGCGCGGCGAGGTCGATGAAACCACGATGTGCGGCGAAATGGTGACGATGCACCAGGGCATCTCAGAGTCGAAGCTAATGGACGCCGCTGTCCGCTTCTTCGATCAGTTCTTGGCCGCGCAGATCTTTCCCGACATGCGCGAACTTGTACGCCGCCTGCAGAAAAACCGCTGCGAGGTCTGGGTCGTCTCATCTTCGAACGAATGGGTGATCCGCGCCGCGATGAAGCATTTCGGAATACCGGAAAGCCGCATCCTTGCGGCCAAGGCTGAACTCGATAGTGGCATCGTCACCGGGCGTCTGGTTCGCGTTCCCTCGGGCTCGGGCAAACCGCAGGCGCTGCGCGAAGTCGTCAAGAAGGAGATCGAGGCCGCTTTCGGCAATTCGCGATGGGATGCGGAAATGCTGGCGATGGCGAAACATGCCTTCGCGGTCAATCCGAACCCGGACCTCGAGTTCAGTGCCCGGGAAAAAGGCTGGGCGATTTATTTTCCTGAGGGCACCCGTCCGCGCACTTGAGTTTGCACGGGAGACTGCTGTTTACAATTAGGCCGCCAATGTATTCCGCGCAGTTACTCGATCATTTCCAGAACCCGCGCAATGCCGGAGACATTGCGGGCGCGGACGCCATGGCAGAAATTGAAAACCCCGCCTGCGGGGACATCTTGCGGCTAAGTCTGAAAGCCAGCGCAGGGCGGATTACCCAGGCGCGGTTCAAGGCCAAGGGATGCGTGGCGGCGATTGCCTGCGGCTCGGCTTTGACGGAATTGGTAATGGGGAAGATGCTGAATGAAGCTCGGGACTTGCGGCGCGAGGACGTGATTGCCGCCGTTGGCAGACTGCCCCAAGCCTCGACCCACGCCGCGCAACTGGCGCTGGACGCACTTGTGGCGGCCCTGAGCCAGATCGAGCCGTAGTTTGAGATTCATGCCATCCCCCCACACGCCGCGCCGCATCGTCAGCCTGCAACCCAGCGCGACGGTCATCCTTGCCGCCGTTGGCGAACTTGACCGCGTGGTGGCGTGCACGAAGTATTGCGCGGATGTGGTTCCTGAACTCGCATTGCGGCACCCTATCATCCTCGCCGACTCCTGGACTGCCGACGCCGACCAGATTATTGCCGCCCAGCCCGACCTTGTCATTGCTTCAGTGCCTTACCAGGAGAAGGCGGTCATCGAAATACTCAAGTCGGGAGCCCGTTTCTTGGGGCTTGCACCCAAGAGTCTCGCCGACATTTATCTCGACATCGCTACCATTGCGGGCATAGTGGGGGCAAGCGATCGCGGCCAAAAGGTGATCGCCGGCATGGAGCAGCAGATCGAACAAGTCAGCGCTCGCACCGCGGGGTTGGCTCGTCCGAGAGTGTTCTGCGAAGAATGGGGCAAGCCGCTGATTGCGTCGCAAGCCTGGGTCGCGGAACTGGTGGAAGCCGCTGGAGGTGAGTTCGTGGGCGCACCGGGGCGACAAATTTCCGCAGAAGAGGTGACCCGCATGGATCCTGACATCGTGATCGCGGCCTGGTGTGGAGCGGGCGACCGCGTGCCGCTGGAAAAAATCGTCCGCGAGCGCAATTGGCAGGGATCTCGCGCCGCTCGCACTTCCCGGGTCTACTGCATTCGCGACGAGCATCTCAACACGCCCGCGCCAACGCTTCTCCGCGGTCTCGATGCACTAGCCTCTGCCATTCATCCCGACTTGTTTCCAGGCACGGAAGGAATCCGCCAGATTACCTCGGTTCCGTCTTCCACAGCCGCGGATGCCCCACTCTGAGTTAAGATTCTGGTCATGCCCGTCACCACCAGAATCGAAGAGGTTCGCAACGAAATCGCGGAGCTCGTCTCATCGGCACCGACGGCCAAAGATCTAATGCAAGGCGTCTGCCGGCTGTTGCACGAGCGCATGCTGAAGTACAACTGGGTTGGCTTTTACATGCTCGAGCCCGGCGCCCAACCGCCGGCGCTGGTGCTGGACGCCTTCGTGGGCGCTATGACTCCGCACACGCGAATTCCACTCAACCAGGGCATTTGCGGAGCTGCCGCCTCCAGCGGCAAGACGGTCGTGGTGGACGACGTCAGCAAAGATCCCCGCTACCTGGCCTGTTCTCTGGAGACGAAGTCCGAAATTGTTGTGCCTATTTTTGTGAAGGAGAAAGTCGTCGGCGAACTCGACATCGATAGCCATTTCCCCGCCGCGTTCGGCATCAAGGACCAGAAACTCGTCCAGCACTGCGCCGAGGTGGTGGGGAAAAGGCTGGAGGAGTCGCGGTGAAAGTTGAAAAGGACGAGGTCCGCGCACCCGGCAAGTGCTACGCCAGCACTACTTCCAAATTATGAAAAGGGTCGTCGCAGCCGTCATCGAGAAGAATGGCAAGCTGCTGGTCTGCCAACGCACGCGACACCAGACCATGCCGCTCAAGTGGGAATTCCCCGGGGGAAAAATTGAAGACGGCGAACAGCCTCGCGACGCCCTGCGCCGGGAGCTGGAAGAAGAATTGGGAATCCACGCCAGGATCGGCGACGAGATTGCCCGCCTGCAGCACACCTACCCGAATGGCGCCGTGGTTGAGCTGCGGTTCTTCCTCGTGCGCGAATACCGCGGCGAAATTGAGAACCGCATTTTCCGCGATGTGCAGTGGTCGGCTGCCAAGGACCTACCATCCTATGATTTTCTTGAAGCGGATGCTTCTCTGGTGAGGGATTTAGCTGCGGGAAGACTTACGTAAGGCTAAACCTCTTAGGTCTTATCTGCGCCTTCTACCGCGTTTATTCGTGATCTTGTTCCCCAGCTTTCAAATTTTAATCGTAGCGGTCACCACCAACACCGGGCACCAGGCCTGGGCTATCCAGGTTAGCCTACCGTAAGCGCCCTGATTCGATGTCCCTCTGCCCCTCACTCGCATGGGGAGGCTGAGGGGCCGTGAGTTTCCTAGGAGTAGGCACGACAAACATCCAGGCCTTACGATTGCCACATTCGCGCAAGGATGGTGTGGAAGGAAGGTGAGATGTCACAAGAGGAAGAATTTAATTGCGGAAACGGCTTTTCACCACCGAGGCCCTTCGGCTGCGCTCCAGGGCAGGCTTCGGCACCGAGAAAAAAAGGAATAATCCGAGATTTCTCTATGCCTCCGTGGTGAGAGTTTGAACGGCAGCGTTCTAACCTCCGCCTCGTAATGTCCAGAACCACGCCACCGTCAGACCGATCATTACGACTGTAGTCAGCCAGGCCACGGCGTTGAACAAACGCGTGTTTACGTATTCGCCCATGAGCTCTTTCTTGTTGATCAGCAGCAACATGAAAATCAGCACGAAGGGCAGCACCACGCCGTTCACCACCTGCGACAAAACGGCTATCCTTACCAGCGGAAGGCCGGGTATTAGAAGTACCGCCCCGCCAGCGACGATCAGCAGCGTATAGAGCCAGTAGAAGACCGGAGCCTCGCCGAACTTTTTGTCTACGCCGGATTCGAAGCCCAGGCCTTCGCATACCGTGTATGCGGTGGAAAGCGGCAGAATCGAGGCGGCAAAAAGGGAGGCGTTAAACAGTCCTACGGCGAATAGTATGTAAGCGTACTGCCCGGCGAGCGGTTTCAAAGCTTGGGCTGCATCGGCTGCGTACTTGATGTCACGGTATCCGTGCACATACAGCGTTGCTGCGCAGGCCACGATGATGAACCACGCGACCACGTCCGTAAAAATGCAACCCGTGATCACGTCCCAGCGTGAAGCCCGAAGCCCCCGTCGGGTGACACCCTTTTCCACGATCGAGGACTGCAAATAGAACTGCATCCAGGGCGCAATGGTTGTCCCCACCACTCCAATCACCATGTACAAGTACGCCTGCTCGCGAAACCTGGCCCACTCGGGCGGCTTGAAGGTTGCGACGGTTGCGACTTTCCATGCCGGATGCGCCAGTGCCCCGGCGAAGATGTAAGTGATATAGAAGAACGACGCTGCCAGGAAGACCTTTTCCACACTTTTGTATTGACCTTTCACCACGATCAGCCAAACGATCAGACCGCAAACCGGCACGGTTACATAGCGCGAAAGCCCGAATAATTCCAGGCTGGTGGCGATGCCAATAAATTCCGTCACCACGTTGCCGAAGTTCGTGATCAGAATGCCGAGCATCATCAGAAAAGTGATGCGGAGCCCGAACTCTTCGCGGATGAGGTCGCTCAACCCCTTGCCGGTCACGGCTCCCATGCGGGCGCTCATCTCCTGCACCACGATTAGCGCCAGGGTGACCGGAATCATGGTCCACAACAAAAGAAATCCGTATTGCGCCCCGGCCTGCGAATAGGTCAGGATGCCGCCGGCATCGTTGTCGACGTTCGCCGTAATGATCCCTGGTCCCACTACCGCCAGGAACAGCAGGGTCCGGCCTCTCCAGCGTTTCCAAAGTCTCATGCGCGCATATCGCCGACATAAGAGTTAAAACAACCCGGGACGGGTCTGCGCTCTGCGCTTCGCCGCGCGCAGTCCGGCTCAAGGCCGCATCAGGATACATGGACTGGCCTTGCGAGGGATAGATGAAAATGAAGGATTCAGGGAGAAAAGAATCCCAACTGCAAACAGTTTAAGATGTTTCCAGGCCCAGACGCGGCCAAGAATACGGATGACCAAAACCTCCGCGCGCGCCTCCTACCTGTTAATTGCCATCGTCGTTGTCCTGCTTGACCGCTGGACAAAGTACATCGTGGCGCAACGCATCTCTCTCTATGCTCACATCCAAGTCATCCCTGGCTTTTTTCGCCTCACCCACACCGAGAACAGCGGCGCGGCCTTCAGCCTGTTCGCCGATTCAACCGGGCCCTGGAAGACCGGCTTGCTGATTGCGTTTTCGGTCATCGCGTTGGTAGTGGTTTCGGTGTTGCTTTGGAAAAATCACCATGCTCAAGTGGTCACCGGCATTGGCTTGGCGCTGATCATGGGAGGAGCGGTGGGAAATCTGTGGGACCGGCTGGTTCGCGGGCGCGTGGTCGACTTTCTGCTGTTTTACGTGAAGCGGTACCAGTGGCCGGTTTTCAATCTGGCGGACAGCGCTATCGTGGTGGGTGCAGGATTACTGGTACTGGAGATTCTGTTTCACAAATCGAGTAGCCACGAAGAGTCGCGGCCCGACTGAACCCAAACCTTTACCTCCCTACGGGGTCCCGTAAAGCTGCTTGTACATGCTGGCGTTGCGCAGGATTGCCTGCACATACTCGCGTGTCTCGGTAAAGGGGATCGATTCGACGAACTCCTGCGGGTCGCGGTATTTACCCTGGTTCAGCCAGTCCTCGACGCGGTCTGATCCAGCGTTGTAGGCGGCCAGCGCATATTCGAATGATCCGCCGAACTTGTCGACCATGCCGCGGAAATAGCGCGTGCCCAGTTCGAGATTCACTGCGGGTGTGTACAACTGGCTGGCGTTATAGCGCTGCAGCTTCACATCCTTGGCCACTTGTTTGCCGGTCTTGGGCAACAACTGCATCAGGCCAACCGCATTGGCCCGCGAAACCGCGTTAGGATTGAACTCAGACTCCTGTCGGATGAGTGACGCCACAAGATAGGGATCCAGTCCATTCGCCGAGGAAGAGCGCTTCAGATCGCTCCAGAAAGCTTTGGGAAAGAGCGCCTCCCAGTATTTTCGCGGCAGATCGGGAATGTCGAGGGCGAAATAGTTGGGCGCGGAATGCTTCATGACCTCGATGGCTTGGTCGTAATGCCCGGTCTCGTCATAGAGCTGCGCGGTTTCTGCCGGGGCCCAACTGCCACCGTTGTCCGCGGCGGCGGCTTGCAATTCGCGTACGGCAAAATCGACGAGCCCGCCGTTTCCAAGAAGCTCCGCTTTCTGCACGTGCAGCTCATCCCGCGGCGGTTCCGAAGCTGTAACTTTGGCGCCGCTGTCGAGGGGAGGCACGCGATCGAGCAAGGCGTATTCGGTCGTGGCATCGGCTGCCGCCGGAGGGAGAAGCTTCATCCTTTGCCGTCCCAGCTCGGCGTAATAGAAATTGCGGTAGCGATCGGAGAGCTTCTGATAGAAGGCCCGGGCCATGGTGGGCTGGTTGTCTTCCTCGGCCAGACGAGCGCGCCAGTATAAAGCGGAAGGGGTTTCCGCCCCGGAAGGATAGAGGGCAATCTGTTCCTCGAAAGCCTTTTTGGCTTCCTGGGGGCGTCCCTGCCGGAAGGTCAGCCAGGCTGCTTTCCAATGTCCGTACGAAGCCCGCGCGCCGTTGGGAAAGCGCTGCTGGATTTCCCGAAATGTGTCGAGCGCCTGATCGTACTCGCGATGAACAAGATGCAGATTGGCGGCCGAGAGCAGCGCCTGCTCCAGCCAGGGACTGGTTGGCGCCGCTTGGCGCAATTCATTTACGGTGCTGTAAAAGGTGTCGTTGTCGTTGGCGGCCCAGGCTATTTGACCCAGCAGATAGAGACGCTGCGCGTTTAGTTCGCCGCTCTCACCACCCAGCAAAGCGAGTACTAACTTGGCGTCATGGTTCCTGCCGTTGCGATGAAGAGCGTCCGCCAAGGCAAGTTGGAGAGAAGCCTTATCGTTGGTGCTGGCCCCATTCACCAGACTGCGATATTCGTCGGCCGCTTCGCTATAACGCTTCCGGTTCATCAATGCGTCGGCCCGCATTTTCCGCAGCGCCTCAGTCGGAGGGGGTAGGGACGGCAGCTTCTTCAACTCGGCATAGGCCGCATCGGCTTCCGCGCTGGCTGGCATTGTGTAATAGATATTTCCCAGCGTTTCAGCGGCCTTCGCGGTCTGGCCCGAAGCTGCGTATGCCCGTCCCAGGGCAAATTGCAAGTCCGAGCGTAAGGGTAAGCGTATCGGCTCCAATAAAGTGACCGCTTCCGCCGCTTGCCCTTCGAGCAGGAGCGCGTCCGCATAGTTGACGGCGGCGTCGCGTACGAGCAGCGAATCCGGATGAGCTTTGGCAAAATCCGCCAGGTTTGACACGGCCTCTGCGGTGCGCCCAGTCTGCAGGTAGGAGGTTCCGAGATAGTAAGCGACGTAATCGCCTAAGTCTCCCGCGTGAACCTTGGCCCGGGTCAGCGGGTCGATCGCTTTGGCATAGTCTCGATCGAGCACGTGGGCGTAGCCCACTACAAGCCACGCCAGCGCGCCCGCATCTTCCTTGGCATGAGACCGGGCATATGCTTCCACCCCGGTGTAGGCCGGCAGTGAGCGATCCTGCAGAAGCTGTTGCGCCATGGGACGCAAACTGGCCGAAGCCACAAATGCCTGCCGCATGCGCTGAACGCGCGGAGAAATGGTCCGGTGCTTCCGGGTGCTGGCGGGGTGACGCGTGCCGGCGCTGGACGCAGACTTATTGCCGGCAGGTGCCGTGCTGGTTTGAGTCTTGCCGGGATGGCTGGGCTTGCTGCGGGGCCTACTGCTTGCGGTAGCTGGTGTCGCCGGCTTCGGCGGAGACGTGTCGGCCTGGCTTTGAGGGGAAGTGGACGCAGATTGTGGCAAGGGCTCTGCGGACACAACCAGAGCGCCAAAGCAGCCGCAGAGAGCGGCGGCCATGACCACCCACCATTTCATCGAACCTAGTCGCGCTGAACCCGATCGCACTACGTTTACTTTCGCGAAGACGGCTACTGCCGGAACTTCTACTGTCAAATCAACCCGCAAAATCTAGCGGCGGAAATTAGAACCCATGATGGCGATATCATCTTCGGCCAAACTACGCAGCAGTTCGGTATTAAAGTAGTCACCGGTTGCCGCTGCCGTGCTGCCATAGCGTTTCTGAAACGTTCCGCGGCTCTTGTCGATGTCTTCCTTCAGGCGGTCGTACAGATCCTTGTTGCGCCGGCCCTCGGCAACTTTCGCCTGGTTATAGAGCTTGATTTCATCCACCAGCAGGCGGGCGAAGCGTTGCGCCTTGCGATGGACGTCGGCATCTTCCGGCGATAGTCCAGCCCAGGGATCTGTAGCCGCGGCTGGCGCTGCGGCCGCGCCGGTCGCATGCGCCGAAGCCACTTCTGCTACCTCGGCTGCAGGTACGGGATGGGGTGTGAGGCTTGCGGGTATGTGCTTGGGCGCATGGGCGGCGAAAGGATCCGGTACCGAAGAAACCGCTGGCATGGATGCAGGTGCGCTCTCCACCCGGCTCGCCGCGGTGCTATCTTCTTTCGCGGCCGCCTGCTTGCGGAGGGACGTTACTTCCAGCCACGCGCTAGTTGCCATGACCAGCAATTCCAGGGCGGCGGTGTCCAGATTGCCGTTGCCTCCTCCGTCGGCGTAAACCAGGGCTGCCACCTTGTCCTTGAGCAACAGAGGCAATACCAGCACCTGCTCGTGGGCTGGACTGCCGAAGTGCTCGACGAATCGCCGGTCCATCTCGGCGATAGTGCCCGGACTTGCCGTTCGATTCTGGTAAGCGTGGGCCACCGGCCTGGCATTCAGATCAAGCGGGAAATCCTTGGCGGTTTCCTGGTTGCTGAAGCCGCGAGATTGCCATCCTGACGCGGCTCCGGCCTTCACCACGAAAAGCGCGCTGCGCGAGCAGTGTGCACTGCCGGCATCGAGGAAAGCGCGCAGAATTTCTTTTTGGGTTGAGCCCGCATGAATATTGGCTACGGCCTGAACCAGAGTGGCCGAATTTTTCTGCGCCGAGGCAGGTGCGGCGCTCACTGAAGCTGGCAACGCTTCGAGCACTTGCTGCACAATCTGCGCCTGCAATTGTGAGATCTGCCTCGCCAGAGCCTGCGCCACGGCGCGCTCGATGATCTGCCGGACGTCGCTCTGCCCGACCACGCCCTGCTGCGCCTCGTTCTGTTTCTCGTTCTGTTTCGCCATGCCGTTCTGATCCGCTGATTCGAAGGAGCTTATCGCTTTGAAGCCCATCCGGTAACCCGCCCGAAGTTGAGCCCTAAGTGCTGATTATACGGCACTTGTGAGACCGCCCCAGAGTACGCAAGGACGTGTTCGACCGCGTACCCTCCGCGTGCTTGACTCTATCGCAAATCTCACTCCACTCAAAGCTCGATCCGAAGATTTAAGATTCCAGGATTGTCCATCTTGACACCCGGTGAACGCCCTTGTGCAGCCGGATTGGGCAAACCTGCTCGTTACCAAGTAGAATAAGAATTCGCTTTCCAGTGCCGCGGTTCGTGAGCCGCAAAATACTGCATCGCCAAGAGAATGGGAGCCATCCAAAACAAACTAGAAGGGCCTGTTACTGATGAACTGACCCTGGTACAGGCGGCCAAGCGGGGCGACGACTCGGCTTTCGAAGAGTTGGTCCGCCGCTACGACCGCAATGTCTTTCGGATCGCGCAACACATCACGCAAAACCGCGAGGATGCGGAAGATGTGGTGCAGGAAGCGTTCTTAAAGGCGTACAGCAACCTGGCGAAGTTTCAGGAGCAGTCCAAGTTTTACACCTGGCTGGTGCGCATCGCCGTCAACGAAGCGTTGATGAAGTTGCGCCGCAAGAAGCCGGAGCGCACGGTCTCA
>Ga0182015_10001122_pt1 | contig 36511 bp, 28 predicted proteins | sample 712P3MmetaG_FD_120478 | JGI IMG/M metagenome (GOLD analysis project Ga0182015, IMG submission 120478) | Permafrost microbial communities from Stordalen Mire, Sweden - 712P3M metaG | ecosystem: Environmental > Terrestrial > Soil > Wetlands > Permafrost | place: Sweden: Stordalen | collected...
CAAACATTATCGAACGTGACGAATGTCGTTGAATTGAGTTGTACTGCCTGGTTGTACCCGCTAATCGATAGATCGCGTAGGGTCACCGGCTGATTCCCGGATCCGGCGCCGGCGGTGAGCATCAACACGGGCATCAGATTGGGGCTCGAACCAGTACTCACTTGAATGGAAGTAAGTGGCGGACGCGAAAACTGCACGCTGGTCCCGCTGTAGGAAGAACCTCCTTCGAGCGTGAGCCCTTTACAGGTGGAAGGGACGGTGAGAACGGGCGCGGTGGTCGAGACGCTCGTCTGCGGTTGAAGGACTCTGTATTGTCCCGGCGGAAAATGCACAGCCCCGCCGCCCGTCGAACCGCTTGAGCATGCCGCATTAATCGCTGCCTGAATGGCTGACGTGCTATCGGCCGCGCCGGTTGGATCGGCGCCGTACGCGACTACGTCCACCCAGGGCCGCGGACCTTTGGTGCTTGCGTTGCCGGTTACCTGAAGCGTTCCGGTGCTGATGCTTGACGGCGCAAATGTTCCTGCGCTCAAGGTGCCAGTGACCGTCGCGTTGCCGCCGACACCGAGATTTCCGCCGAGAGTGATGGATGTCGCGGTGACGGAATTGAAAGACGGCGTGGTCGGATCGTTCGGCAAGATCGTGTCGGGCATCGTGTACGCGTTGATGCCGGGGCCCGAGATCTGCACGACGTAGCGACCTGGCGTGGCATAAAAATGGTAATTGCCGAGGCCGTCGGCCTGGATCGGATTGGCGGACGGGACCGAGAGAGTTGCATCGGTATAAAGCGTAGCGAGCGGAGTGCACGGAACGCCCGTCGCGCTTGCGGAGCAGACCGTTACCGTCGCGCCTGCGATTGGCCTGCCGGTCGCGCCGAACGCGATGTCGTCTTTGCGCGAGCCCTGCGCGTGTGCCGGAGGCGCTGCCACGATGAGCGCGCATGAGAGCAAGAGGTACGCGAATGCTCGCCGCGCGATATTCTCGAAATGTTTTTCTACAAGAATTTCGAACGAAGCCATGTGTTGACCCTCGATGAGTTATTTCCTCGATTCAGGTGGCGACCTATTGTGCACCGATTGCAGCGAAGATTTGTAGCCGGCGCGCGGAAGAAAAGCGGGCGGGCCGCGGCCCAGCTCTAGATAATGAGCTAATCGTTTGCTCGCGCTTTGCGGCCGCCGATATTGTGCTTCGCGGCCTTTTCCTCGTCGAGAACGGCGTGGCAATGCTTGCAGACCGCGACATTCGGCTTCACCTTCTCGCCGCACGCCGGACAATCCACTAGCTGCTGCGGCACAAACGCCCAGTCGCGTTCTATGCCGAGTGAAAGCGCGGCGCGGCGGTGCATGTCGGAAATTTCGCGATAGGAATGTCCGCGCGCCCACATCGCATCGGCTTCCGCGACGAGATCCTGATACCAAGCTTGCCGGCGAGCGGCAGCCGCAGCGACTTCCGATTCGCTGGGCCGTGCTCCCGCGCAAACGAATACGCCATGCACGACGAGATCCTGGATCAAGTCTTCGGCGATTTCGCGGGCGCTGATTGTGAACGGAAACCGGCGATTGTCGCCGAGATCGAGTGCGTCGCCGCGCGCCGTGATGAGTAGGAGCGAATACGGCTCGCCCTTCGCCGAAGCGGGAATGTGAAAGATGCCGTAAGTTCGCGAGATGTAGAAATCCTGATCGCCGATGTTGGCGATGGTTACGGTGGCAGGATCGCGTTGCATTGCGGGGGATTCGTTCGGCGGCTCGGGAACACGGGCAATCGTGGCGGTTGAATCGGATGCAGGTGATTTCAAGGTGCCTCCTGAAGGCAAAGCAGTTGGGAGAATTCTGGTAAGAGCACGGCGCGACATAAGGCGCGCCCGTTCCGAGAACGATTACCGAGAACTGGAAAAAGGGGCTGGTCTTACGACCAGCGCCACAAGTGCCGGAATCGCGTGGTCATTATCAGATTGCTGCGACTTGTCTTCCGGTGACGCTAACGAATGGCTGCCCGTGAAATGCGGGCGCGTCATCATCGAGAACTTCGTCTATACGTGCGTCCGATTCGCGCTCGCGTTGCGATTCGCGCGCATCCAGGGCAAAACGCGATTTGCCGCTTGGTTGCCGGCGCGCCCATTCGATCGCGCGAACGATTTTGTCGCACGCTGCGGAATCGAGCGAAATGAACTCGCCGCTTGGGCCCGCAAGCGTGAAACAGTGCTCATACTCACCGCGCGAAGGGTATGGGCCAAGGGCCGAAACGAGAACTCCGTCTTCGCGTTCGAGCGTGGCCGCGTGCCAGGCATCAGGTGAGCCGTAAATTTCCGGCGGAACCCATCGTTCGATATGCCAGCGATCGAAGGGCAAGTATTTCGGCACCCGGCGCAGCTCGATCGCTGAACGGATGACGTTCCCGTGCCCATCGCGATCCGTCCAGCGCCCACCGATCCAGCTCAGCCGCGACCAGCCCCACACGACGCGAAAGTTCGGCTCGCCGAAACGATTCCGTCCGCCCGCGCGCGCGAGAACTTCGGCGGCTGCAGACGGCGTGTCGTGAGTTTCGCGGATTACACGAATCATAAAGTGAAAGTGACGAGTGATAGGTGACGAGCGAGACACCTTGAAAGGATGTGGAAACGTGCTGCTTCTCAGGCGTGCCCAGTGCACTTCTCGTGCGATCGTAGCGCTGGCATCTTGCCGGCGGTTTTCCGCCCAGTAACTCGGTACAAAATCGCCGGCAAGATGCCGGCGCTACGAATGAATTCTCAGCCGCAGTTGATCGGGCCGGGAGGCGTACGATTTGTGCAGGTCACGCACCGACAATCAGAAGGCGCACATCTCTCACGGCCGATTACTGCAACTTCGGGAATTGGGCGAGGAAAACAACAACGTCGCCTGTTATGGCCGTCGGATATGCGCCGGCACTCACTTCCGTGCCGCCTGCCGCGAAACATTTCACCTTCCAGTTGTTCAACGCGTTTCCCTGCACCGGAACGTAATTATCCGCGTTGCCATCTTGACTGGCGACGAGGACGAGCTGCGGCGGTGTGACGGATGGAATTGTTTTTCCGGACGGAGCGATCTGCTCGATTGCCGTGGTCCAGTCGAGCGTATCTCCGCCAGTCGTGTAGTTGCCGGAAAAAGCGAGCGTGCCCGTGACAAGGGCGATCGGGCCGGTTGCGTCGACGTTTTGTACCGTGATGCTGATGGCCATGATGGCCTCCTGAGAAAGTTCGAGAGAAACAAATCGTAAAATACGGCCGGCCTTCCAGCCGGCCCTACAATTGCCGTAAATGAATTCGTAGCGCCGGCATCTTGCCGGCGATGTTCCGCGCGGTGGCGTCGAACAGAACCACCGGCAATACACCGGCGCTACGATTGCCATGCGGAGTTTGTAGCTCTTGTGTTTAGTAGCCGGATGGGATGGCGAGAGAATCGATGTACGCCCCAGAGCGCGGCGAATCGTTCCACACCTGGAATCCGGTGACGAAGTAAAAGATGTATGCCGCAGCGAGGCCACCGCTGGCGCCGTAGATCGGGAACACGGTTTGTCCGCCGACATCGTAAAAATCGATGTCCTGCATGACCGCGCGGCCCCAGTGGGAGAGATCCAGAAAATCCACGCGCGACGTGTTGGCGTTGATGGAGGATTTAATGGGCACGCCCGCCATCGTTTTCTCGCCGGTAAAAAGCAGATCGAGATCGCTTGCGCGCCCACCCGCTCCTTCCTTAATGATTTGCGAGATCGTAACGCCGAGTTGCTCCCACGCGTGCTCCTGTTCGAGCGACGTGTAAGCGATCAGCTTACCGACCTGATTGGTGCCGAGGGATTTTCGGACTTTGTTGATCGCGAGGCGAACGACGCCCGGCGTGAGCGCGGAATTATTGCCGCTGACGTGCGGGGTTGCAAGCTCGACCGGGTAGGTTGCGCGATTCAGGTTGAGCCACGTGCCGGTGGTGGCGTTGGTCTGATGGTAGAGGATGCCGAAGAGCGATACCGGCTGCGCACCCGAGAGCCCATCGTGAACGATGAGATCGTTGGGAGAAGTGCCGGTCGGAATGTTGTCTACCGTGATTGTGCCGCCGAAGGGATCGACTGCCGTGACGTTGGTCGTCACGCCCGACTTCGAAATTTCCACCGCGTGGCGGAAGAAAACCGGCGTCACTTGCGCGACGTCGTAGGTGGTTCCCGAACCGCGGCCAAGATCGCCGCCGTCGAGATTGGCGAGGCCGGCTTTGCCTCCCGGACGGATCTGAAGCGGAAGCCGCATGTTGCGCGAGCTGACGCGTTCCACGTCACCTCGCTGTTGAATCATGGTGAGAAGAATGTCGTCGCGTTCGTAGAGGAGCGGAAGTTTGTCCCGCACCTTTTCGAGTTGCAGCGCGACTGTCTGCGCATTTTGCATTTGTGGCATGGTCCCTAGGTCCCCCTGTGGAATTTTTCAACTGATGCGTGATTGTTGCGGGATGTCCTCTGCGGACGGTCAAGGAGTGCAAGAAAATTGAATTGAGAGAAAGACGGGTACTCAACGGCCGGATGCCGCCGCTAGAATCAGACCGTTCGATGTTGGACAACTGCCCTATGCAATACGCCTGATAGCCAGGCTTTCCAGCGTCCTGCAAAGTAATCCTGTACCTCGGGACAGCTGAACGGCCGTACCACGGATGTACGCTCGGACAGTAGTAGGCTCACAAACCGGTCTATAGGGTGTAACTATCGCGCGGCAAAAGGCTTATGCTTCCGGACCCCTTCTCGGAAGCCGTGACTGCCAATGTTCCCCGCGCAGGAAGCAGGCGTAATGCAACGTCATCTTTCCGCAATCGCTTTGGCAGCAGCGATCCTGATGCTGGCAGTTGCGGCTCCGGCGAACGCGCAGACGCTCACTCCTTGCGCCGCAAGCCAGGCTTCAGCGGTGAATTGTTTCGTGGGCAACGCCGTGGCCACGAAAATCCTGACAGTGCCGTCGAGCATGAATATGACGAGCTACGACAACTATGCGGTTGCCGTTCTCCATATTGCGCAGGACACGAACGTCTCGGTAATACTGCTAGGAACCACATCCGCGATTGCCGATGCGATGCCGGCGAAAGATGCGAACGGCGCCGCCAACGCGACAGCGCAAACAAACGCCATCAATTCGATTATCAACTCCGAGGTACTCACTGGCATTCTGGTACTGCCGGCGCAAACCACGGAAGCGCAACTCGAGACATTCGCGCAGCAAACCGTGATCAACATGACGGGATTTACCGGCGTATCGTTTTCGCCCGGCGCAGTTCTTCGGCTGATTGATTCTTACATCGTCGCCGGAACCAGCACGAGCGGCACGATCAATTGGACCACGGTGAAAGCGAGCCTGACGGCAGCGGTAAAAAATCTCGTCGGCAGCGGCATGCTGAAACTGCCCTCAGGCGTCACCGAGGCGAAGTTCACCACCTTCGTCGAGGATGTCGCGCAATCCATCGCAGCCTACAAATCCGCCACGGGAAAGAAATCTTTATAGCGCAGTGATCGTTTCTCGGCGTTGTAGGCTGGCCATAAGAACAACCGGCATTCAGGTCCTCCGATCACGCAAAGGCGGCGCGTCTTATAACGTGCCCTAAAATTGCTGGCTGCGCGAACTCGGCTATTCCAGAATTTCCGACCGCTTCTCCCGTCGATCTACAGATTCAAAATATCCGCATCCGACAATCGCCGGTAATCGATGTCTCGCGGGCTCAACGCGCGTCGCCCATCGCCTCCCGGCGCCCCTCCCGCGATATCCACGCGACGCTCGGCCGTGCGCTGGCGTTCCACGCGCGCGTTCGATTGCGCCACCACTCCTGAAGTCCATTCGTTAATTACTTTTTTCGCGATGCCTGGAAGCGCCTGTCGCGCTCGCGCCACCACCATTCCCGCAATCGCTTGCCGATTTTCAGCCGACCAATTCCCTGCGCGAAATGCCTGGCGCAATTGCTGGCCGAATGCATGATTCGACCGCATCGCCGCGTCGATCTCGCGATAGATCTCGCCCACCATGCGCTGCCGCGTGCCGTCCGTCGTCCCGTCAGGTAGTAGACGATCCACCTGTGAATGGATCGCGTCGAGAACGCCGTTGACGGCCGCTGCATTCGTGTCGTGAAAGAATGCCGCCTGCGCGGCGCCGACGGAATCAGCGCCCGGATTCGTGGCGGGTTGCATTGCGGAATTCGCGGTCAGTTCCGCATTACCTCGCGGCGCGTTTGCTGCGCTCTCGCTGAGCGGTGCCGCAACACGACCCGCTGCCTCGCCCGTATTTGCGGAATCGTTTGAAATGGCTTGCATCATCCGTGCGAGGTTGCGGAATGCCGACGGGTTCAGGCGATAAACCGCAGCCGCAAGTTCCGCGTGCGATTCGGGACGGTTAGAAAAGAAAAGGGTGTCGAGCTTGGCGAGGTCGGCGAGTTGTGCGCCCGCGGCGCGAGCGTCGTCGGCAGTGGGAAATAGCTTCTGAATGTCGCGCGCGCTCTGAGCATCCGGGAAAATCTCGCGGAATGTCTGTGCGTCCCGCCACGCGTCGCGGAGCGAGGGATTCGCCTCGAAGATCGCACGGAATTGATCTGGCTCGGAAGCAGCACCGTCCGCTCCCGACGCGCCTGAAACTTGATGCGCAGCAGGCGAGCTTTGACTTGCGGAATTACCACCCGCAGGATCGTAGACGATTCCCAGAATTTCATCGTCAGTTAGGCGCGAGTTTCTCGCCGAAGAAGTCGCTGGCGTCGCAGGTTGCGCTGCGGCCGCGGATGCCGTCGGATTCAGCGCAGAAGTCGAAGTTGCCATGTGCTACTCCTCGGAAAGATCTAACACTTACGTGCCGGCGTGATTGCGGAAGCCTCAACCGCAGGGCGCGTCATAAGACCGAACATTCGGCGCCAAGCCACGTACTGTCTGGTCTTATGACCGGTCCTACGTTGAACAAACGCGACGCTAGCGTGCAAACAAAAAGCGCGAACTGTTTCGATGTGAAACGCACTTGATTGCTCTGATCCCTAATCCATTTGCACCGATGTGCCGATATAGAAGCGTAGGAGGAATTTCATGACCACCAAGGCCCCAGTCCCTTCCGCAGCTCCTGCAGATATCGTCCTGCCTGAACAAGAAAAGTCCCCAACCGGGCGCGAGCGTCGCAAGCGCCATCGCGCACAGGTGGCCATGCGCGTCATGGTTCGTGGAGGTGCGGATTCGTCCGAACCGTTCGAAGATATCGCCAACACAATTGACGCATCGCGTGATGGGTTACTCGTAAAAACGTCTCGCGGCGCCTACTGGCAAGGCCAAATCCTAGAAGTTACGGTGCCCTACAACGGCGTGGCGGATCCAATGAATCCCCCACAGAGGGCGTGCGTGGTGCGCCACATGTTGCTCCAAAACCATCTGTCGTACGGGCTGGCGGTTCAATTCCAGAAGGCGATGGGCATCACGGCTGGTGGTGTTTTATTGTCGGGCGGCGACCCGATTCACGTCCGCGTTCTGGCCGTAGAGCCAGATGTGCGAATGGCTAATATGATTCGCGACTTGCTTGAAGCAGACGGCTACCAGGTGACGAACGTCACGAGCTCGAGAGAGGCGCTCGAAGTGTTGAGTACAGATACGCCGGATGTGCTCCTGGCAGTCGCGGAGAGCGGTGAGATTTCCGGCCAGGATTTGTGCGCCATCGTGAAGAAAAGTGCCAGGCTGCAGCACATTCCCGTAATTCTTTTGACGCACTCGGCGCGGCCCGCCGATTATCTTTCGTGCCACGAGGTCGGAGCGGTCGTGTGCATGGCGCTCCCCTGCCCGCCGGGAAAACTGCATCATGCGGTGCGGCTCGTCGCCCCGCCGCCTGCTCTAAACTCGAACTACAACGGAAAGGTCAATTTCAGCTCAATCGTGCGGACTACGTAAAGTCGCGAAGCGAACAGGCGAATGTCGTGCTGGCCTGGCCTGAGTTTCGAGGGGCATTTTGCGGGCGCGACGATTCTGTTTTTGGGGTTCGGCAGGTCCGGCCGACGGGCCTGCTGCGGATGAACGATATTCAACGGAACGATACGCCGAATCGTGAACTGCCGGTCCATCTGCCGGCGGATCCCACGATTGCTTAGCCGATCTCGCCGATTACGGGATGGGCGTTCATCGTGGCGGATTTCCGCTGCCGCCCGCTTAATTTTCCATGATAGGACCAAAGTACTATAGGGATTCTAGGACCTACTCCCTATAACTGATTATGCGGAATGGTTCTTGGGTCGCTTTGACAGGGCCCGATGTTCGCACTCGACCGCCAGGAGTTTTGCCATGAGCCCGTCGAATCCGGCGCCGCCGGAGGCCATGTCGTCCGCAACGACAGAAAAGACGCCCGCCGCTGCTGCTGCCGCAGCGGATCGGCGGAAGCGCAAGCGCGTCAAATTGTCTGCGCAAGTTCACGTGCGCGGCGGAATTGGCTCGGTCGAAGAATTCCAGGAAGTCTGCAGTAGCGTGGACGTGTCGCGCGACGGTTTGCTATTCGTCGCGGGCCGTTCGGGCTATTGGGTCGGACAGCCGCTCGACGTCACGTTCCCCTACACTCCATCTGCAGGCATCAACACTTCCCAGAAAGCGAAAGTCGCGCGCGTCTTCTTGCGCCCCGACAGAAAATACGGCGTCGCCGTGCAATTCCAAGCCGCGGCAGCGCACGTGGCGAAGCAGCAGACTGGATCGTCCTACGGCTCCAACGCGATGTACGCGTCCTACGCCGCACAGGCGATTCGCCAGATGGTGCTGCTCGTCGAATCCGATATGCAGGTCGTGGCCACGCTGAGTGCGTTGCTTCAGCAGGACGGCTATCACTTCGCGCACGTGCCGACCGCCAAGGCTGCGCTCGACGTCCTGAAGACCGCCATACCCGTCGCGGTGATCGCTGAAGTCGAAGGCACGGACATGAACGGCCGCGACCTCTGCGTCATCATTAAAAAGAACGATCGCTTGAAAAAGATTCCCGTAATTTTGCTTACGAGTTCAGCGTCGCCGGCCGACTACTCTGAGAGTCATCAGATCGGCGCCGTCGTCTGCATGGCGAAACCGTTCAATCCCGAACGGCTGCAACATGTGGTGCGGATGGTTGCACCGCCGCCATCGCAGCGTACCGCCTACGGCGGCCGCATCGACTCGGGTACGGTGAACAGGACAATCTAATAGCGGAACCTCCCTGGCAAACACGCAGTTTTAGTCGCACGCTGCAAGCCGAAGGAGAAAGCAGAGAAAAGCGCAACGGGGTGGCCTCAGGGCCACCCCGTTTTATTTTTGCGTGGGCGCACTGGGCAACCGAGAGCATCGGCGCGACCACTTGGCGTACTTAGCGCCGCGCAGCGGGAGATGGCTGCGGCGTGATTGCTGGTGGCGCTGCCAGCTGTTGCTGCCTCAGTAAGAATTGCTGATGAAATAAGGCGTGCGCACGCACGTTCGCATATCCCGCTGGCGAATCCACTTTCGCCACCTGACCCGCATCCGCGGAAAACCATCGCTTGCACGTCTCGAGTTCGACCGCGTGATTATCAGCAAATGGATCCGGCATGATGCTCGGTACAAGTGTTTCCGCGCCAGTTTGCGGATCCCTCTCGATCAACGGCTGCTCTATGACCAGTTGCGCGATCTCGCGATATTGCTTCGTGCGCGATTCCTCGTCGGGAATGACGATTTCCTCGAGGCCTATGAGCCGCTTGATAAGCGCCAAGTTGGCCGGGTGCGCGAGGATTTGTTGGATCTGCGGGTCGTTGCTGCCGATTAATTGCATCAAGACGGCCCGCTGCTGCGACCACATCGTCGGATATTGCTCGTCAGTTTCAGGATACGAGAACAAATTCCCTTTCAGGTCAGCAATGCGAATCCATTTCGATTCAAACGCTGAACCTGCGCCCAAGAGCGTCATTTCCACATCGCCGGGACGATTCTTGCGGAAGCAATCCACGGCGAGAAGCATCACGTCAGCGTGGAAGAATTTCATCGCGCGCCAGACGAGTCCGATCCGCCCCATCGCCTGATCGCGCGCCATAGCGTATCCCGCGGCCGTGTCGTTGTTCGTCATCGCGCCGCCGAAAAGCGCCGGAAACGCGCCCGTAAGAAATTGCGCGACAGGCCCCATCAGGCTCGCAGCGTGCTCGGCGAGATCCGGGGGAATTTGCGCGGGTTCGGGTTGAAAAAAACCTGCGGCGAGCGGCTGTCCTGGCTTCGCGCGCGCAGGATAGTGCGCGCCGGGTTCGGCTGTTTGCGATTGCAGCGCGTCAAAATCGAGGACTTCGCTGTCCGCGTAAATCGGCGGAATACCGTACTCGTACGTTTCTATTTGCAAATTCGAGAGTGTGTTGAACCGTTCCTGCACGGAAATCAGCGCATCACCGAGTGCAGGCCGGCCACTCGATCCGTCACCGGGCAGCGCGTGAAGCACTCGCCAGTGGTCGTCCATGTTTTCGTTGCGAGATTCGCAGTAAGCGTCGCCCGCGAAAGCCACGTAGCATCCGTCGGGATAGAGCGCCAGCAATTCGTCGCGAAGTTTCTGATCGTCGAGTTGGTAGAACGACCACGGGCGCAGCCACGTTCGCTGGAACGTGATCAAGTTCATGTTGTAATCGCCGCCCTCGGTGAGCGGACCGCCTTGCGACTGCGCGAGGCGCGCCAGCCGTTCGTACTGCGCGGATTCCCCCGGCGCGACAGGCGGCCCAATCTTGCTGGCCGCGTGCGGGTACGCTGCCTTCAGCCGCGCCTGGTGCACTTCCATGTTCCATTGCAGAAACGGGTATTCGTGCATCTCGTTCGCCCAGGGCGGAGTCTTCAGCTCGAGGCCGCCGACGATCGTGACCACTTCCTGGCCATTCGGAACGCGCAAGCGCGTTTGCGCCGCGGGCACAGTCACCACATCGCCGGGCACGTAATCGCCAAGCTCAAAAAGCGCACCGCATTCGCAGACTGGCGTCTCGGCCGCAGCCGCTCCTCCGTAGGGCTGGCTGGAAGGCCGACCGTTTCTTATTTGGGTGTTCGCTCCCGCGGGCGGCGGCGCAGTAAGCAGCGCACTAACATTCGGTGCGGCGGCATTTCCATTCGCCGGCGTCTCCGCCCCGCATTGCTTGCAACGCCATACATCCGGCGCAATCTTCACTTGCCGCGCGGCAATCTGTGTCTCGGGATGAAATCCGAATCGCTGGCCGTCCACGACGTACCGTACATACGCGCCAACTTTGCCGCTCGTCCAAAGCTGGAACGCTTCCTCAACGATCACGTTTCCGATTCGATTGTTCTGTTCGACGAGCTGCGAAACTTCCGTGGCTGCCTTCGCAGCGGAGACATCCTCTTCCGCCTGCGCCGATTGCGGAAAAAATCGCACGCGCGGAATATCCTGCGAGAGCACGGCAATAATGGAAAGGCCGAAAGCTTGATAGATATTCGTGACGAATTCGTACCGCGGCATATCCTCAAGCGAACTCTGATCGCTGAATTTTTGCTCGAACGGAAGGTGCCAGTTCTGATCCTGCTCGCTCCACCAGAGATACTGCAAACCGCGCCAGAATTGATGGGCCTGCTTGATGCGGCGCACTTCCGCGCGGCGTGACGTCTCGGATTCCGTGGTGAAATCGAAAACTATGCGTCGCAACGCGGCCTGAAGCCGATCGGGCAGATGTTCGTTGTTCGCGCCATACGCCACGGCTTCGAGAACCGAAATCGGGTCGTCAGGCCGCGCGGGCCCAGTCGCAGGGCTTTCCACCGGCACAATGGCCGGATCCGCCGGCGCCGGTTCGCCCGGAAACGCAATATTGAAATCGTTCGCCATGTGTCCTCGATGCGTCGGTTAAATTCTCGGACGCCACGATTAAAATCGGCCTTTCCCAATGAGCCGCGCGATCGCGCGCGAGTCATTCGTGGCGCAAGCAATCTTGCTCGCCGTACGAGCTGGCCGGGCTTTCCCTTAATCCGAGACAAAGCTTCGCGTCTAATCCTCAGCAAGAGCGTCGCGGAGAAAATTCACGAGATCCCCCGGCGTCGTGAACACATGCGTCTCAGGCGCAGATGCAAAAACTCCCCGAGGCACAAATCCCGGCGCATTCTGCGATCCGGAATGCGACGCGATCCCTGGCGTCCCCGATGGAACGCCAAACGCGCCGCGCACGCTATTCGCTCCCGCTGGCGCCGCGTCGATTGCTTCGCGATGTATATGCGCCACGTACCCACGCGAATTGTGCCCGCTGGAACGCCCGCCACCTGGCGTCGCTGAGATTTCGATTTCGATGCGGTGTATCGCCGTCGCGGGCGAGTCGCCGGTTTCCTGCCCGGACGAATCGCTTGTGCCCTCGTCAGCGAATGGATCGCTCGGGCCTTCGCCCAGTTGCGATGCGTTGCCAAGCGCGCGAGTGTTCTCGATCGCTGCGCCCATCGTGGGGTTCATGTAATAACGTCCTCGAATCATCGGCATGTTTGCTCCTCGCTACAGCATCGAATCAGAGTTGTCGCGATTGTTCATCCGCCGCGCGTTTTCGATCTCAAGCATTCGTCCGATTTGCTGCCACGAACGCCGCCGCAACGGATTCGCAGGAACGATCAGGCCCTTCGCGCGAGCGCTGCGGCGGGTCTCGTCGGCGACGCGATCGCCGTGGCTAGCGTCGCTTTCGGGAGTCGCGCGTTGCGGATCGGCTTTATGTTTGCCGTCAACGCGCGGATGGAAATTGTGGGGCGCGTCATAAGACGTGCCGCCTTTCCCGGTGCGAGACCCAGCCCGCACATCGCGCCCCCGTTGTCGCTCGATTTCAGCATCCACGCGTAACGGCGGAATGCCCGCAATCCCAAGTATCGAATTCAGAAGCGCACGATTCTCAGCGCGCAGCCGGGCGTTTTCGTCTTCCAGCGCGCGCGTATAGCGCGAGGCCGTGATGCGCAGCCAGATTGTGCGAAGCGATGAGAGCATGCGAATTCCATCCTAAAAGCGGCTGGCCTTACGACCAGACCTACAGTTGTCTGGCGTGAATTCGTGGCGCGGCCATCTTGCCCGCAAATGTTTGCTGATCGCCGCGGCGCGAATTCGCGGGCTGAAGTCCCGCGCCACGATCAGCGCAACGGCGCGCCGGGGCGCGGATGGTGCCGCGCGAAGGAGATAGGTCCGCTGCGCCGCTGCTCGTCGAGCTCGGCCTTGCGCGCCTGAATCGCGCGAATGGTCGGATCATGAGAAGTAACGCGCGCAGCGATGCGCTGATCGAATGGAGCATTCGCCCCGGTCTGCGATCGCATCCGCGATTTCAATCCGTAACGGGCCGCGTCGGCGGCGTCATCGCCGTCCATTTTCTCGATGTCCTCAACGCGCGCTGAATCGCGCACCAGCGATGGCAACGTGCGAATCAACTCGGCGCAATTCTCCGTAATCACCCATTCGCCGGCGTCAAGCATTTGGTACATCAATAGCCATCCACCAACGCGATCGTTGTCTGCCGGAACAGGCCGCGGCAATCCGTTCGCCGCGAGTACGTCGCCGATCTGCTCGGCGATCGAAGACTCATCCGTGCGGCGCGCAAAGGCATCTGGCGACAAATACACATTCGAAATTCTCTCGCCGCGCGAGCGCTCAACAATCTCATGCGCCAGATTGCGCGGGCTCATGTGCTGCCGGACGAACTCGCGATAAGTCACCGTCCGCGTTTTATCCTGCGAGTGCCAGTAGACGGCGGCGGGATGTTCGAAACCCCAGTCCATCGAAATCCAGCGTGGCCACCAATCCGCGAATCCGATTCTCTCGGCGCGTTCCACGTGCCGCGCGGGATCGAAATTGCTGAAGTATTGCCCTGCGAAAACGTCCCAATCTCCGTCTAGAAACGCGCGCCGCAAATGTTCGGGCAACGCATGAAGCGTTTTTAAATAGTTGGCGTCGGTCGCATAAATCGGATTGTCCCAGACGCGCGCGGGAATGAACGCGTAATCCTCGGGATCGTATTCAGCAGGGCGCTCCATTCCTGGAGCGGCCTCTTTGTCAATCCAAAGCGACTTCACCCAAGCGTGGCCTATATTGCCGGGATTCGATGCGGCCGCCATGTTCGCAAACGCGCCCGGCACCGGGCAGCGATTGCGCGACGTCAGAAATTGCCACTGCTTCAGGGTGAAGAGCGTGAGTTCGTCAACGCCGATGAACAGATATTCGGCGCCTTGATATTGGTAGATATCGTTCTCGCTGCGGCTGTAGCCAAAGCGCGTCGTCGAGCCATTCCACCAGGAGACGACGTGCTTCGTGTCGTTGAACGCGCGATAGAGCTCGCGCGGGACATCGCGTCGAAAATAGAGCAGAAGCGAAGCCTCAAGCTCTGGAAAAGTGCGGCGCATGAGCAGCGAGTTTGCGCCCGCATGCTCGTGCGCCTGAAGAATTGCCTCCATCAGAAGCGCCTTCGATTTCCCTGGTCCCGCTGCGCCGCCAAAGAGACGGTACTTCGCCGGCGACCGATGAAATTCCTGCTGTCGTGGAAATGGCGTGTAGGGCAGCACGAGTCGCGAGGACGACTCGTCGGCGGGCGCGAGCGCGCTTGCGTCGAGATGCGCGTCGGCGATGGTGATCGCATCGGCGGTGTCCTCGACGATACAATCATCAGCGGGAACGCCATCATCGAGCCAGCGGTCCAGCCCGGATTGGACAGTAGTGGACATATGCAATTTGAAATAAGGGCGGGATCGGCCGATCAATTGTACGAACGGCAAGACTGCATTCGTAGCGCCGGCATCTTGTTCACCCTGATCTTAGAAGGGCCGGCGTTTTTCCGCGCAATGGCGTGACACACGTTCGCCGGCAGGATGCCGGCGCTACGACCGCCCGATTGCCTTTCGTCGGGCCCGAGATGACCCGCGCCGCGCTTGCCAATCCGCACCGGTTAACTCAGCGCGCGAATCTTCTTGCCGATGTAAAGCGCAGCAGCGCCACCAAGTATCGCCGCAGCAATTAAAACATGATGTATGCCCAGAACTGCCCCGACGACCAGCGCTCCCGCGCCTCCGAGCTGAACCGCATACCCAAGCGTTGTTTTGCTAACGGACATGATTCCTCCTCAAGAAAAGCGACGAGTGAAGATCGGACGGAAGGTCTATGGCTGAATCGCGCCGGCGGGAGCGTTCCCTGGCAAGTCGGATGGACTAGGCGCTACTTCTGTTTCGCGCTCCGGGCGCGGAACCATCGTGACGAGCTGGACCGGCACGTTTGGTCCGGCGCCAGCGCTAGCGGTTGAGGAGCGCGCGACCGGATACGCTTCGAGCAGCTTGCCGCATTCTCGCAGCACTTCGAGCAAGAGCTTCTCACTGGCGCGAGGCCTGTGATTTTCCTCCAGGCGATCGAGAAGGCGATCGAATTTACCCGCCAGCTTCGATTCGTCGAGACCCAGCACACGCATCGCCTCGCCGATCTTCACGCGTGTCAGGGAGCGTTTCGGGCCCTTATCCTGCGTCGCCGCAACTTTCACGGATTTCACGGAAGTTTTTGAGGCCGCTTTTGCCGACGGCTTCGTGCGCGAAGACGGCTTCGACGCCTTTGCGTGCGATGCCGGCGCAGCGCCCTTCGTGCGCGCCGATTTCGATTTGCGTTTTTTGGTTGGCATTTTAGGGAGGACCGTTCCGACGATCGAATCATTTCCCGAGTGGCAATCAGTCATTCGTAGCGCCGGCATCTTGCCGGCGATTTTGTTCGCAGCCACCGCGCGGAAAAACGCCAGCAAGATGCCGGCGCTACGATTGCATTCTTGCCGTTCGCAAGGCTGGCCGGCCGCCATCGCCGCGCCAACCGTCACGCGAGGATCTGCACAGTAACGCCGCTGCCACCGGTGATCGACGTCACTTTGGCGCGAATGAACAAGGCGTTTACGCCCGAAACACTCCGCGATTCCCCCGCCGCGGCCGTAGACGAATCAATCGTCTGATATTGCGCGTCAACATCCTGAAGCGCCACCTGCAGCGCGATATTGGCGGCGCTCGGCGCTGTGCCGTAGAGCGTCTGCCAGCGAACCGTTCGGCCCTGTTCGCCCCGTCCGGAATAATCCGGCAACGAAAATTGCTGGCTCGCCTGCGCTGCAGCGGGCGCCTCGGCGTTGAATGCGAGCGCAACGTCGCCGGGGAAAATCGCATACGGCGGATTCTGCGTATTGTAGTTCGGCATGATATCTCCTGAAAAATCAGTCACGAATGAGAAGTGAACCATTCGGCCGCTGTCGCGGCTCTAGGACAGACAGACGAGTGAACGGTGACGCTGGCGATAGTGACCAGGCAATCGTAGCGGCGGCATCGTGCTGGCGTTCTCGGCCGAAGTTGGCGCGAAGAAAATCGTCGGCGCGATGCCGGCGCTAGGATTGCCCGATAGCCTTGATTGGGATTTACTGCTCGGAAAATCAGGGGAGGCGCTTGCTACAAAAATCGAGCTTACAGACAAGATTTCTACACGAGTGTTGTGCGTTTGTCAAATGACTAAATCGTAAGGATTTTTGGTTCACGGCTGCGTGTAAGGCCGCGACAACGCCGCAACTCGCATTTTTGAGAGTGAAATCCCCGCCGGTGGGCGCCCATTTCTCGCCCATTTCCATCGGAGCGCCGCGCCTCTTCCTGCGGGGGAATCGCTACCGGAGGTGCAGCGGAGAGACGCCAATGTTCGCTGCGTCCGTCGAAGCATCCTTTCCGGCTATTCGAAGATGTTCAATGCGCGGATAGGCTGCCCGCTGGGAGGGTTTTCGCGGGAACATCGCCACCCACATCGCCACTAGGATAGCGGCTCCAATGGCCTCGATTATCGCAAGGTTCGAACCGTATCGGCGGTCGATGGCGACACACAAAACGAGAAGACCCGCGAATGTGACGGAGGTGAAAACGACGGCGAGTGCCAAAAGGTAGCGCTTCCGAGACAGTTGGCTGCCTTTCATATTGAATGCCTCCTAGTTTAGGCAGTTACGATTCGCGCTTTTACGGCTTTTCAGATCCCGGCTGCGCAGGACGCAACGTGAAGTCAATTCCATTCTTCGCATTCTCATCCACGGTACGCTGCAGGTCCACGCGATCCGCATCCACCGAATTCTCGCCGCCGTACGAAGTCACGTAGTGAAGTTGCCCGCCATCCATCCAGTAATCGCGAACGCCGTAACTCGAGCCGTCCTTGAAATAAATCACCGTGAGCGGCCCAGGCGCCGTCGCCGCTTCCACTTGAGCAGCCTCGTCGCTCCCCTCGTAAACATAGTCGCCCATCCAGGGATTCGGCGCCGTCACGTCCTGAGCGTTGAAGTCCGCGGGATTGATGTCATAACCGCCGTCCCAGTAGCCGTATCCCAGTCCGTAACCATAGCCATACCCAAAGCCGAGACCAAATCCATAACCAAATCCGCCGCAGGGACCGAACGCAAAATTAAAGCAGCCGAATCCGCCTCGGCCGCGGAAACCTCTTCGTGCGCCAAATCCAAAATTATTGACGCCAAACCGGCTGCTGCCGGTGCCGAACACGGGGATCGGGATGAGAGCGGAGTTCACGCTAACGCCTGTCGGAGCCGACCTCGCCGCACCGGTTCCGCGAAGCCGAATGGCAGGTTGCGTCGGGGCGGCGATCATGTGGTTGGCAGCGGTGAACGAATTCGAAGGTAACGTTACGCTCGTTGGCGGGCGCGAAGAAGGTTCTTGCCAAATGTGGCTCGACGCCGTGTAGTGTTGAGCCGGCGCGGATTCATTCTCGCGAACGAAATATCCGTAGCCGCCGTAAACGACGTGCGGAGCTGGTTCAGGCGTAGCTTCCGTTCCTCCGCGTTCTGCGTTGCCGCCTTCGCCTGCGGGACCACGTTGCCCCGCTTCAATACGTTCCACCGCGCCGCGCTCTCCGGCTCCTGCAGATGAGGCCGCCGATGGCGCAGATGCTCGAGCAGTCACGACACCGCTGGGAGCTGCGGCGTTGCTGGGAACTGACGCGTGCGCGGCTGGCGCAGCGCCTCCAGGATGGCTCGCCGGGGCCGCACCGCCGCTCGGATGGCCTCCACCCGACGCATGGCCACCGCCGCCACCGGCATGCCCTCCGCCGCCACCGCCGCCATGCTGAGCAAACGCGGCGCTCGGACCTGCCAATAGCCAAACTAATGCAAGAAGTGAAGCTGCGAACGGGAAAACGCTGGCGCGCAAAACTGGTGCGCAAAGATTCTTCGGATCCTCGGTGGTGTTACCGTCTGTGGATTCGGAGCTCTTGAGTGCTGTCATAATCGGCTCCCTCTGTAGCGTGTCACTCATTCTAACCCATTTGACGTGATGAGGTGGGCCGGAGTTGCAGGCTTCCGCAGCCACGGTGGTCTATTTTCGCCTCGGACTCGAGAGCACTCGCTGACAAAATCGTGACAAGTCCGTTACAACCGAGATCGCCCATTTATCGATGTGCATTTCCAAAGGGCAATCACGCAATCGTCGCGCCGGTTGCCACGATTTCCGAATTGCGGCGGCGCAACGTCCGTGATAAACCAATTCACCGGAGTAAATCGGAATGAGACCACGCGTTCGTTTAAGAATTGCAGCTCTTTCGGCCATCATTGCGGCGATCATCCTCGCGCTTGCCCACGGCAGAGGAAAAGCAGAGGCCAACGTTACGTTGCCGCCGGGGCCATCGGGCTACTCTCTGCTCAAAACCATCAAGCTCGGCGGCGAGGGCGGCTGGGACTACATCACGTTTGATTCGGAAACGCGCCACCTCTACATTTCCCGCGCGACGAAAGTCGTTGTCCTCGACGTGGACAGCGAAAAAGTCGTCGGCGAAATTCCAAATACGCAGGGCGTGCACGGCATCGCGCTGGCGATGGATCTGGAAAAGGGCTTTATCTCCGACGGCCGCTCGAACGATGTAACGATTTTCGATATGAAAACACTCAAGACACTCGGCACCGTCGCGGCGGGAACAAATCCCGATGCAATTGTTTACGACGCCGCGACGAAACGCGCCTTCACGATGAATGGCCGCAGCCAGAATTCCACGGCCATTGATGCAGTCGCCGGAAAAGTAATGGGCACAATTCCGCTGCCGGGCAAGCCGGAGTTTTCGGTGTCCGGCGGCCGCGGAGGAATTTTCGTCAACATCGAAGACAAGAGCGAATTGGTGCGAATTGATGCGGAAAAGCTCACGGTGACGAACACCTGGCCTCTCGCGCCCTGCGAATCGCCATCGGGACTGTCGATGGATCGCGTGCAGCGCCGCCTTTTCTCCGGCTGCGCGAACAAACTGATGGCGGTCGTGGACGCGGATTCCGGCAAACTGCTCGCCTCGCTTCCGATCGGCGAAGGCGTGGATGCGACGGGGTTTGATCCCGGCACGAACTCTGCGTTCTCGTCGAACGGGCAGAGCGCGACGCTCACCGTTGTTCACGAAGATTCGCCGTCGAAGTTCACGGTCGTCGAGGAAGTCGCCACGCGCAAAGGCGCGCGGACGATGGCGCTCGACCGCGAAACCCATCAAGTTTTCCTCGTCACCGCCGATTTTGGCTCGCCACCCGCAGCCACAGCCGATAATCCGCACCCGCGGCCGGCAATTTTACCCGGCTCGTTCGTAGTATTGGTCTACGCCAAGCAGGCAAGCGACAAGAAAAGTGACGAGTGACAAGTGACGAGTGGTCGTCCGTCGATCACAAGTTCGCCGGTGCGGCAACTCGGAAATTGTAGCGCCGGCATCCTGCCGGCGTTTTTCCGCCCAGTTGCGCCGAACAGAACGGTCGGCAACAAGCCGGAGCAACGAATAACAATTTCGAAGTATCATATCTTTTCGCCACTCATGAATCCGCACCCATGTCCGACATTCCGCTAAAAATCATCATCACGCCCAATCCTGCCCTTGCTGACGACGAGGTGCGCATTCGTATCACTGGTGCGCCGCCGCGCACGCTGGTCAAAATCGTCGCCTGGACGATGGACGATCGGAATCGCCGCTGGGAATCGTCCGCGGAATTTATGTCGCGCTTGGATGGCACCGTGATCCTCAGCCAGGACGCGCCGCGCAGCGGAACGTATAGCGGCGTAGATCCCGCCGGACTGTTCTGGTCCATGCGCCTCAATCCCGGCGATGCCGGCCAGAACGACCAATACCTGAAAAAGGAACTCGCGCCGAGCGAGATTACATTCGAAGCCACTACGCCCGGCATGTTGCATACCGCGCGCGAACGGCTCGAAAAGCAATTCGTGCCGCGAGGAACGATCGTGCGCGCTGTCGAGGAAGAAGGCCTCGCGGGATTGTTGTTCCTACCTTCGGGCCAAGTTCGGGAACAGGAATACTTCGATGCGGACGGAACGCCCCGCGCCATGACGCAGGCAGTGCTGACCGCTTCGAAGAAATCTCCGGAGACCGGCGCGGTCGAGGACGAGCGTTTGCCGGTAGTCATTACGCTCGGCGGTTCGGGCGGCGGGCTCGATTGGGAAGTGGCGGCGGCGCTCGCAGGCCATGGCTATGCCGGATTCGCGCTTCCCTACTTTGGATTTGACCCCCTGCCGCCTTCGCTCAACAGCATCCCACTCGAATATTTCGAGCGCGCAATCGCTTGGCTTTGCCGCCAGCCGGAAATCGATCCTGGCAGAATCGCGGTCTACGGAATCTCGCGCGGCGCCGAGTTGGCGCTGCTGCTGGCAACGAAGATACCGCTGCTGCGCGTCGTAATCGGGATGGTTCCGGGGCACGTGTCGTGGCAAGGCACCGGCCGAGCGCCGGACGACGGGAAAAATGGGGCGCGATCATCTTGGACGTATCGCGGCGAACAGATTCCGTTCGTGCCTTACGCGATGAGCTGGTTCCGCATTTGGACCGCGGTGCGCGTGATTACGTTTCGCAAGGCCGTGCGCTTCCTCGATCTGCACCACGATTCCCTTCGGCAACACCACTTCGTCAAGCTCGCAGGAATTCCCATCGAGCACATTCGCGCGCCGATTTTGCTCGTGTCCGCGGCTGACGACGCTGTGTGGCCCTCGGAGGCCATGGCTGAAGCAGCGGTGAGGCGGCTCCAGGCGCGCGGCTTCGAGTACGAGGCGATGCACGTGAAGAATCCTGGCGCGGGGCATCTTCTGCGACTGCCGTACACCCCCGCGACCACCGTCGCTTCAAAAGTGCCGACCTTCGATTTCCGGGTTGCGTTCGGCGGCAAGCCGCAGGCGACGGCGCAAGCGCGCGTGGTAGCCTGGCGCGAAACGCTCAAATTTTTGCAGCGGCATTTGTAATTTCAACGCGAGGCGCTGCGAGCGGCACGCGTAGGGCGCGTATTGTAAGACGCGCCGGTTTCCGCGCAAGTGCCGCGATTGAAGAAAAAATCGGCTGCTCTTACGACCAGCCCTACGAAGGCCGGGAATGCACTCGTAGCGCCAGCATATTGCCGGCGACTTTGTTCAACGTAACCGGGCGGAAAATCGCCGGCAATATGCCGGGGCTACTATGGCGTGGTTGCCGTGGCGCATCGATTTGGCCAATAATTGACATGAGGGCGAGAAATGCCTGCGAAGAAAACAACTACGACGTCCAAGCCGAAAAAATCCGCGAAGCCTGCATCACGCGCGCCTGCGTCTGCGCGCGGCGCAAGGTCCGATCGCAGCGCGCAATTCCGCGCCGTGTTTGGCGCGATTCGCGGGATGCTCGAAACGCTCGCGCCGCAGCTCAGCGTCATGATCGACAAGCCCGGCCATTATTACCTGAACACCGTGTCGCCGAGCTGGAGAGGCAAGCCGCTTTACTTCGCGTCCGTTCAGATCAAGAAGAATTACGTCAGCTATCACCTCTTCCCCGTTTACATGAATCCCAAATTGCTCGAGAGTGTTTCTCCCGCGTTAAAGAAACGCATGCAGGGCAAGGCGTGCTTCAATTTCGCCGAGCCGGACATGATGTTGTTCACCGAGTTGGCGGTATTGACCACCGCAGGATTTCGCGAATATGACAGGAAGGGATTGTTGTAGCAGACGCCGCGGGCCAGACATACGAATACCGAGGGTGTAATCGTAGCGCCGGCATCTTGCCGGCGTTTTTTCTCTAGGGCACCGCGCGGAAAACCGCCGGCAAGATGCCGGCGCCCCGAACGCCCAATTGCCCGTCGCTTGCACCCAACCGGTTATTCGTATCGCAACGCCACCATCGGGTCCACGCGCATAGCGCGGCGCGCGGGGATATAGCACGCAACGAGCGCGCAAACGAGCAGGATCACGGAGACGGCCGCCAGCGTAAGCGGGTCGCCCGGCTTAACGCCAAAGAGCAGGCTCGAAAGCAGCCGAGTCGCCCCGACCGCCGCTGCAATGCCGACCGCCGCCCCGATTGCCGCAACGCCCAGTCCCTGCTTCAGAACAAGCCCTATCATGTCCCCGCGCTGAGCTCCGAGCGTCATGCGAATTCCAAACTCATTCGTACGCTGAGCAACGCCGTAAGACATCACGCCATAGATTCCCACCATCGCAAGAATCAGCGCGAGCCCCGCGAAGAGCGCGAGCAGCGCCGAGTCGAGGCGCGGCTGCGCTGTGGCCTTCGCGAGATATTCGTCCATCGTCTTGACGTCGAAGATCGCCACGTCCTTGTCAATTGCCCGCAGCTGATCGCGGATAGCAGGAATCAGGGTCGTGGGCGGCACCGACGTGCGCACGACGCCGTATTGCCAGTCAAATCCCGTTTGCTCCTCGGGCGTGTAGCACTCCGCGTCGTCCGGCGAATCGAGCCCGCGCACTTTCACGTTGCCGACGACGCCGATGATCTCGCGGAACGGCGGGAGCCCGCTCTCGGAAACGCCGGGCTTGATGTGCTTGCCGATCGGGTCTTCGCCGGGAAACGCTTTGCTCGCGAGCGCTTGATTGATGACGATTACGTTCGGCGCGCTCGCATTGTCCGTGGCGGCGAACGTCCGTCCCTCCAGAAGCGGAATGCCCATCGTACGGAAATAATCCACGTTGACGGCGCGAAAGTGCACGTGCGGCTCTTCGCTCGGCGGTACGGGATGCCCTTCGAGTGAGTAGGTCGTGCCAATCCTGGCGTCGCTGAACGGCAGCGGAACGCCCGTGCTGGCCGATTCGACGCCAGGCAGCGCGCGCATTCGCTCCGTCAATTGCCGGAAAAACGCTTTGATCGCTTCCGGCTTCGAATACCGGCTGCCCGGCAAATCGATCGCGAAAGTGAGCACGCCGTGCGGATTAATGCCTGGATTCACATGCTGGAGGTTCGAGAGGCTTTCAATCAGCAATCCGGCGCAAGACAGGAGAATCACGGCCAGCGCCATCTCGCCAACGATCAGAATATTTCGCAGACGGTGCTGGCGCGCGCTCTGGCTCGAGCTGCGGCCGCCTTCTTTTAAAATCTCGGAGAGCGGCTGGCTCGAGAGCTGAACGGCAGGCGCGATCCCGAAGAGAAACGCGGTCACCACGGATGCAATAAAAGTGAAAGCGAGCACGCGCCCATCGAGCGCCGTTCCCGCGACTCGCGGGAACTGTCCCGATGCGAGCTTCACGAGATACTCAGTGCCCCACGCGGCCACGATCAATCCGCACGCACCTCCAGCCAGTGAAATCATTCCCGCTTCGATCAGAAGCTGACGGATGATTCGCGCGCGGCCCGCGCCCATGGCCGAGCGGATCGCCATTTCGCGCTGCCGCGCCGTCGCGCGGGCAAGAAGAAGATTCGCGATATTCGCGCAGCCAATCAGGAGCACGAACGCCACGGCTCCGAGCAGCACACGGAGTTGCGGCTTCAGGCTGCCTACGAGGCTGTCGAGCGCGGACTCGACCTCGAAACTCATGTACTTGTTCGTGTCCGGATACTGAGCTGCAAGGCGATTGCCGATGGCATCGGCTTCGGCATTGGCCTGGGCGAGTGTGATTCCCGGCTTCAATCGCGCGAGAGCCTCCACGAAATGTGCGTCCCGCTGCTCAACCATCGGCTTTTCGCCGGTATCGGATATCGTATCTTCCGAAAACGTCTTCCATACGTCGGGCGCATCCGAATTGAACGGGAAAACGAACGACGCCGGCAGTACGCCTACGATGGTGAAATCGCGGCCGCCGAACGTCACTGCGCGGCCGACGATGCCCGGATCGGCGCCGAATTGGCTTTGCCAGAGCCTGTAGCCGATCATCGCGACCAAGTGCCCCGGCTGGTCCTCGTCAGCCAGAAACGCGCGGCCCAAAATCGGCTGGACGCCAAGAACGCTGAACATGTCCGAGCTGACCGTTTCCGCGTAGAGATGTAACGGCTCGCCCCCGCCGGTGAGCGACGTTGTGGAATCCGAATACACTGCGACGTGAGCGAAGACGTGGTTCTGCGCCTGCAAATCCTTGAAATCGGGGTACGAGAGAGTCCGCCTGCTCTCGCCCATTTTCGAATGCGTCCCCCAGACCGCCGCGATACGGTTCGGCTGCGGATACGGCAGCGGTTTGAGCAGCACGGCGTCCACGACGGAAAAAATCGCCGTGTTCGCGCCGATGCCGAGCGCGAGCGTGATAATCGCGATAAGCGCGAAGCCGGGCGATTTGCGCAGCATTCGCAGCGCGTACCTGATGTCCTGCATCAATGTATTCATTCCGTCTCCGTTTCATGCGAAATACATTCGTGGCGCGGGCATCTTGCCCGCGATTTGGCCTGTCGCCGCTGCACAGTAATCCGCGGGCTCGAAGCGCCCGCGCCACGATTGCATTCTTGCCGCGCGGCTAGTCGTGCCGCAACGCTACTATCGGATCGACGCGGGTGGCGCGGCGCGCCGGCAACACGCATGCGAAAATCGCCACGGCGGTTAAAATCAATGCCACGCTCGCAAATGTGAGCGCGTCCGTCGGCGTCACGCCATAGAGCAGGCTCGCCATCAATCGAGTAAGCGCAAGCGCCGCAACAATCCCAATCACAATTCCCGCCATCACCGCGGCGAGCCCCTGCCGCAAAACCATCTTGAGAACGTCGGAAGCTTGCGCTCCCAACGCCATGCGAATACCGATTTCGCGAGTGCGCTGCACCACCGAATACGAAATCAGCCCGTGCAATCCGGTAACGGCTAAAATCAGCGCCACGACGGCGAATATCCCGATCAAATACGAGGGATACCGCCGCAGAAAAACTGCCGGCGAGTCGTTCGCCACCTGCTCGAGCGGCTGCGCGATGATCACGGCAAGCTGCGGATCGAGCTGCCGCAACGCCGTGCGAACCGCGCCGATGAACGCCGACGGATCTCCGGCCGTGCGCACGAGGAAAATCGCGAACGTGTTCGGCCCTTGATCGTTCGGTGTGTAAAGAATCGGCGGCGGCGCGGCGGCCAAATCGATCTCGGCAATGTCACCGGCCACTCCCACGATTTCCATATACGGCGCCTTCGGATTGAACGTGAAACGCATGCGCTTCCCTATCGGATCTTCGCCCGGAAAATATCGCTTTACGAAAGCCTGATTCACGATAACCACGGGCGCCGATTCCCATTTATCGAAATCGTTGAAGAAGCGGCCTTCAATCAGCGGAATTTTGAGCGCCGGGAAAAAGCCCGAATCCACGCCGCGAATCTGCGCTTCGTCTTCCTTCCCGGGTTCCACCGGCCGGCCTTCGACCACAAAGCGCACAGTACCGCCGTTGCCGGAAAGCGGAGTGCTGCTCGCAATACCGGCGCTCACGACGCCGGGCAGCGCGCGCAGTGAATCCGTGTACTGATGCGCGAAGCGGATCGCCGAGGGATTCGCGAACGGATATTCGTTCTGCGAAGGATACGAGTAATCCGGGAGATTCACGGCGAACGTGAGGACGTTGTGCGCGTCGAAGCCGGGATTTTTCCGCACGAGCGAGCGAAAGCTGCGAACCATCAGCCCCGCGCCGACAAGCAGGACGAGGCAAATCGCGATTTCGCCGGTGACGAAGGCGTTGCGCAAGCGCGCGTGAGTGCCGCTCGTCGCGCCGCGCGAATCCTCTTTCAAAATCTCGCCGACCGGCGATTCCGCCACGGCCAGCCCCGGCGCGAGGCCGAAAACGACGCCCGTCAAAACAGTGACGCCCAGGAGAAAGACCAGCACGGGAAGATCCAGTCCCGCATCGCTCAAATACGGCAACGATTGCAGGATGGGCACGGGGATCGCCGCGATCAGCGCGCTCACGCCCCATTGCGCCACGAGAATTCCTGCCGCGGCGCCGAGAAACGAAAGCATCAGGCTCTCCGTAAGCAATTGGCGGATCAGATCGATTCGCGTCGCGCCCATCGCCGCGCGAATCGCGAATTCCTTCTGCCGGCCCACCGAGCGCGCCATCAAAAGATTCGCGAGATTGGCGCAGGCGATGAGCAGCACGAACGCGACCGTGCCGGTCAAAATCAAAAGCAGCGGACGAACCTGGCCGACGATTTTTTCTCGCAGCCCGGCCATGACGACGTGGATGTTGGCGTTCGGTCCGGGATATTCGCGGTCGAGCTGCGCGGTGACGGCATCGAGGTCGGCCTGAGCTTTCTTCGCCGTCGTGCCCGGCGCAAACCTCGCGATCACATTCATCCAGCGCAGGCTGCGGCGCGTTACGAGATCGCCTTCGGCGTGCATCGGAACCCACATCGCGGACGACTGCCCCGCCGGCGCAAATTCGAAACTCTTCGGCAGGACGCCGATGACCGTCACCGGATTATTGTCGATGCGGTACGTGCGCCCGATAACGTTCGGATCGCCGCCGAAATCGCTGCGCCACGTGCCGTAACTCAGGATCACGACGTACGGGCCGTCGTGCTTGTCTTCGCCATCCACAAAATCGCGGCCGAGCATCGGCTTCACGCCAAGTGTCGAGAAGAAGTTCGGGAGCACTTGCGTGGCGAAGACGTTTTTCGGATCGCCATTGCCGGAAAACGTGAAAGCGTCGAATCCATAGGACGTCAGCGACTCGAAGCTGCGCGTCATTTTTTCCCAATCCCTGAGATCGGGGTAGGAGACGTTGAACGCGTCCTCGCTCGTTGGCAGCCGCGATTCGGCTAGTGTGACGAGCTGATCGCTATGCGAATACGGCAGTGGCCGCAGCAGCGCAACGTAGACGACGGAGAAGATCGCCGTATTCGCACCGATGCCGAGCGCGAGCGTGAGGATCGCGATCAGCGTGAAACCGGGAGATTTCACCAGCATACGAATTGCGTAGCGCGCGTCTTGCATTAACGTGTTCATTCCGCCTCGATTTCACGCCCCGTACACGAAAAACGGCCACTTCTACTCTCGCTCGGCGCTGACACGATCACTCGTATCGCAACGCCACCATCGGATCCACGCGCATAGCTCGACGCGCGGGAATCGCGCACGCAATCAACGCAATACTCGCCAGCAGCAGCGCCACACTCACATACGTCAACGCATCGAACGGCGCGACTCCGAACAACAAATCTCGCATCAGCCGCGCGCCGCCCAATGCCAGCAGAATGCCCAAGCCCACCCCTGCGGCCACCAAGACCCCTCCCTGCCGCACAACCATTCGCACCACGTCCCTGCGCTGCGCCCCAAGCGCCATGCGAATCCCGATCTCGTTTGTCCGCTGGCTGACAACGTAGGACATCACCCCGTACGTCCCAACACCCGCCAGAAGCAGCGCCAAGCCCGCAAGCGCGCCGAGCAGCAACGCTTCGTCATTCGTGTCCGCCATGCTGTCGCCGACGAGCTGCGGAATCGTCTTCACTTCCGAAAGCGCAAGCGTGCTGTTCAGCGACGCCAACTCGCTGCGCATCGTGCTCTCCGCGCTCTGCGGCGGGCCGGAAGTCAGCACCGAGATGTAGAGGACATACGCGCCATCGCCGAGTCCCACGGCAGCCGGAATATATGCCGCGTACATCGCGGGATCGCGCAAGCCGTTATTGCGCACAACTTCGGCGACTCCGACAACCTGATACGGCGCGCCGCCGCTGTGAAACATTTTGCCAAGCGGATCCTGATTCGGCCAAAAGTGCGCCGCCATGTCCTTGCTGATCACCGCGGACGTCGTGAACTTCCCCTCGAGCGCTTCCTCCGCTTTCTGGTCGTGCGCTTTCTCCAAAGGAAGTATCTGCCGCCAGGCATCGCCGGCGCTCTGCACGTCTTCATCCGTCAGTTCGCGGCCGGCAATTAGCCGGATGCCCATCGTGTGGAAGTAACTCGGCGTGATTTCATTAAAAGCGACGAGCGGCCCGCCTTTGTAATCCTCAGACTGGCCATCCGCGGTCACATACCCGTTTGAGTCCGACGAAAGCGGCGCCAGCGTATCGAACGCGGCGTCGCGGATTCCCGGCGCACTCTTCAGCTTCGAGAGGAGGGTGTCAATGAACGACTTCGCCTGATCAAACGTCGCGTCGTCCTTTTCGGGAACCATGACGTACCCGGTAAGGACGTGATCGGTGCGTATACCCAGATTCACAGCGCGAAGATTTGCGAACGTGCGCAGCAGCAGGCCCGCGCCCGCAAGCAGCGCGAGCGACAGCGCGATCTCAACGGCTACCAGCCCATCGCGCAGCAAAACGCTTCGGCCATTCCGCGCTGCGCCGGCCGATCTCGATTTAAGCTCCTCGATGAGATCCAAATCCGAAATCTGAAACGCGGGCGCCAGTCCAAAGAGAATTCCAACCGCGGCGCTGACGGCGAAGCAGAAAAGCAGCACGGAAACGTCCAGCCGAATCGGATTCGGCGGCACCACCTGCACGCCTTTGAGCGACACCAGGAGATCAACGGCGTTATACGCGATGAGCGCGCCGATAGCGCCTCCAGCGAGCGCGAGGATCACGCTTTCCGTGAGAAGTTGCCGCACCAATCGCCAGCGGCTGGCGCCGACTGCGCCGCGTAGCGCCATCTCTCGCCGCCTTCCAATCGAGCGCGCGAGCAAGAGATTCGCGACGTTCGCACAGGCGATCAGCAGCACCAGACCGACCGCGCCGAACAGTGTCCAGAGCGGCGTTCTTGAATCGCCCGTCAATTCCTTCTGCAGCGGAACGACGACCGGCATCGCGTTGCTGTTCGTTTTCGGGAAATCCTTCGCAAGATGCGCCGAAATCGCGCCAAGGTCCGCGCGCGCTTGCTCGATTGTCACGCCAGGTTTGACGCGCCCGAGCGCGCGAAGATAGTGGCTATCGCGGCCACGAATGGCAGACGGCGACAAGTCCATCGGCGTCCAAACATCGGCGGTAGCCGGCGCGGTGAACCATGCGGGCATCACGCCAACGACCGCGTAGGATTCGCCATTCACTTGGATTGTCTTGTTGATGGCGTCGGCGCCACCGCCGAAATGCGTTTTCCAAAATGCGTTGGTAACTATCGCGACGTGGTTCCGGCCTTTCGTGTCTTCACCCGCAACGAACTCGCGGCCGAGTTGAGGCGCGACACCGAGAACAGAAAAGAAATTCGCCTGCGTCTCGATGAGCGGCACTTCCTCAGGCGCGCCCGCGCCGCTCACGTTGCTCGGTTCGCGCCAGGTGAACACCGCCATGTCGTCAAACGTGCGATTCTGCGCGCGCCAATCAAGGAAGTCCTGATCGGTGAGCGGAAAATTGCCGGAGGACGATTCGGTTTCCCAAAGCTCGACGAGCCGATCGGGATTGTGGAATGGCAAAGGCTTCAGCAGCACGGCATTCACGACGGAGAAAATCGCCGTGTTCGCGCCCACGCCGAGCGCGATGGTGAGCACGGCGATGATCGTAAAGCTCGGCGATTTGCGCAGCATGCGAAGCGCGTACTTGACGTCCTGAATCAGAGTGCCCATTTCGCCTCCGTGTCACGCCATCCCATGCAGAAATGCGGTCGTAGCGCCGGCATCTTGCCGGCGGTTTTCCGCGCGTTGGCGAGTCGCAAAATCGCCGGCAAGATGCCGGCGCTACGATGTCCGGATTGCCGCCAAATTCATTGCTCTCTCACTCATGCCGCAACGCCACCATCGGATCGACGCGCATCGCGCGCCGCGCCGGGATGTAACATGCGGCGAGCGCCACCAGCGTAAAGAGCGCCGCAACGGCGATAAACGTAATCGGATCTCCCGTCTTCACCCTGTACAAAATGGCGCTCATTCCGCGAGTCGCTCCCGCCGCTGCGAGGACTCCAATCGCGATGCCCACAAGAGTCAACTTCAAGCCCTGGCCCATCACGATCCGCGTCACATCGCCAGGGCTCGCGCCCAATGCCATTCGAATGCCCATTTCGCGCGTGCGCTGCTCGACCGTATACGCCATCACTCCATAAATTCCGATTGCGCCGAGCAACATCGCCACCAAGCCGAAGAAGCCGGCCAATTGCGTGAGGATGCGATTGCCGGTGTTCTGCTCATCGATGGCAACTTCAAATGGCTGAACCAGAGAAATCGGTTGCTCGCTATCAACGGACCACACGGCGTTGCGAATCGCCGCAGGAAGCTCCGGCGCCGGGCCCGCAGTGCGCGCGACAATCGTCATGTAAGCACTCGGGAATTCCGCCGCCGGAACGTAGATCTCGCGCCGAGGGCGGTCGCTCATCGAATACATCTTGACGTCGCCCACCACGCCGACAATCGTACCCAGCGTGCGCTTCTCGGTATATTCGATCTGTTTGCCGATGGGATCTTCCTTCGCGAACTGTTGCCGCATCAGCGTTTCATTGATGACAATAACGTTCGGAGCCCCCGGGCCGTCGCTGATCGAGAACGTGCGCCCGCGAATCAGCGGAATCTGCATCGTCGCAAGATAATCCGGGCTGATCTGCGAATAGAGCGCGCCGAGTACTTCACCTGGCTGCTCGGGAGGCCGCCCTGCGATGTGAATCGTGACGGTCGTGGAAGATTCGCCGAAGGGGACGGATTGGCTCATCCCCGCGGAGACCACTCCCGGAAGCGCGTGGACACGAGCCATCACCTGATCGTAGAAATTCCGCACTTGAGCGTCGTCCGCGTATTTCGTTTTGGGAAGCACGAGCGGCGCCGTCACCACGTTTTTCGTTTCAAATCCAAGCTTGTCGTACACGAGGTGGATGAAGCTTTCGACGAGCATCGCCGTTGAAATCAGGACGACCACCGCGAGCGCGACTTCGCCGGCGACGAATGCGCGGCGCAGCTTCGCGCCTCGCCATCCGCCAGAGACCTGGCCCGCGGATTCCTTGAGCGCGGCGTTGACGTTCATCCCCGTGCTTCCGAATCCCGGCACGAGACCGAAAACGATTCCGCAAACGAGCGCGATGCCGAGAGTGTAGGCGAGCGTCGTGAGATCAATATCCACGCGGCCATAGTTGACGAGATAGCCGCGAATCCGCCCTGGAATCGCGTCCGCGATCCAATGCACGCCCCAGACGGCGAACAACACTCCCACGCCGCCGCCCACCGTGAATAACACCAGGGATTCAGTGAGCAATTGCCGCGCAAGTCGCGCGCGAGACGCGCCCATCGCCGAGCGAACGGCAAATTCCTTCGTGCGCCGCGCCGCTCGGGCCAGCATCAGGTTCGCCACGTTCGCGCACGCAATCAATAGAACGAGGCCCACGATCCAAAATAGAATCATGACCTGCTGGGTCCCTTCTTCCTTCCCGATTTCATACGGCATGGGACTAAGCAGCGTGGTCGCATTTGTATTCGTTTTCGGGTACAGCTTTTCGAGGCGCGAAGCTATTCCGGTGACTTCCGCGGCGGCCTGCTGCTGCGTCACGCCGGGCTTCAAGCGGCCAAAGGCGCTGAACCACCCCGTGACGCGGTCGGCTTGTTGCTTTTCATCGAGCGCGAGCGGCGTCCAGATATTCGCGATGCCCATCAGCGGAAATTGAAAGCTCGAGGGCATCACGCCGACTACCGTGTACGACTCGCCCTGCAGCTTGATCCTGCGACCGACGATCTGCGGGTCTCCGGCATAGCGGCTTTGCCACAAGCCGCGGCTCAATATGGCCACGTGGCTCGACGCGGGCTGCGATTCTTCCGGCAGAAACACGCGGCCGAGCATCGGCTTCACGCCGAGCGTCTGAAAGAAATTCCAGCTCACCAGCCCGCCGATCACACGCTCGGGCGGGCCATCGCTCGTCAGATTGAAGTACCAGCCCGTCCACGACGCAATCTGCTCGAAGGCGGTATCTTGTTTCTCTAAGTCGATAAAATCGGCAGTTGAAGTGACGCCGTTATACGTCCAGCCCTGCTTTGTGTCGTGCGAAAGCAGGACGATCAAGCGATCGGCTTGCGGATAAGCTAGCGGTTTGATCAGCCACGCATTCACGTAAGTGAAAATGGCGGTGTTCGCGCCGATGCCGAGACCCAGAGTAAGAATCGCGATAAGCGCGTAGACCGGCGATTTACGCAGGGCGCGTAGGGAGTATCTGATGTCCTGAATCAAATTGTTCATCGCGCCTCCAATTCGACATTTGCCGCAATCACCCTGGCAGCGCCGGCATCTTGCCGGCGATTTTCTGCCGAGTGGCAACCTACAAAATTCGCCGGCAAGATGCCGGCGCTGCGAAGGCCTCGTTGCCGCCAAATCATCGTTCTCTCACTCGTATCTCAACGCCACCATCGGATCCACGCGCATAGCGCGGCGCGCCGGGATGTAACACGCCGCGAGCGCCACGCCGCACATCACCGCGGTCACTCCGATAAACGTCACGGGATCGTGCGCCGTCACGCCATACAGCAACCCCGCCATCAATCTCGTCAAAGCGAGCGCCGCCACAACTCCAATCAGCGCTCCAGCCAACGTCAATCGCATTCCTTCCATCAGCACGAGCGCGAGCACGCTATTGTTCGGCGCACCAAGCGCAATCCTTACGCCGATTTCGTGCGTCCGTTGCGCCACCGAATACGAAAGCACGCCATACACTCCGACCGCCGCAAGAAACAGCGCCAGCCCCGCGAATATTCCCAGCAGCAATAAAATAAATCGTTGCGGCGCGACGCTTTCCTGAACATCCGCGTTCATCGTGTGAATTTTCGTAATGGCAATCGCCGAATCGAGATCCGAGACAACTTTCCGCACAGCCGAGGTCGCGGCGGCAGGATCGCCCTGCGTGCGCACCACCAGATTCAGTTTGCGAGCCTCGCCGAAGAGCGGACTTTCGATCCAGGTGTTGTCCATCTGAAGATAAGGCGTGTACATGTGCGCGAGCGCCGGATTCGAAAGAGAGGAATCTTTTACGTCATTCACCACTCCCACCACCGTCACCCACGGCCATTCCGGCGCGCCAACCTTGAATCTCTTTCCGAGCGGGTCCTGTCCGGGCCACCATTGTTTCGCGGCCACGGCGCTGATGATGGCGACGTTCTGCCGGCCCTGAATATCCTCCGGCGTGAATTCCCTGCCCTTCAGAACCGTGATTCCCATCGTCCGCAGATAGTCGCCGAGGATCCAACTCTGCACGCAGGAAGGAGGCTGGCCTCCCGTGGCCGTGTCGCGTCCTTCGATAATGACGGCGTCATGTTCCTGCGCGTCGAGCGGAAGATCGGTGGAAGCGCCGACGGACTTCGCCTGCGGCAGCGCAGCGGCGCGCCGAAGCATTTCCTCGAAGAATCCGCGAACGTCGCTGGCGTGAGGATACGGGTGAAGCGGAAGCGGCACGCCGACGGCAAGAATGTGGTCAGGCTGAAATCCCGGATCGGACCGGAGCATGATGACGAAGCTCCGCATCACGAGGCCCGCGGCTGCGAGAAGCATCACGGACAGAGCCATCTGCGAGATGATCAGCGCGCCCTGCAAACGCTTCTTCGAACGCGATGTGGACGCGCCGCGCGTGCCTTCTTTCAGCGCCTCGTGCGGATCGGTGCGCGAGGCTTCGACGCCGGGAATCAGCCCGAAGATGATCGCCGTCAGAAGCGAGAGGCCGAAATCGAATGCGAGCACGCGGCCATCAATCCCGATTTCGCGGACGCGCGGAAGATCAATCGGCGACAACGAAACCAGCAACGCCACTCCCCAGTACGCGATGAGAATGCCCACTCCTCCGGAGATCAGGCCGAGAAGAATATTTTCGGAGAGCAACTGGCGAATCAATCGCCAGCGTCCTGCGCCGAGTGCCGCGCGAATCGCAATTTCCTTGTGGCGGGCCGTAGCGCGAGCGAGCAGCAGATTCGCCACATTGGCGCACGCGATCAGAAGGACAAGGCCGACGGCCACTAGAAGCACCAGCAGCGGCGCGCGCACCAGCCCCACAACATCCTGCTGAAATGGATGAACCATTGCGCCAACGTGCACGTCGTGGAACGCATGAAGCATGGACTGCGGGTATAACTTGACGACTTCGCTGATCACGGCGTTCGCTTCCGCGCCGGCACTTTCCATCGTGACGCCCGGTTTCAGGCGGCCAAGCACGCTGGTGTTGTAAAACTTGCCCCACGCTTGCAGTTCAGCCGGCGTAAACGCGGCGGGAATGAAAATGTCGGCGGGATGTTCGTTGGTCATCGGCCCGTGCATCGGAAACGCGAAATCGCGCGGCATCACGCCGACAACTTGATAAGGTTCACGGTCGAGATAAATCGTCTTGCCAACGATTTTTGCGTCTGATGCGTAGCGGCGCTGCCACATGCCGAAGCTCAATATCGCGACAGAGTGGCCGGGCGCGTCTTCTTCGGCGGTGAAATTACGGCCCAGCATCGGTTGGGCGCCTAGCAGCGGGAAAAGAGTCGCGGTTGATCGGGTTACAACGATTCGCTCGCCCGCACCGCCGTCGCCAGAAAGCTCGAAGCGTACGTTGGTGTACCCGGCGATCGTTTCAAAGCTTTGCTGGCGCAACGTAAATTCATGCAAGTCGGCCGGGCTAAATGGAATCTGCGGAAAGCCGAGTGCGACCGCGGATTCGCTGATCGAAGCTATTTTTTCGGCGTTCGCGAACGGCAAAGGGCGGAGGAGAACGGCGTTGATGAGAGAAAAAATTGCGGCGTTGGCGCCAATGCCGAGCGCGAGCGTCAGTACAGCGACAATTGTGAAGCCGGGCGATTTCCGCAGCGAGCGGAATGCAAACGCAAGATCCTGAATAATCGAATTCATCGCCTCTCCCAACGAAGCCCGGCCAGTCTCACTACCAACACCGTCGAACAGCAAGGTTGCATTCGTGGCGCCGGCATCTTGTTTACCCTGATCCTAGAAGGGCCGGCGGTCTTTCTCGTCGCCACGTTGCGGAAAATCGCCGGCAAGATGCCGGCGCTACGACAGCCTAGCTGCCTTCTCCGCGCAAATCCGATCGACGGCCTACACGCCGCCAGAATGTAGATTGCACGGCGCGCACCACGGTTGGCGCGGCGCAATCCATTCATTATCAGTGGCATACAATCATCCACCGACACACACCGCGCCCCCCTTGTCCGTTTCCGGGACGCCCGTGTTCGCGAGCGCAACGTAATTCCTTCGAGAATTGCCGCGTCTGGCTCGCGCGGGAAACGCTGCGCGGCGTCGTGTATACTTCGTAGCTGATGTCGACGCGCTTCGGATTCGACCTCTTCCAATGATTCCCTTCCTCCATATCGGGCCACTCACTCTGCCGACTTTCGGCCTGATGGTTGCAAGCGCGATGCTTTGCGCGTATTTCGTGCTGCGCGCGGACTTGCGCCGGCGCGGAATTGATGCCGAAGCAGAAACGCTTGTTGCCGTGCCTTCCATCGCGGGAATGATTGGCGCAAAGCTCTATCACGTCTTCGAATCGCCGCGCGAATTCTTCGCCAATCCGTTCGGCGAGCTTTTCAGTTCGTATGGCTTCGCGTGGTTCGGCGGGCTAATCGCGGGGATTGGAGCGTTCGTTTATCTCGGCAGGAAATACAAGATTCCGGTCCTGCGGCTTTTCGATATCGCGTCGCCCGCTTGCGCGCTGGGCTATGGGATTGGGCGAATCGGATGCCTGCTATCCGGCGACGGCGACTACGGCATTCCCACTTCGCTGCCGTGGGGCATGAGCTTTCCGAATGGCCTCGTGCCGACGACGGATCGCGTCCACCCGACACCGATTTACGAATTTCTCGTCGCGATTCTGATTACATGGTTTCTGTGGCGTCTGGGCGCGGCAAGCGCCCGTCCAAAAAACGCCGCGGCAAGCGCAAACCAGAAAAGCTCTGCGAGCGTCCGCCGCACGAACTCGGCGCACGCGGGGCATCCGGACGGTTACATATTCGCGGCGTACATGATCACTACGGGCATCGCGCGCTTCCTGGTCGAGTTCATTCGCATCAACCCGCGGTCGTTCCTCGGACTGACGAACGCGCAGACGGCGAGCGCGGCTTCTATGCTGCTCGGAGCGGCTTTGTTATGGCATTTGCGGCGCGCCCAGGAGCCGGGGGTACAATGACGGGCAATCGGCAAATCGTAGCGCCGGCATCTTGCCGGCGGTTTTCCGCCCAGTAGCGCCGCACAAAAACGCCGGCAAGTCCGATTTCAGGACTCCGGTGAAGTCCATCGAACTCCAGAAACCGGAGATGCCGCCGCTACGAATCCAATCGCGGCCAGCGCGCGTCGATCCGGTTAACATCGGGACGCAAAAACCGTGGGTGCGATGGCGCGTACACAGCGCTAAGCCGGGCTCTCTGAGTAATATATGCAAGATGCTCTTGAAATGCCGTAGCTCTTATGGTAGGCTGGGGTTGCGTTTGTTGCTCTTGTGTTTGCTTTCAGAGACGTATTTTCTAGGCTGCAAGGCAACCATGCCCTGCGGCCTTTTTTTATGACGCCTAGAGGCGAACGAGAAGCGC
>Ga0182015_10001124_pt1 | contig 36457 bp, 33 predicted proteins | sample 712P3MmetaG_FD_120478 | JGI IMG/M metagenome (GOLD analysis project Ga0182015, IMG submission 120478) | Permafrost microbial communities from Stordalen Mire, Sweden - 712P3M metaG | ecosystem: Environmental > Terrestrial > Soil > Wetlands > Permafrost | place: Sweden: Stordalen | collected...
AAGTCGCCGGACACGCTCTATATCAGCGGATTTGATGCAGGGGCGTGGAGGTCAATCGACGCCGGCGCGCACTGGCAGCGGATTCAGGGCTACAACTTCAAGTGGGGCCATCGAGTGATCGTCGACCCGCAGGATCCATCGCAGATCTACATCACGACCTTTGGTGGAAGTGTGTGGCACGGGCCCGCGGCCGGCGACTCCAAGGCAACCGAGGACATACTGACGCAGATCCCGGTGGCACACTAAGCGCTCGACAGGCGCGTTGTCCCATCGGGATCTCCACTGTCAATCTACGCGTACCGCATGTTCTTAAGATCCTCGATCATTCCCGGCCCGGTTGGCTCCCATCCCAGTGCCGTCCGCGTCTGAGTGCTGGAGGCCGGACGGTCCCGTCCGACGAACATGGCGAGCCAGCCGAAATGCCCCTGCGCTTCTTCCGGAGTTAACGAGACGACAGGCACAGTCAACCCCTTGCCGATGACCTCAGCGATCTCCTTGACAGAGATCCCTTCCTCTGCGACGGCGTGATATGTGGCGGGAGTTCCCTTCTCCAGCGCCAACCGATAGAGCCGCGCAACGTCGAGCCGGTGCGCTGCGGGCCAGCGGTTCTGTCCATCGCCAACGTACGCTGAAACGCCCTTTTCGCGAGCGATTTGGATCGCATGCGTAACCAGCCCCTGCTTCTCGGTGTTGTGCACCTGCGGAAGCCGCACGATGATCACGCGAACGCCGCGAGCAGCGAAAGAGTCGGCAGCCTCCTCAGAAAGTGCGCGAGGCATCACCTTCGAGCTAAGAATTGGGTCGTTTTCCTTGCTCGGAACGCCGGGCTCTGAGATCGCTATGGCAGTTCCAGAAGTGACGATCAGCGGCCGATCGGAGCCCTCGAGCACTGAGCCGAGAGCTTCAATAACCCGCCGATCCGTCTCGCAGTTCTCCTGGAACTTTGAGAAGTCGTGATTGAATGCCAGATGAATCACTGCATCGGTCTGCGCTGCTCCGCTGCGCAAGCTGTCGAGGTCGTAGATATCGCCGCGATGCGCCTGGGCGCCAGAGTGAGCCAGAGCCTCAGCACCTGCGTCGGAGCGAGTCAGTCCAAGAACCTGGTGGCCCGCGCCGATCAACTCCTGGACCACAGCCGAGCCTATAAATCCTGTTGAACCGGTAACAAATACACGCATATGAGATCTCCTAATCCTGGTTGTTCGATCGTTAATAAAACTCGATCACTGCTCATGCCGAGCGGTCGGGGACTCGGCTTCCTGGCTTATTCCGTCGAGTTCGGCAAGCAACTCAGCGGGAATCTGCAAGGCCGCAGCCTTGAGGTTCTCGCGCAGATGCGTAAGCGAGGATGTTCCCGGAATGACCAGGATGTTCGGCGAACGATGGAGCAGCCATGCAATTGCGACCTGCATCGGTGTCGCATCGAGCCGCGAAGCGACTTCAGTCAATGTTCCCGACTGCAGTGGCGTGAAACCGCCAAGTGGAAAAAACGGAACGTAGGCGATACCGTCTCGAGCAAGATCCTCAATAAGCGCATCGTCCGCCCGGTGTGCCAGGTTGAATTGGTTCTGGACGCAGACAATGGGTACGATCCGTCTCCCTTCCGCAACCTGCGTGGGCGTCACGTTGCTCAACCCGATGTGGCGAATCAGGCCCTCTTGCTGAAGCTCGGCCAAAACTGTGAGCGGCGCTTCGATAGAACCCTCTGCCGGATGATGGATGTTGAACATGCTGCGCAGGTTCACCACATCCAGCACATCCAGGTCGAGATTGCGAAGGTTATCGTGAATGGCCGCAGTCAACTCTTCCCGTGACATGGCGGGAATCCACGATCCATCTTCGCCTCGCCGCGAGCTCACCTTCGTCACGATGACCAGATCGTCGGGATAGGGGTGCAGCGCCTTGCGAATGATCTGGTTGGTAACGTGCGGGCCATAGAAATCGGATGTATCGATATGGTTCACGCCGCTCGCCACAACCTCTTGCAAAACTGCGATGGCACCATCTACATCGCGCGGCGGTCCCCAAACCATCTTGTTGCCTTCTCGTCCGGCAAGCTGCATGGCTCCGTAACCCATGCGGTTCACTGTGAGCGAACTGCCCGGCAGGGTGAAGCTGCCGGCGAAGCTTAATTCGTTAAGCATTGCGTCCCTCCTTGATTCATCGTTGCGATTCATGGCTGCGGTTCCTGGCCGGCATCTCCGTTTGCAACGGCATGGCCGGACTCGTGCATCTAAAATGAAACGGAGACAGCCTCCGAATGTATAGATAACCGGAGACTCTCTCCGGTTGCATTAATTTTTGCACATGACGAAAAAACATTCCCAACCCGCTCTTCGAAAGCCCCGCACGGATGCCCTGCGCAACCGCGAACGCATTCTGGACGCTGCCAAGGAGGCATTTACGCACTTTGGAGCCAGCGCCAGCCTTGACGAAATTGCCAGGCAGGCGGGCGTGGGAGCCGGCACACTGTATCGCCACTTCCCCACCCGCGATGACCTGATCGAAGCGGTTTATCGGAGTGAAGTGGAAAAGCTGGCGGCGGCGGAGCGCAAATATGCGGACACTATGCCTCCGATTGACGCGTTGCGCAGTTGGATGATGTTGTTCGTGGACCACGTCGCCGCAAAGCAGATCATTGCCCCCGCCCTGAACAGCGTGGTCGGAGGCCCATCAAGGCTCTATGAGGGCTCCCGCAGTCTGATTCACGGTGCGATGGATGCTTTGGTGAAACGCGCAATCAGGAGCGGCGACCTGCGAAAGGATATTGACTCCGGCGACCTGCTTCGAGCGCTGATCGGCGTCTTTTATGTGGGGACGGGTCCTGATTCGCAACAAAGTGCCCGGAGGGTTGTCGATATCCTGATCGCGGGCTCGCGGCCGATTAAGCGATCCGCGAGTTCAGCGAGCGATCACGAAGTGATTGTGAAGGCTCGGATTTCACGCAAGAAAAAGGGATTGGGTGCATACGGTATATAGGAAACCTGGGACACACCGTTGTTGACGTCCTGGATGTCGATGTCCTGGAAGGCAGCTACTACATGTCCCGCATTCGGGTCGTTCACTCCGCCCCGTGCCCCGATGAGGCGAACCGTCGTCTCAATCACAAGCTGTTTTGCGCCCGCTCGATAGGGCGCACTCGCCTGCAGATCGACCGGGTTCCAGGGATTGTGGTCGAAAATAAAGGATCGGAATAAAGGCGCCATAGGAGCTTTATCATCCACGTTACCGGGAAACTCGGCGTCGACGGCGAATTGAAGGATTTGTTCAGATGTTTGCCCGCTGCTGAGCACTGCCGCTTCGGAGACAAGTGAAACAGTCAGCTCGACCACGACATCAACTCCAACAAAACCTCCCAGCACCGAGTTCTTCGATCCCGGAATGGTTGACAGAGCGCCGAGGAGAAGGTCTTCGGCTCCTTCGAACCCGCCGGGGTACATCGGATCCCATCCGAATTGCACGTCTGCATAAAGCACGCTCTTAGCCTTGAACGCATCATCGATGTTGATGACCTGGATGAGAGATGCCGCGCTTGTGATCGCATCCCCAAGGAGCCAGCGATCTGGCAACTCGGAATAGAAGTTGCCCCCGCCAAAATCTCCCTCTATATTTCCTGCCGAGACTCCCACTGAAAAATGTCCGCGCGCAGGGTCGCCAAAACTTTCAATGTTGAAGAAAGTACCTGGATCGTTACCCGGTGTGTTTATAGCAAGCTGCGGATCGGGATTGCCACTCGTGTAGGGGGCTGTATGGACCTGAAACGCCCCAGGGAGTGGTAGCCGCACATTAGGTACAGGCGCGTGAGCCGGCTCAACATTGATTTGTCGTTCCAACGAAGGCTCGCTCAGTTCAGGAGGCGGAAGATGCTTTGAGATCTGTCGAACTTTGTTGGCGAACGCCTCAAGCTGCGCTGTCACGGATTTTGACATCCGTTCTTCGCGAAACTTCCAATACGGTTCGAAGGGAACCGCAACATCGGGTTCGGCCATGAGCTCCCCTGACTTCAATGTCGAATTCGTGAGCAGACTATCCCGAATGCATACTCAGGATTGCAGAAGTTAGCATGTCAAAGCTCAGCCGGTCAAGGGTATTGCCGCGTGCAAGCTGGCTTCTTCCTTGAGAGCTTGATTGTCCCTTTCAAATCTTCTTGCGAATCTCCAAGCTCTGATGTACGGTTTCAACTACAAGTCCGAGGAGAATTTCTTCATGCAAAATTTGACACTCAGCGCTGGCGCGCGAGTTTACGCTCAAAGTTCCAACGGGAAGATCACTGACCCCCTTTCCTGGGATGTTTTGGTCGCTGTTTCAAATGGAGATGGAACGCCCGTAACCCCAAATGACGGCCCCCTTGAATTTGTCGTTCTTGTACTGAACGCCGGGGAGTTTGGCCATAACGCCGTCATTCCGGTCACAACCCAGGTTGATAACCAAGGCGCGCCCAACGGGTTCTATCACTTAATTTTTTCACAACAGCAGATTCAGATTGCCGGAATGGAAAACCTAATCCTGATACCGAAGGTAATTGCCGTTCAGGCCACTCTTTTCCACAATAATGTGGTCGAAGGCGATCCTCCGAGGATTCTTCCCTCTCCTCCCATTGCCCAAGGACGGACGGTGTGTGGCGTTACGGGAGAGCCCGGCTACTACGGTCTGGATATCGTCCCTGCGGCAAACGCACAGTTCTTCTTCGGGTGCGTGAAGAATAACTCCTAGGCGCTGTTGCCGTGGCCAAACTGGCATCGCGCCCTGGCCGCCCGTATCCGAAATCTAGCGTGGCAATGCAAAGGCCACATAAGCCCCGCCCTGTGGGCCTTTCGCGTCTCGCGCTCCGCTTGCGGCGATGACTACAAACTGTCGACCCCCGACCATGTAGGTGGCTGGGGTGGCGACGCCGGAGTAGGGCAACTGAGATTCCCACAACAGATTGCCCGTGCGGCTGTCATAGGCGCGGAACTTGCGGTCGTAGATGGTTGCGCCGATGAAGAGTACGCCTCCGGCCGTAACGATGGGGCCGCCGTAGTTTTCCGAACCGGTGTTGCGCAATCCATTCTTTGCTAACTCGGGAAACTCGCCGAAGGGAACCTTCCAGAGATACTTGCCGGTGGAAAGGTCGATGGCGTTGAGTGTGCCCCACGGCGGGGCGATCGCCGGATAGCCTTCGGGGTCGAGAAACTTGCGATAGCCGGTGAAGGTGTAGGCGTCCGCCGGCTCTGTGTCTTCGGCGCCATGCGTTGCGTGGTCGTCCACTCCGAGGTAGGTGAGCAGCGCATCGAGATCGGGACCGACGAAGTCAGGCTTCCCGGGCATCTTGCCTTTGCCCTTGTGAATGATGTCGTCTACCTGAGTTACGGAGAGCCTGTTGCCAACTCCGAGCAGCATTGGAATCGATGGCGGCACTCCTTGTTGCTGTTGGCCGTGGCACGCTGCACAACGCTGCCGATAAACGGCGGCACCGGGCGCGCTTGAAGTTGCCTGCGAGGTTGCCTGCGAGGTGATTTTCGCGGCAGCAACGGGCGCGAGTTCCTTATTCGCCGCACTGGGATTCGCCGCGCCGGCATCGGTGCGCAGAAAGTCGAGCAGCGCTGTCAGGCGCGCATCGTCGATGTTGGGGAAGGACGGCATGCGGCCTTTGCCATGCTCAACAGTGTCCGCAATTTTGTCCGGAGCAAGGCGCTTGCTTACATCGACCAGGGATGGGAAGGCTGGCGGTGCGCCGGCGCGCTCAGTCCCGTGGCACATGGCGCACTGGCTCTGATAGACGAGCTCTCCCGGGCTGCCGGAGTGCTTTGCCGGGATCAGACCACCCGTCCAGGCCATCTCGTTGGCGTTCACGAAGAGAATGTTGGTGCGCGGATCGACAGCCGGGCCGCCCCATTCGCCGCCGCCGTCGAAACCGGGGAAGACAACCGTCTGGCTGCCCACGGCGAAGGGAAGAAACTGGCCATCGCTGCGCAGCGTCTGGAACTCCTTGACTGCCCAGTCGTGGGCTTCGGGTGTGCGGCTGGTCAGCATGTCGTCGGTGAGGCGTTGGCGCGCGAATGGCTCCGGAAACTCCGGGAGTGGCTGCGTTGGGGATGCAACCTCGCCGGGAACGGTGCTGGCCGGATAAGAACGCTCGGTGATGGGATAGATCGGCTTGCCGGTCTCGCGTTCGAAGACATAGATGTGCCCCTGCTTGCTGGTCTGCGCGAGTGCGTCCACAGTCTTGCCGTTGCGCCTGAAGCTGAAGAGCGCGGGCGGCGAAGAAAAGTCGCGATCCCAAATATCGTGATGCACGCCCTGGAAATGCCAGAGGTGTTTGCCACTGGCTGCGTCGAGAGCCAGCTCGCAGTCGGCGTATAGATCGTCTCCCACGCGGTCGCCCCCGTAGAAGTCGAAGACTGCAGACCCCGTGGGAACGAAGAGGATGCCTCGCGCCGCATCGAGTGTCATGCCGGCCCAGTTGTTGGCCGCGCCGGCGGTCTTCCAGGCGTCAGCTGGCCATGTCTCGTAGCCCGGCTCTCCGGGACGCGGAATGGTGTGGAAGATCCAAACGAGTTCGCCGGTGCGCACGTTGAAGGCTCGCACATCTCCGGGTGGGGCAGGGTGCGTCTCTGGGTTGCGACCCCCGACGATAATCAGGTCCTTGTAGATGATTCCCGGTGTGGTGAGGACGATGGACTGTTCCTGCCACGGTTCGCGCAGACCCTTGCGCAAATCGATGCGGCCGTTTTCGCCAAAGCTCGAAATCGGCTTCCCAGTAGCCGGATCAAGGCAATAGAGGTAGTTCATGATGCCGGCGAAGAGACGAGACTCACTGCCGCCAGTCCACCATGCAAAGCCGCGTGCGGGCTGTGTGCCACCGACACTTGAGTCGAACTTCCACTTGAGCTGACCGGTAGCCGCGTCGAGAGCGATGACTTTCTGCGTGGGAGTGAAGGCAAAGAGAGTGCCGCCAACGATGAGCGGATTGGTCTGAATTCCACCCTTTTCTCCGGTGTCGAAGACCCATGCCTGGGAGAGGTGCTTTACGTTGCCGCGATGAATCTGGCTGAGGGGCGAGTAATGGTCGCCATCGATTCCACCGTTGTAGGCGGACCAGTCAGCCTGCGCTGGGCCCGCTTTTTGGGGATGAACATTCCTTTTGGCGACTTTGTTTTGACCGAAGCATGCGCTCGCGACCAGGAGGGCCAGAGCTAACGCAATTCGTGCACCAGAGGAAACTCTCATCACTTCAGCATCCTACCGCACCCTGCCGCAGGTTGACCGGTGCATCGCGCCGCCCTCGAGGTCAGTTTGTCTTCGCCGCCAGAAACCTTTCCATGAACTTGGTGTCGAACTGGCCTGCGCGGAAGTCCTCATCGGCAAAGATCTCCTGGTGAAGCGAGATCGATGTGTCGATTCCCTGCACGATGAACTGCCGCAGCGCGCGCTCCATCTTGGCAATGGCTTCCGCGCGGTCAACGCCATGGACGATGAGCTTGGCGATAAGCGAATCGTAGTAGGGCGGGACAACTCCCTCTGCGTACTGCGCGGTATCGACCCGAACACCATTACCGCCAGGCACGTTGAACGCAGTGATTTTTCCGGCGGAGGGCGTAAACTTTTGCGGATGTTCGGCATTGATGCGGCACTCGATTGCGTGGCCGCGAATCTCGAGCTTTGGCGGCAGAATCGTTTCGAGCCGCTCGCCCGAGGCAATACGCAGTTGCGCCTTCACGAGGTCGATGCCGGTGATGGCTTCAGTTACCGGGTGCTCCACCTGAATCCGCGTATTCATCTCGATAAAGTAGAGCTGGCCGTCGGTGTCCATGAGGAACTCGACTGTGCCGGCATTCTGGTAGCCGATTTCTGAGAGGCAGCGGCAGAGCGTATTGCCGATCTCTTCGCGCATCTTCGGCGTCACCTGCAACGAAGGCGCTTCTTCGATCAGCTTCTGGTGGCGTCGCTGGATGGAACATTCGCGCTCGAAGAGCGAAACCACTTTTCCATGCTCGTCGGCCAATATCTGGAACTCGATGTGGCGAGGCTGCTCAATAAACTTCTCCATGTAAAGCTCGCCGTTGCCAAAAGCGTTTGCAGCTTCAGTGGAGGCAGCGTGGTAGAGGTTCGGCAGTTCTTCAGCTGAGCGAACGATGCGCATGCCGCGCCCGCCGCCACCGGCCTTCGCCTTCAGAATGACGGGGTAGCCCACATCTCTTGCCCACTTGAGCGCCTCTTCTTCAGAGTCAATCACGCCGTCAGATCCGGGCAGAATCGGAACTTTGGCTTTCTTCATCGCCTGTCGGGCTTTTTCTTTCTCGCCCATCAGGCGAGTGACCTCAGGCGGAGGGCCAATGAACTTGATGTTTGAAGCGCGGCAGACCTCGGCGAAGTTTGCATTCTCGCTGAGCAGGCCATAGCCAGGGTGAATGGCCTCGACGTCTGCAATCTCCGCTGCGGAGATTACGGCGGGGACATGTAGGTAGCTGTCCGCGAGCCGCGGCGGGCCAATGCAAATGGCCTCATCGGCAAACTTAACGTGAAGGGAGTTGCGGTCGGCCTCGCTGTAAACGGCGACCGTGCGGATGCCGAGTTCACGGCAAGCATTGATGACGCGGAGTGCGATCTCACCGCGATTGGCTATCAGAACCTTACGAAACATGCATGACCTTTTGAGCGGCGATTGCAGGGTTGGCAGAACGAGCCGTGTTTGCCGAGTTGCTGATCCGGTGAACTCGACCTCCGCCGATCATTCTGGCAACGGCCGAATCGCCCGGTTGCTCCCTACGCCGGACGCACTGAAAACAGAGGCTGCCCAAATTCGATGGGCTGACCGTTGGATACAAGACACTTGACGACTTCGCCGGCCACGTCGGACTCAATCTCGTTCATCAGCTTCATGGCTTCGACAATGCAGATGACCTGGCCCTTCTCGACGCGCTCGCCGGGTGAGACAAAGGGCGCAGCCCCAGGAGAAGGCGAGCCATAGTAGGTGCCGACGATGGGCGACTTGACCATGTGCAGCCCGGCGTCGGGGTCGGCCACAGCATCCGCCGCCGGCTCTGAAGAAACTGACGCAGCACCCGCAGCAGGGCTGCCTGGACGCGCAACCGCTACAAACCGGGCAAGGTCGCTTAGCCCAGCGGTAGAACCCTCCGGCTGCCTGAACTTGAGCCGGATCTTCAGGCCGTCGCGGTCCACCTCAAACTCGGCTACCTGATGCTCCTTGAGGAATTCGATCAGTTGTTTTAGATCTTCAATGTCTTCTTGTTTCATTCGTTCCTTTTTCAGTTGCCCAGCGCGTTTCGCATGAATCCTGGCACGCGGTCTTCAAAGTTGAATCAAGGCTTTGGGTGCGGGCGTCAGCACCTGGCTGCCGGTTCGTGTAACAACTACCATATCCTCAATGCGGATTCCGAACTGACCCGCAAGGTAGACTCCGGGCTCGATCGTGACCACCATTCCCGGCAGCAGCCTGGTCGTTTGCCCGGCTCCAATGCGCGGCGGCTCGTGAATCTCCAGACCCACACCGTGGCCACTGGAGTGGGTGAAAGCTTCAACTAGTCCCACCTTTCGCAAGACGCTGCGGGCCGCTTCATCCACATCCCCGCACCGCGCTCCACCGCGCACGGCCCCAACTCCAGATTCCTGTGCTTCGAGCACTGCCTCGTAGGTGTCCCGCTCTTTTGCTGTGGGATTTCCCAGGTAGACAGTTCGGGTCATATCACTTGAGTAACCATTGAGAATTATACCGAAGTCGAGGGTGAGAAAGCCCTTGCGCGGCAGAGGGGTGGGCGTAGCGCGGCCGTGCGGCAAAGCGGATCGCTCGCCGGAAGCAACAATGGTCTCGAACGACATTCCTTCGGCGCCGAGCTGGCGGGCTTTGTATTCGAGCTGGGCGGCAACGTCGATCTCGCGCAGGCCGGGTCGGATGACGCCAAGAATTTGCTCGAAAAGTTGGCAGCCGATCAACGCGGCCTCGGAGAGAATCGCCAACTCGTCGGCGTCCTTAATCATCCGCAGCGGCATGACGAGGGGCTCGGCCAGCTCGGCAAGAAAGCTCCTTCGCATCCGCCCTGGCAGCGAGGCCCTCCATCGGCTCAGTTCGGCGACGTTGGTTGAACTCGGGTCGAAGGCAGCAGCCTCTACGCCCGGCTGCGTGCGAAGCCACTCGATCGCCGCAACGGCGGGTCCCCCGGAGACAATGGCAACGCCAGCACCGCGCACTTCCTCGGCCGCCTGCGTGGTGTAGCGCCCATCGGTAAAAAGACGTGCGTGGCGGCGGGTGACCGCTAGAGCAGCGCTTGAGCCGGTAAAGCCACAAAGATAACGGAGATCGGGAAGATGGGTGACCAGCAGGCCGGCAACTCCGGCCTTACTCATGCGGCGGCGCAACAGTCCGATGCGGCGAGGATGGTTCACCGGTTGAGCATAACAGGGGGCGAAGGCGTGAGGAGCTGAGGCACTTGGAAGTCCTGGAGAGAGTTTGGCCAGATGACAATGCGGCACGTTCAGGTTCCGGCCAGATAGTGCAACCCTCGACGCTCGGAGTCGGCCTCAGCGACTACAATTCCGACAGATTCAACTCATGACAACCAATTTTCGACTCTTTGGACCGGCACACTTGCTCATCCTCGGAGCCGTCCCTTCGCTCGCGGCGGTCCTTGCTATGATCCAGCGAAAGCTCTCGCCTGGATCGAGAGCGTTGCGCATTGGGCTGGCAACCGTGATCCTGCTGGACTCATTTGTGTACTACGGATACTTGATTGCCCGCGGCCAGCTCGCGTTTCCCGATCATCTTCCCCTGGAGCTATGCGACGCTTCGCTATGCCTCGTAATCATCGCGTTGTTTACACTCAATCGGGTGGTCTACGATCTCGCGTACTACGGCGCATTAGCCGGAGCGACGATGGCGCTGCTTACTCCGAACCTCTGGGAGCCGTTTCCGTCCTTCTCGACGATGCAGTTCTTCGTGGACCATGGCCTGATTGTGGCCGGCGCTCTCTACCTGGTTTGGTCGAAGCAGGCGCGGCCCCGAGCTGGGTCGGTGGCGAGGGCGATGCTGGCGGTGAACCTCTTTGCCGTCTTCGTCGGTACATTCGATTTTCTGTTCAAGACGGACTATATGTTCCTTCGCGCCAAGCCCCCCAACACATCGTTGCTCGATGTTCTAGGCCCATGGCCGTGGTACATCGCAGTGACGGAGGTCGTCGCTTGCGGGGTTTTCCTCTTGCTGTATCTTCCCTTCTGGCGACGGCTACCCAATTTGCAATCGAAGGCATGACGCAGGCACAACAGCCCGTGCCGGTAGAATCAGCGTCTCTGGCGATTCGTCGAAAGCGATTCATCGTGAAGGCCTCGCTGGGTTGGATGTCAGGCGAGGAGTCGAGGCTCCATTGCCTGGACGATCAGCCTTGCGAAGGCGGCGTTGTTGCCCAGATTGTGACTCTCGATCGATGCGTCGTACATCTGCTCCCGGGTGACTCGGCCCCAGTTGATGCGGTAACCCGCCTCCGCTGCCAGTTGCCGAATAAACTCACGTTGCGTGCGTCCGTTGCCTTCCCTGAAGGGACGGATCGAATTCAATTCGCCGAGATAGTAGGCAGAACGGCTGGCAAAAACATCCGCTGCCAATCCCTTTAAGCGATTCTCCGAGGCTAGCCTCGTCAAATTGCTGTCAAGGTTTTGCTCCATGAACTGAACCATGGCGAAGTAGTAAGACCCTGAGCGGCGTATGTTCACTTGGCGAAACTCGCCTGCCCATGGATAGATGTTCTGGAAGATGCGGGCGTGAATCTCTTTCAGATGTGCGATGTCGAATGAGCCCTGGACTGGTTCGATCTGCAATCTAACTAGCGCTTCGGCGGCTTCAGCGGTCTCGAACCTATCGAGTTTTGCCTGAGTGGTGAAGCCTGGCAAGTTCTTTAGGATCTGATGCAAGTAATCGAAATGTGGGTCAACCCCTGGTGGATCGATGGGCATGCGATTTCAAAGAATACTAGCGGTGTACTCGTGGATTAGACGGCTCATTTCGTCCAGAGGAATCTCGCCCTGGGCGTATCGGCAAAGTATCCCCTTGGTGATTTCGTCCGGCTCCAAATTCTCGATACGCAGGGTGCCGATTGTGTTTTCGACGGCCAGACGACGATCATCCATTTCCGCTGGAGTTAGGGTAATGACGGGAACGTTTGTCGCGGCCATGATGCCCTGCCTTCGTGTCAAGTTTATCAGTTCTTCGCTTCGCGGACAGCCATACGTGCCACGCGTTCCTTGCTCTTACAGCGCCGGCCGGACGGGCTTCTTCTGGTGCGGGTCGAGTTCGGCATCGGCGGCATGGATATCGGACTGGCGATCCATCCATTCATCGAGGCGCGAGCGCTTGAAGCGCCAGCGATTGCCCAGCTTGAAAGCGGGGACAAAGCCGTCTGAAGCGTATTTGTAGAGCGTGTCGGGTGAGATGCCGAGGTAGTCCGAGGCCTGGCGAATGTCCATCACTTCGCGCACCTCAGGAACCAGCAGATTCGAACGGGCTGCGGCGTTGCGCACTTTGGGCCTCCAGGAGGCGCTCGGGCCTCAAGACAGATTCCGGCAAATCTGCCGGTGTTCTTGTATATAACGCGGTTTCGCCTGTGAGTTCAAGGAATTTCAGGCAGTTACCGGAAATTCATAGGCTTTCGGGAAGCTTCCGCCAGGCCGGGAAAAGCAGCCCAAAGCGCAGGAACCCAGCCGCTTGTGGTTTGGCTCACTTTGGGCCCAAGCGCTGGGGCTGTTACGACAGATGGTGCGCGTGTGAGGTGCTGCGGACTCGATCAAATCGGCTACCTCGGCGCGAGGCGGAGCGATTCGGGCGGTTGGCGACCGCTGGTTGGCCTACTTCACCTTCCGCCACCAGGCAGTCTTTTCAATGCTCAGGAAGTGGGTCTTTTCGCCCCGGGAAAGGTAGAAGTCGAGTACATCGGCTTTGTTGAAGACGCTGCAGTCGGGCCAACTGGAGTCTTTCAGCAGGTTGGTCGCCGCGTCGTGCTTATCGATCAGGGTAATGTCGTCTAGAGTGCACTCGATGACGCGCTGAGCTTTGAGCGAGAAGGTGGTGCCTGCGGGCGGTTCTGGAGGCACCTGGTTGGCGATCTTGGTGAGCACCAGAATCGCCACAAAAGCAGCCACACAGATCGCGATCTTCTTCACGGATCGAGTTCACCCCAAGCGCGAGATCACAGCGGGGCTAAACAACAATGTTGTCCGTTCCCTGCCCGGCTGAATTCTCTCTTTCGAACCAGCTTAGACCGACTCGCGACACAGTACAACCGATACGGTTGGCTGCGCTCAAGTGAATGGGATCAGATTGGTGCGAAGTCCGCTTTTGGGCTCAGTTCTGGTCGTCGCGGCGGTGGAGCGTCGGCTTGTCGTCGTCGCCGGAGGTATCCGCGGGCGTAGAGGCTCCTGCCGTCCCCGTGGCATCACCGGTGGAGGTGCCTGCGCGGCGCAGCGAAGGCTTCTTCGTGTCTTTAGAGTCGGTCAAGCGGCGCTTGTTCTCGATCCGAGCCAGACGGGCCTTGACGTCATCGAACTCCGACGTCGTCACCGTGTATTCATCGCGCGCGGGCAGGATGCGGGCAATCTCTTCCTGCGAGTGAAGGATGCGGTCAGGCGTTTGCGGGTGGTCGCTGAAGGCCTTCGCCACCAGACCGGGCTTGCGCTTTTCTAGAGCCTGGATCTTTTCAAAGAAGCTGATGAAGGCCTGCGGATCGTAGCCGGCGCGGTACATATACTGCACGCCGAGATAGTCGGCCTGGGACTCGAATTCGCGCGAAAACTTGAGGAAGGTCATCGGAATACCGATCTGAGCCGCCTCGTAAATGCCATAACCGGTCCATCCACCGATGAAGATCAGGGGCACCATGCCGATTTGCGCATAGTTGGCACGGGTCATTTCGCGTGCAATGTGGTGCGCGCAGACGTGGGCCGTCTCATGGGCCATTACTCCCGCCAGTTCAGCCTCTTCGTCAGCGTTGAGAATCAGGCCGGAGTTTACGTAGAAAAAGCCTCCGGGCAGCGCCATGGCGTTGATTTCGTCGGAATCGATGACCTTGATGGTGAACGGAACCTTGCAGTCGGAATTCTTGACGATGTTCTGGCCGATGCGGTTGACGTACTCCACGACCACCGGGTCGGTAATCAGCTTGGTGCTCTTCTCGAGCTCCATGGAGTAGGCCTTGCCCATCTTGATCTCGAAGTCGACCGAGTACCAGTTGCCGATGCCGCGTGCGCCGATGTCGCGATTTCCAACCGCGTTGACGTCGTCAATGCTGCCGGCCTTTACGTTGACCTTCTGGCTGCCGACCTCAACCACTTTGTCGGGGTTCACGCCCGAGGCGGGCGCAGCGGCGTCGCCTCCGACAGGAGCGCTGCCGGGAGCCGGCTTTTTGTCTTTGGAGTCGGACTTTGCGGGCGCATCCCCGTTTACGGGTGCGGAACCGGCGGCAGCGGGTGTGGACTGTCCAGACGTTGGGGCCGACTGGCCCGCGGCTGGCTGGGCAGGAGCCGACGCATCCCCGGCAACCGGTGTGGTACCGGGTGCTGCGGATGGAGTTGCGGAGGGCGCAGAGCTGCCCGACTGGGCTGGGTCCTGGCCTGAAGCTGGTGCGGAACCTGAAGGGGTGGACTGGCCAATGGCCCAGCCCGTCATGGCCAATGCCACAACACCCAGCGCTAAAGCTCTCAAACTAATGTGTGCTACCCGCATTCTCGCGCCTCCTGCGTTGCCCCTCGGCTCTCAAACGAACGTACAGCCCGCTTCGCTCCACTTGGTTAGACGTTAGTATCCCCCTGTTTGGCAACAGAAGGAAAGAAGATTCCGGGCGCGGCGACCCGTTGCCCTGTTTCAACGGTGATTCCGTCTCCGCGATCCCATTTCCATCCTTACGCGTGGGGACGATATACGGATTGACCTGCGAGCAGGCCTGGCATCCACTTTGGACCGCCCCTCCCATCTGAATTAAAGTGGAGTGCACATGGCAACGGGCCGCAGCAAGACCAGCAGCACGAAGACGAAGAGTGACAAGAGCAGCAGAACCATGGGCATCGGGGAGAAATACGTGCGCCGGATAACGCTCGCGATTGCAGCCCTCGCCACCATGACCGCCTTTGCGCTTGCGGCCCAATGGTCGAGCCCGGCTGCAGGCCAGGCACCGACGGCGTCCCAGACTCCGCGTGCTTCCAAAGACGGGGGAGCATCCATCGACGTCGGCTTTGGGCCGAACCACAGCCACGCTCATGCCCCGAAAAGCCCGCCTCCGACCGAACTGATCTTTGACGCCGGCCAACTTGGTTCGCCGCTCCTGCTTGAGAAGGGCTGGCGCGTGGGCATTACCACCGATCCTGCCGCTACCAAGCCGGATTTTGACGACTCGCAATGGGCTGTGCGGGATGCGGAGGCTGCGTTCAAGGACGTCAACGAAGACAACCGCGGAGACCCCCACGCGAGCGATAGCTCCGACGACAACTTCAAGCCCGGCGCCACTAAACTCGATGTCGAGCCGCAAAAGTATGCATGGTTTCGCCTCCACATCAAGCTGCCGCCGCATCATGGGCCGGTGTTCCTGCTGGCGGAGCTGCCAACCTCGCAGAGCACGGCAATCAACATCAGCTCATCCGGATCGGGATTTGATGTCTTCGCCAACGGCAAGAAGATTCAGCCGGAGGGCCCGCACGCGGACACTCCAGAACACTACCAGCCAATTTCACGCATCTATGACCTGAATGTGCCTGCCGACGAGACCAACATGACGCTGGTGGTGCGCACAATCTACAAAGCGTTCGGCTATGGCTCGTATACATCCTTCTTTGCAAATCGAAAGCTTCGCCTGGGTCACCGCGAAGAGTTGGACCACGCGCTCGAGTTGTGGAATGCTCATGGTCTCTTTGAACGCCTGCCGCGCATCGTGATTTCGATTCTGTTGCTGGTGCTGTCAATGTTCCTGTTTGCGCTCTACTTCACCCAGAAGGGACACCCCGAATACCTATGGCTGGGACTGCATGAGTTAGTGATGGCTCCGCTCGCGTTAATCGAGCTTGCTGGAAGCTCAGCGCAACTCGACAGCCTTTGGTATGGGGCCATCTACTTTCAGCTGTTTCTCGTCTCCGCCTACCTATACTTCGAGTTTTTGATTGCGTTTCTCGGACTGCGGCGCCGCTGGTACATATGGATTCTGCGCTATTCGTCGCCGATTCTGTTGGGCGTGGCTCCGACAACTTTGCTGGTGGGACACAGCGCTTTGATCGGCGTACTGCTTGCAGCGGTGATGATCTTCAGCACGCTATGGATCATTGGGTGGACAATTTTTGTCTTCCTTACTTTGATCGTCGCCACGGTGCGTCGTAACTTTGAAGCTGGACTGCTCCTTATTCCGCTCATCCTGAGCATGGTCGGAATGATCGAGCCAATACTGATCGCTGCCTACACATCGATGGGGCACGAGAACTATCGCTCCCCGCTGACGATCCAGGCAGGGCCTGTCCCCATCCACTTTGCTGCGATTGCGGACTTTGTTGGCATCCTGGTGATCGTGCTGATCATCTTTGGGCGATTCCTGCGCATCAACCGCGACCAGGAGCGAGCCTCAAGCGAGTTGGCGGCTGCCCGCAGCGTGCAGGAGTTGATGATCCCGCATGAGAACATTCACACGCCGGGCTTTGAAGTGGAATCGATCTATACCCCGGCCAATGAGGTGGGCGGCGACTTCTTCCATGTGCAGTCAACTGGGGACGGCGGCCTGCTGGTGGTGCTCGGCGATGTGGCTGGCAAGGGCCTGCGTGCGGCAATGAACGTCTCCATGCTCATGGGAGCGCTGCGGCGGACGATGGACCGCAGCCCGGCGCGGATTCTGGAATCGCTGAATCGCGTACTCGTGGGTGGAGACAGCTTTACCACCTGCCAGGCGGTGTGGTTCAAGGGCGATGGTGAAGTGGTGATGTCAAACGCCGGCCATCTTCCCCCCTACCTGAACAGCCAGGAGGTGGCACTGCCTGGAGGATTGCCGCTCGGCTTCATTCCGGAGGTCGAATATGAAGAAGTACATGTCTATCTGCACCCGGGCGATCGATTGTTGCTGATGTCCGATGGAGTGGTGGAAGCTCGAGCAAGCTCCGGCGAATTGTTCGGCTTCGATCGGGTGCACAACCTGTCAAACCAGTCGGCCTTCTACATTGCCGATGCCGCGAAGTCTTTCGGCCAGGAGGACGACATTACCGTCCTGACGGTCCGGCGGATGGCACAGGCAATGGCTGCTTGAGCCGGGCCTGCAGTTCGGATGGGCCGACCACCATGCAGAGTGTTAATCCTTCAGCCAAACGGCTGAGCCAAGTTGCCTGCCAGTTCAAGCTCTGAGTATGATGCGGTAAGCGGGGCTAGTCCCCTTTGCCAATTCCAAGGAGCTTTCTCGATGGCGCAGCCTCGCATTCGGCTTTCCCTGTCACTCCTTGCATTCCTCGCCCTGACCGCGACGTTTGCACAGGCAGCCGAAACCATCCAAGTTACGGTCGACGCCACCAGGACCCAGCAGAAGTTTCTCCGCACACACCTGACATTGCCGGTGAAGGCCGGAGATCTAACGCTCTACTATCCCAAGTGGATTCCCGGCGAGCATGGGCCGAACGGGCCGATCGGAGACCTGGCCGGCCTGAAAATTGAAGGCGGCGGCAAGACGATTCCCTGGAAGCGGGATTTGCTCGACGTGTACACGTTTCACTTGGAGATTCCTCCGGGCGTGAGCCAGTTGGAGGCAACATACGACTACATCGAGCCCGAGGGTGAATCGGCGACCGACAAACTGACGGTCATCGAGTGGAACGCGGTGCTCCTCTATCCGGCAGGAACTCCGGCCGAACAGCTAACCTACGAGGCGACTCTGCTGCTGCCGGAAGGATGGAAGTTTGGAACTTCCCTTCCCATCGCCAGCCAGACTGCAAATCGCATTGCGTTCAAGCCGATCTCGCTCGACATGCTGGTCGATTCGCCGGTGATTGCCGGAGAGTTTTTTCGCGCGATCGACATTACGCCTGCGGGCGAACCGATACCCCACGAACTCGACCTGGTTGCCGACAGCGAGGCGGCGCTCGCCATCAGTCCTGAGACCAAGAAGGCGATGACCAACCTTGTGGCTGAGTCGGGAAAGCTCTTCGGCACACGTCACTATCGCGATTACCACTTCCTGCTCACGCTGAGCGATTACGTTGCGCACTTCGGCCTCGAGCACCATGAGTCGAACGACAGCCGCCTGCCGGAGCGTGTCTTGCTCGGGCCGGAGGCCGGCTACCTGGTCGGGGGCCTGCTTGCGCATGAGTTTGTGCATTCGTGGAACGGTAAATTCCGCCGCCCCGCAGACCTCACCGTTCCCTACTACGAGCAACCGATGGAGACCGACCTATTGTGGGGCTACGAGGGTCTCACGGACTACCTGGGCCCAATGCTGGCGGCGCGCAGCGGCTTGTGGACCGAGGCGCAATACCACGATTACATGGCAAGCATTGCGGCCGCCCTTGGGCCGGGCCGGCCCGGACGTACGTGGAGACCCCTGCTGGATACGGCTGTCGCGGAACCAGGCATGGCCCGCGGCCCAAACGGCTGGCTCGACTGGCGACGCGGAACCGACTACTACGACGAGGGCGACTTGATGTGGCTCGAGGTAGCTACCATCATTCACCGTGAAACGCAGGGCAAGAAGTCGATCGACGACTTCACGCTGGCCTTTCACGGCGGCCCCAACAAAGGCCCAGAGGTGAAGACCTACACCTTCGATCAGTTCGTAAGCGATCTGAATGGAATTGCGTCCAACGACTGGGCTACTTTCTTCCGTAACCACCTGGATTCAACCGCCCCCGAAGCACCGATGGGCGGAATAGAGAATGGCGGTTGGAAGCTGGTCTTCAATGAGAAGCCGTTAAAGCTGGCTGGACGTCGCAGCAACTTCGGCCAGACTTACTCGATCGGATTGCAGTTGAAAGAGGACGGGTCGGTAGTCGACGCCATTGTGGGCAGTCCAGCCTTCGAAGCCGGCATTTCGTCAGGCATGAAGTTGATGGCCGTGAATGAGCGCGTCTTCACACCGGACGTGCTGCTGGATGCGATTAAAGCCTCAAAGGACACCACCCAGCCCATCTCGCTCCTGGTCCTGTCCGACGACTATTTCAGGACCTTCCCGGTGAACTACCACGGCGGCGAACGGATTCCCCATCTGGAACGCATCGAGCAAAAGCCGGACTACCTCGACGAGCTGATCAAGCCGCACGCTGCGGCAAAGTAGCCCTGAGACGGATCGCGGCCAGATCCATTGCCGAGAATTCCGCGGCAGGCTCGGACGGCAGGCAGGAAGAGCGGCGCGCCTCAAACTAAAAGCCCCATCCTCTTCGGGTGGGGCTTTGGTCTTTCACGGCTAACGTGAGCGCGCTGCCGGGACGGCAGGCCACTAGTCGTAGTACTCGAGGCCGAGGTGTGTGATCAGGTCTTCGCCCATAATGTGGCGCAGCGTGTTCTTCAGCTTCATCGACTGAATGAACAGGTCGTGTTCGGGGTAGAGCCCTTCGGCGGTCTGCGGCGACTTGAGATAGAAGCTCAGCCACTCCTGAATGCCGATTGACTGCAGCGAAGGCGTACGCTTGGCCAGGTCGAGAAAAAGCACCAGGTCGAGCGCGATGGGCGCTGCAAGGATGGAGTCGCGGCAAAGGAAGTTCACCTTGAGCTGCATCGGGTAGCCAAGCCAGCCAAAGATGTCGATGTTGTCCCAGGCCTCCTTATCGTCGCCCCGCGGAGGGTAATAGTTGATGCGGATCTTGTGGTAGATGTCCTTGTAGAGATCGGGGTAAAGTTCCGGTTGAAAGATGTATTCCAGCGAGCCGAGCTTCGACTCTTCCTTAGTCTTGAACGATTGAGGATCGTCGAGCACCTCGCCATCGCGATTGCCGAGAATGTTGGTCGAGAACCAGCCCGAGACGCCAATCATTCTCGCCTTGAAGGCCGGCGCGAGAACCGTCTTCATGAAGGTCTGTCCGGTCTTGAAGTCCTTGCCGCAGATGGGCGCGGCGTTCTTCTTTGAGAGCTCGATCAGTGCCGGGATATCAACAGTGAGATTCGGCGCGCCGTTGGCAAATGGCACTCCCTCGCTTAGTGCCGCGTAGGCATATATCTGGGAGGGCGCAATTCCGATGTCGTTCGTCTCCAGCCCCTTCTCAAAAGCCTTGATCGTCTGGTGCACTGCGCTTGGCTCGAGAAATATCTCGGTAGACCCGCACCAGATCATTACCACGCGATCGACGGACTTCTTGAAGTTTCGGATATCGGTGATCAGTTGGTTAGCCAGGTCCCGCTTGTTCTTGCCCTTCTTCACGTGCGTGCCGTGCAACCGCTTGACATAGTACTGGTCGAATACAGCCGGAAGCGGTTTGATCGTCTCAAGATAGGGCTTGAGCTTCGCAAGCGTTTCCTTGTCGAGAACAGCAGCGTGTGCGGCGGACTCGTACACGTTGTCCTTGAAGATGTCCCAGCCCGTGAACACCACGTCGTTCAGGTCTGCGATCGGGATGAAGTCCTTGATCAACGGCGAGTTGTTATCCGTACGCTTGCCCAGCCGGATGGTCCCCATCTGCGTCAGCGAACCGACCGGCTTGGCCAGACCGCGTCGCACCGCTTCAACGCCGGCAATCATTGTTGTGGCAACGGCGCCAAGGCCCACCACCATCACACCCAGCTTGCCCTTTGCCGGCGCAACCTTGCTGGTTGTTTTGGACCCGCCAGCGTTCTTCTTCTTTGATGCCATGGATTGATCCCTTTCCTTCCCTTGTTTCGATGGTTGAATTTGTACTTGCAAAAGGGGAGCTGGATCTTCGCCGTGCTGTGACCGAATTCCAACCCACGCTCCTGCGCCCGGCTGCTCCCATGCGGTCAGGCAGTCTCAGACAGCATCTCGCCTTCGTGCCCTGATCACGTGGCTCCATACGAACCAGGCGACTCCAACCGCCAATGCCACAACCACGATCAGATGAAACCGATGAAACCACTCGTGCATTCGCGGGTCCGTGTCCCAGGCTGCGCCCAGCTTCATACCAACCCAGGCCAGGCAGAAGTACCATATGAGCGAGCCCACAGTGGTGTAAATATGAAAGCGCAGCCGCGGCATTCGAGCTATCCCGGCAGGAAAAGCGACATATGTCTGCACGATTGGCAGCATGCGTCCGATCAAAATCGTGATCGAACCGTAGCGATCAAAGAAGCCGCTCATGCGGTCCAGGTCGTGATTGCTCATCAGCACCCATTTACCGTATCGCTCAACCAATGGCCTGCCGCCCTTGGCGCCAATCCAGTAAGCAACGGCGGAGCCTATATTGCAGCCGATTGTTCCCATTACGACAACCAGAAAGAGGTTGAAGCGACCCTGATGAACCAGGTACCCCGAAAACGGCAGAATCACTTCCGACGGGATAGGAATGCCGGATGAGTTGAGAGCCAAAAGCGCGACAATGCCCTTGTAACCGCCTGCACTGATGACGCTTTTGACCCACTCTCCGAGGAGTGCAATGAATTTTTCAATCATGCCTTAGCGAGTATAGTCGGTGCATTTTGGCCTTCCCGTCGCGCTGCTGCTGATTCCGGTTCCCGCACCGGCAAGCTCGCTAATTTCAGGCCATTTCCGCGGTTTTCCAATTCTCTTGTAAGTCTGTTTTTAATAGTCACTATGATATAAATGATCTCGGGAACCAGAATGCCGAGAAAATACTCCATGCGCTGTTCCATCGCGAGCACCCTCGACATCATCGGCGATCGCTGGACCATCCTCATCCTGCGCGACCTGTTCATTCACCAGGCAAGGCGCTTTCAAGACTTTGAGTCCAGCCTTCCCGGACTCACCCCAAGCGTGCTCTCGGCCCGCATCAAAGAGCTCACCGCGCACGGCATCCTTACCAGCCGGCTCTACGCCGACCATCCACCGCGGCCGGAATACATGCTGACGCGAAAAGGCCGCGCCCTGAACCCGATTCTCGTTGCCATGAAGGCGTGGGGTGAGCAGTATGCGGCTTTCGCGTCGGGAGCAGCTAGCCTTGAGAGCGATCTACGCAATTGACCGCGATTACTTTGTTAGGATGAAGCAGTCCCGAGCGAGGTGCATCCGTTGTCTGAGTTCTCTCCTGTTCCGCTGACTCTTGAAGGCTCTGCCGTCCTCCACCAGTTCTTCCGCTTCGACTGGAAGGCGTGGCGGGCACAGAGTGCGGGCGATCGCGACCGCATTTCTGCCGAATCCGTCGCGGCCCTGCAACACAAGGGCTCCGGCCCGGAACGTTCGGCGATCTACTCTCAGCTTGGCCACAAGGCCGACCTCATCTTTATCCACTTCCGCGACAACTTTGAGCAGCTGAACCAGGTGGAACTTGACCTGGCGCAGTTGTCCATTTACGACTTCCTCGAGCTGCGCCACTCGTATGTCTCTGTTGTCGAGCTAGGACTGTATGAGTCGAGCCGCAAGACCTGGGAAGCTGCGGCCGCCAAGGGATTGGAGTCGGGTTCTCCTGAGTTCCAGGCCGAAGTAAACGAGAGCATGAAGCGTGCAGCGACCGCTATGGCGCCGAGGCTGTTCCCGGCCATCCCGGAGGCAAAGTACATCTGCTTCTATCCGATGGACCGGCTGCGCGCCGAAGACAAGAACTGGTACATGGTGCCCTTTGCCGAGCGGCAGCGCATGATGCACGAGCACGGCATGATCGGGCGCAAGTATGGCGACGTCGTGAAGCAGATCATCTCCGGCTCCATCGGCATGGATGACTGGGAATGGGGCGTCACGCTATTCGCCGAAGACCCTGTGGTGTTTAAAAAGCTCATCTACGAGATGCGTTTCGATGAAGTCAGCGCCATTTACGCGCTCTTCGGCCAGTTCTACCTCGGGATTCGCTTGCCGGTCGAGAAACTGCCCGATTGGCTTAGCGGCAAATTGCACACGGCCCCTGTGTTCAATCTCATCCCAAATTCGAAGCCCGAATAACCGCGCGGAGAGCGCGATTAGCTCTCACCGATTTGTCACTGTCGAGCCACTCAGCGGTCCAAGTAAGATTAACGCTATGAGCCTGGTGAAAATACTGCTCAGCCAGTGCAGCAAGCCCAGCGGCTGGCACGGCAGGATCACTCTGCGAAACATGAACCGTGGCCATGCTGCGCTGACGGCGTGGGGATTGGGGCATGCTTCGGTCCAAACCCGCGATACGATCCTCGACGTGGGTTGTGGTGGCGGGGCTACGGTGGCGCGGCTGACAGCGCTGGCGCCCGAGGGCAAGATCTACGGCATCGACTACTCTGCCGAGAGTGTTGCCGCATCAAGCAGGGAGAATCAGGCGCGGGTAGCTCTTGGCCAAGTCGAGATCGTCCTCGGCTCCGTCTCGCACCTGCCCTTCCCTGACCGAATGTTCGACCTTGTCACCGCCGTGGAAACGCACTATTTCTGGCCCGACCTGATCGCCGATACGCGTGAGATTCTGCGCGTGTTGAAGCCTGGAGGGACGTTCGTTCTCATCGCTGAAGCGTACAAAGGCGGTAAATACGATGAGAGACTCAAGAAGCTGGACAAGGTGCGAACAGAGATGAAGTTTGCTCTCTTGAGCACTTCCGAATTTCGCGACCTCTTTTCAAATGCGGGCTACTCCGATATTCAGATCATTGAGGATTACGAGAGAGGTTGGGTGTGTGGAATTGGCAAAAAGGACATGTGAGTTGCCCATGCGGTAGCTCCCTCGGATTCTCACGTGGGAAAGCAGGACTCCCATCCGAGAAGAAACGTGAATTAAACCAGTCAGCCCTCTGTCACGCCGCATCGAGGACCAGCCGCTTTCCCAGCGCCCGCAATGCGGCATCGATACGGTCAATTTTGGTGGCGTGTTTTAGGTCCGTAAGCCGGTTCACTTCCTGCTTCGTCGTTCCGATTCGCCGCGCCAACTCGATGGGCCGAACCTTCTGACGCAACATCTCATTCAGCAGTAGAACCTTCGCCGCGACACTCACGGGCAACTCCACCACTGCCTGCCCGCGTTTCCGCTGAGACGGCGGAGGAACAGGGCGTTGATCCTCAAAATAAAAGTCCATCGCTACTTCAAGCGCTTCCCTTGCCATGTCAAGTGCGTGAGCGCGATTCCGGCCAAAGGTGTGCGCCTCGGGAATGTCAGGGAAACTCACAACGATGAACTTTCCATCCTTGCGGAGATTTGCCGGGTAACCGTGCATGCACCTACTCCTTCTCTTTGAGGCCAGGTTGCTTCTTGATGTCTTCCGCCAAACCTTTCGGTAAATCCCTGCCGTGTATCGGAAGAATCGACTGCCGGCCATTCAGGAACATTTTGAGATGAGAGCCATTCTGCGTTCCAAATTTCACTCCCTGTTTCGCCAGCCACCGCCTGAACTCGGCACTCTTCACAAATCCAGAGTACACATTTTTGATTACCGCAGCAAACTTCCGAAACTGATTGCTCCGGCGACTGCCCTGAGCCAGCCGAAGAGTCCCGCTCCAGGAGCCTGAGATAGCATGAAGTTCAACAGGGGAATCCAAACTTGTCCGCGCTCAAAAAATCCATACGCAAAGCAAGCGAGAAAAAGTCTACGCCTGAGCCATCATCAAAAAAGCCAAGCCCCGCGCCGATCCGCGCCCTCGCCCCCGAACGTGTGGCGGCAATTCTGCGTGGACTCGACGAGGCCTACCCCGAAGTTGAGTGCGCTCTAGTCCACACGTCGCCGTGGGAACTGCTGGTTGCGACCATCCTTTCGGCCCAGTGTACCGACGCTCGTGTGAACATGGTGACGCCGGAGTTGTTCCGCCGATTCCCAACCCCGCAGGCAATGGCCAAAGCGACTCTGCCGCAACTTGAAGCGCTGATTCGCACCACTGGCTTCTTTCGCAACAAAGCCAAGTCGATCAAGGGCGCAGCGGCGAAGGTTGTGGCCGAATTCGGTGGAAAGGTTCCGGAAACACTCGCGGAACTGATCACCATTCCCGGCGCAGCGCGCAAGACGGCAAACGTGGTGCTCGGTGTCTCCTTCGGCAAGGCGGAGGGCGTGGTGGTGGACACGCACGTCTTCCGCATTGCACGTCGGCTAGGCCTGGCCAAAGGGGATACGCCGCAAAAAGTCGAGCAGGAGTTGATGCGGATTCTGCCTCAGGATCGCTGGATCGCGTTTTCGCACCAGCTGATCCACCACGGCCGCCAGGTGTGCGATGCGCGCAAGCCAAAATGCGATCGCTGCAACCTGGAGCAACTCTGCCATTCGAAGGACAAGATCTGGTCAAGTTAAAAATCGGACCCCAAAATGGTGATGTTCAATCCCACTCTTTCCGCAAGGGACGCGGAAAGGATGGGGCACCCAGCGAACTCGAGTTTCACTCCCGCAACTGTTCGCGCTAAAATAATCGGTTATGGGATTTCCAATTAAAGTGTGCGTTGTGTGCGGCGAGGAGTTTGAGCTGAAGCCGGGCAAGCCAGGATTTGCGAACCGTTGTCCCACCTGCAGCGAGCCGGAAGAAGAAGGGCCGACCGCTGCTGTGGCCGATCCGCTGAGCGGTAATCGCGAGGCTGCCGCGGCCCGCCGCAAAGCGATGCGCGACATGCTCTATCGCAAAGAGAGCTGACGAGAGCTCTGCCCGGATTTCAGCGTGAAGCCCCAGGCTCAACGCGTAGCAAAGATACTCAATTCCCAGCAAAGAACTCGGCAACGGCCTTGACCAACCCGGGGATGTCGGAGACTTGGGCCTCGGCGGCTGGCTCCCATCCTTCTTCACGAAGAGTTTCGCTGGTGATGGGGCCGACGGAAATGGCCACGACGCAGGGGAATGGCCATGCAAGTCCTGCAGCAATAGCTGCTTCCTTCAGATGAAACACGCTTGAGGAACTAGTAAACGTCGCCGCATCCAGACCCTCCGCCAGTGCTCGCCGAAGTTGCTCAGGCGCTTCCGCTGGAATCCCGTTCCTATAGGCATACGCCACATCGACCTGAGCCCCTGCTGCGCGAAGAGGGTCGGGGATGATGTCACGCGCCAAAGTTGCTCGCGCGAAAAGAACGCGGGTGCCAGCAACCTGACCCACCAGCGCTGAAACCAAACTTTCGGCCACGTTTGACACTGGCCTTAAAGTAACTTTCAGTCCGGCCTCCGCCGCAGCATTCGCAGTTCCTTCCCCAATTGCTGCTATCTTCACCGATTCATGCTGCGCCAGCGATAGTCCGAGCTTCTTCGCACGGTCCGCCAGTGCACGGACAGTATTGGCGCTGGTGAGAATCAGCCAATCGTAGCTCGAGAATCTCCCCAGCGCGGTATCAAGCTCCGCGAAGCTCTCGGGAGGCTGAATCTCTAGCACAGGGACTTCAACGGGGGTCACGCCCGCCTCCCGGAGCTTTTCGCTCAACTTTCCCATCTGATGGGCGGCACGTGTGACCAGGACACGGCGACCGGAGAGCGCGCCAGCAGTCACTTTGAAACTCCGCTCACGGCCTCGAGTAGCGGGCCGGCACCTGCTTCAATGAGCTTCTGTGCCAAGGTTCTGCCCAATTCAGTGGGATCGACCGAATCGACGCTCTCCTTGAAATATACCCGGACCGCAGCGCCCGTCTCCGGCGCGGCGACAACCGCAAAAACCTCGACCATACCCTCAAGTGTCGGCCGGCAGTGAACCCCGATCGGAACCTGGCAGCCGCCGCCAAGAGCGGCCAGAGCCGCCCGCTCCACCGTAACCGCAAAATGAGTGGCTTCATCGTCAAGAAATCGAAGCGCCTCAAAGGTGGCCGTATCGCCCTTGCGGATCTCAATCCCCAGGGATCCCTGGCCGGCTGCGGGGCAAAAGTCCTTGGGCTCAAGCCGTTCCCGCACCCATTCCGTCTTCTCCAGCCGGTCAAGCCCGGCTGCGGCAAGAAGGATCGCGTCCACCTGCCCCTCGGCGAGTTTGCGGAGGCGGGTATCGACGTTCCCACGAAATTCGATCGCCTCAATGTCGGGCCGAACCGCCTTTAGTTGCGCACGACGGCGCTGGCTGCTGGTCCCGACCCGCGCGCCTTCGGGCAATTCGGAAAGACTGTGGTAGCGGACCGACACAAGCACATCCCGCGGATCAACCCGCGGAGGGGTGGCCGCCAGGGCAAAGGGCTCGGGCAACTCGGTGGGCAGATCCTTGAGCGAGTGGACTGCGAGGTCGACGCGCCCCTCCGCCAACGCCTCTTCAATCTCCTTGGTGAACATGCCCTTCGATCCGACCTGGGCAAATGTGACCTCCTGCAAACGGTCCCCGGTGGTCTTGATGATCTCTATCTCGACCTCGTGGCCGGCACCGCGAAGCTGCGCGGCAATATGGTTCGCCTGCCAGAGAGCGAGTTGGGATCCGCGGCTTCCAATGCGCAGCTTCATCGATGGGTCTCCACGCTGGCCCCAGTCACAGATTCGCCTATTGACTCGCCGGCTTCCTCGCTGGATTTCGCTGCTGAGCTGGGCCGGATCGGCACAACCGTTGACGCGGAAACGTCCGCCGCTGGACCAGGCGCCGAGGCAGTCGCAGACGCTCCCCGGCCGGCATCGGGCGAGCTATCGACCTCGAGTTGCCATGCCGCGCAGAGTGCGTCGATTCGTACCTGGTTGTCTTCGCGTGCGGCCTGCTTGAGCGCCTGCATGGGCGGATGGAGCAGCTTGTTCATGAGCCCGCGCGTCAAAGCCTCGACTGCGGCTTGCTGCTCAGCCGTCAGCCCTTCCAGACGCGATTGCAGACGCTTCAGCTCGGCCTGGCGAGTTTCTTCGGCCTGCTTCTGCAAGGCCACAATTGCGGGGGCGGCATTGACCGTCCGCTGCCGCTGGTGGAAGCGTTCGACCTCGGCGGCGATCATCGTTTCGGCGTCGCCTGCCTGACGGCTCCGCTCGGCAAGATGTGCCGCGGCCACGGCTTGCAGGTCGTCGATGTCGTAGACAAAGATGCCCTCAATCTTGCCCATCGCGGCGTCTACGTCACGGGGAACGGCAATGTCGATAAAGAACATGGGCCGATTCTTGCGCCGCTGCATAAAGCGTTGCCCATGCTCCCGGCGGAAGATCGGGTGCGGCGCGCCAGTCGAACTGATCACAATGTCGGCATCGACAGCCGCGTCGTACATCTCTTCATAGGGAATCACTCTTCCCTTGAATGCCTCTGCCATGCGTTCGGCACGCGCCTGCGTACGGTTGGTGACCAGGATGGTTCCTGCGCCCTGTTGCACCAGGTGCCGCGCTGCGAGTTCGCTCATCTTGCCTGCGCCGACGAGGAAGACCGTCCGGCCCTGCAGGCTGCCAAAGATCTTGCGGGCAAGGTCAACAGCCACCGATGCGATTGAGACTGAGTTTGAGCCGATCTCGGTTTCCGACCGGACCTTTTTGGCTGCGGCAAAAGCGCTTTGCAGCAGGTGTTCAAGCTGCCCGGCAATTGTGCCCGAGGCACGCGCGACAGCAAAGGCTTCTTTCACCTGCCCGAGAATCTGCGGCTCGCCCACCACCATCGAGTCGAGGCTCGCGGCGACGCGAAACAGGTGACGAACAGCCTCCTGGTCGCGCTGCTCATAGATATGCGGGGCGAGCAGATCGCGGTCGAGACCGAACTGGTGGTGCAGAAATTCTGTGATGTCGGTTTGCGGGCCGTCGACGGCAGCGAGCAGTTCCACACGATTGCAGGTGGAGACGATCATGCACTCGTGGACGCCGGGAAGGGCGGCCAACGCGCGAGTGGTCTCAGCCAGCTCATCGCGCGAGATGGCAATCTTCTCCCGCAGCTCGATTGGCGCAGTCTTGTAGTTCACTCCAACCAGTGTCAGGCTCATGGGGCACCGAACCCGTGGACATGGCTGAAGAGGTTGGCGGTCCACACCACCATCATGACGACAAAGACTGCACCGGAGAGATAAGCTGCCCGGCGTCCGCGAAGCCCAGCGGTTCTCCTTACAAGAAGCAACAGCACGTAGATCGCCCAACTGACAAAGGCCGCAATGATCTTTGGATCGAGAAAATAGGCAGCACCGAGGGGCGTCTCCTGAGCAAGAACAGAGCCAATCACCAGCCCGACGGTCATGCACGGGAAACCGAACTCCAGCATCGACTCTGAGATGCGCTCAAGTGTGTCGAGGGGTGGCAGCCAGTCGAGTGGGGCCCACCAGGAGTCTGTTCCTGAGGCCATGCGAAGGCCGGGCTTGCTCTTGATGCGGCGCTCTTGAATGAGATAGAGGACGGAAGCCAACAGGCTGAAGCCGAGGGCCGCATACGCGAGCAGCAGGGCGGCGATATGCGCGATCAACCAGCTTGTACGAACACCCTCCGAAGGAAACGCATAGCGATCGGGGCCGAGAGCCGGAACAAAGACCATGAAGAAAGTAACGGGCAGCGCGAAGAGGCCAAGCGGGATCGCGTTGTAGAGCCACCAGACGAGGAAGAAGAGCGCGGCCACGGTGAAGCCGAGTAGCGACTCAACTTCGCGAAATCCCATCGGAACCCAACGATGGGCCTGGAGGAGCATCTCAACAACGGAAACGAAGTGAAAGAAGAAGGCCAGGCCGCCAAGGTGGACGCACCACTGCCGCCATCGCGTTACCCCGCGCGCTGGGTCGCTATAAAGCACGGCTGGAAAGATCGTGATGCTCGCCGCCGCGTATAAAATTGCCGCAACCCGTAGCCAAAGCAGATACATAACGAATTCACCTTAAAGGTGGAACCCCTCAGTATACTGTGATCTAAATCACCTAAAGCAGGTATCGGGGAACAGGGATCAGGGGTCAAAGAGCAGCGCAGGGCTGCGTTAGGCGGCTGCTCAAGCTGCAGTCCCCTCTGCCGATTTCTGCCTTCGCTTCTCCTTTTGGCCGCAGCCTATTGGATTCCTGCCTTCATGGCGGCGAGACCGGTCTGGGAGACCATGAAGTCCTGTTCGCCAGTTGCCCCGCTGAAGGCCACGATCACCCATCCGCCCTTGACCTTCTCAATTGCGCCGCCCTGCCAGCAGAACTCAGCAACCATCGGCTTGCACGGCGCTGTCCCGCTGTTCACATGAGTGCGGGCCATCTCCGCCGACTTGGCGTAGGCGATCCCGAGCATGTTATTGCCCTTGCCGTCGCTGGCGACCGGGTCGGTCATGCGGCCCACCACGGCCATCTGCGAGGTCCACGCGTCGGTGGTTTCCCCGGGAGCAAAGCTGGCCACGGCCACGCCCGTAACCTTCAACTCGGCGGCCTTGGCCTTCATGGTTGCAAGGGCTGTCTGTTCCAACGCGTCGAGTTTCTTGGCCGACATGGGCTTGGGAGCCTTCTGGCCGACGGCCGTGAGGGTGCAAAGGGCAATCATCGCGGCGAGGGCAAACTGCGCCCGCCTCATTTGGATATTCATTAGGATCTTCTCCGTTTGGCAGAGTGCCCGTTAGGGATGGACCGAGGTCACGAAAGCATTCTACCGGTCAAACGGCTGAGCCCGCCCGGCGGGCAGGAGCCATGCTGCCGCGATAGTCTTAAAAGCGACGTGATTCGAGAAGACAAACAGTCCGCGGCTCCGCTTGTTGGAGCCCAGGAGGGCGCACCGCAGTCGCCGCCCCCCGACGCAGCGATGGCCGATCTCACGCCCTTCATGCGGCAATGGACGGCGGCAAAGCGGGAGAACCCCGACGCCCTGCTCTTCTTCCGTATGGGCGACTTCTATGAGCTTTTCTACGACGACGCGGTGACAGTGAGCCGGGAACTGCAACTAACTCTGACGGCGCGGGACCGCGAGAAGTCCCAGCCCATGTGCGGCGTCCCCTATCACGCCGTCGAGCAATATCTTACGCGCCTGCTCCGCAAGGGATACCGCATTGCCATCTGCGACCAGATGGAAGACCCCAAACTCACCAAGAAGATCGTCCGCCGCGAGGTGACAAGAGTCCTGACCCCAGGCACGGCGCTCGACAACGGGCTCGGTCAGGAGCAAAACAATTTTCTAGCCGCCTTTTATCCGTCTGGCTCTGAGCGCGAGCCCATCTATGCCGTTGCCCTGCTCGATCTTTCAACCGGCGAGTTCCGGACCGCAGAGTTTCAGGGGCCGGATGGAAGCCAGAGGGCAGCGGACGAGATTCTAAAGGCCGGCTCAAGCGAAGTACTCTATCCGGCGAGTGCAGCGCTGGCTGCCGCTCTCGACCGCCTCCCGACGCTCACCCGCATTGAGGATTGGGTGTGGACCCGCGACTTTGCCGTGCCCCTTGTTGAACGACAGATGGGTGTCCGCAACCTGGAAGGTTTCGGGCTCAACAACCATCCGGCGGCTGCGATTGCAGCAGGCGCGGTGATTCACTACGTGCGCACCACACAGAAGAACGAAGCGCTGCATGTGGACAGCCTGCGCTTTGAGGAGCACGCAACAGCGCTCCAACTCGACCAGGTGACGGTGCGGAACCTGGAGTTGGTTGAGCCGCTGTTTTCCGGTCAGGACGAGCGCGCCACACTCTTCCACACTCTTGACGCCTGTCAGACGCCGATGGGCAAGCGCCTGCTGCGATCGACGATCCTGCGGCCGCTGATGGATGCAGAAGCGCTCGAAGCCCGTTATGAGGCCGTTGCGGAAGCTGTCGCCGGCTTAATGAAGCGCGAGGAAATTCGGCGAGCGTTTGGAGGCATTCTCGACCTGGAACGCCTTCTTGCCCGGCTTTCGCTCGACTCCGCGGGTCCGCGCGACATGCGAGCGCTCGCTGCAAGCCTTGCCCGACTTCCCGGACTCCACCAGGCCCTTGCGACAATGGAGTCGCCGCTATGGCAGGCGACAACTGAGAGACTAGACCGGCTCGAAGAGATCGCAAGGTTGATCGACAAAACGATTATCCAGGAACCACCCTTGACACTCGTGGATGGCGGGGCGATCGCGCCGGGTGTGGATGCCGAGCTCGATGAGCTGCGGCAGATCTCATCGACGGGCCGGCAGTCGATCGCGGCGATCGAAGAGCGTGAGCGTCAGCGCACTGGCATCGGCTCGCTTAAGGTGCGTTACAACTCGGTCTTCGGCTATTACATCGAGATCACCAAGTCCAATCTGGCGTTAGCGCCGGCCGACTACGAGCGCAAACAGACTCTGGTGAATGCGGAGCGGTTCACCACGCCCGAGTTAAAGGAGTACGAGCGCAAGATCCTCACCGCGCACGATCGGTCGATTGAGATCGAGAAGCGCATCTTTGTGGAGCTGCGCCGCACCGTGCTTGAGTCATCAAACCGCATTCGGCGGAGTTCGGCCGCCGTTGCCGAGGCGGATCTGCTGGCGAACTTCGCGCATCTCGCAGCATTGCGCCGCTACGTGCGGCCCATCATCGACCCGGAACCAGTGCTTGAGGCCGTAACGGCGCGACATCCTGTGATCGAGCAGTGGATGGAGGAGACGCGCGAGGGACGGTTCATTGCGAACGACATCTATCTGAACGCTTCTGCCGAAGCAACTTCATCTGGCGGTCCGAGCTTGCTGCTGATTACCGGCCCCAACATGGGCGGCAAGAGCACATATCTGCGCCAGGCGGCGATGCTGGTTTTGCTCGCGCAGATGGGCAGCTTTGTGCCCGCTGACCGAATGCGCTACGGCCTTGTTGATCGTATCTACACCCGCATCGGCGCCAGCGACAACGTGGCTCGCGGGCGATCGACCTTCATGGTGGAGATGACGGAGACAGCGACCATTCTGAACACGGCCACGAGCCGTTCGCTCATTCTGCTCGACGAAATGGGTCGCGGCACGGCGACGTTTGATGGGCTATCGCTGGCGTGGGCAACCGTGGAGTACCTGCACGCGGAGATTGGCGCGCGCAGTCTGTTCGCGACGCACTACCATGAGCTGACAATGCTGGCGGAAAAACTGCCCAGGGTCCGCAATCTGCGCGTCGGCGTGAAGGAAGCAGCGAGCGGTATCGTCTTTCTGCACACCATCGAGCCCGGGCCGGCCAGCAAGAGCTATGGAATTGAAGTCGCGCGGCTGGCTGGATTGCCGGCGAACGTAATTGAGCGGGCCCGTCGCGTGCTGCGCCAGCACGAGAAGGCCGAGAGGCAGTCGGTCCAGGTGGAGACGGCCGATCCAGTGCAATTGACGATCTTCACGCCGCTCTCGCAAAGAATTGTCGACCGCATTGAAGCAACGGACGTGAATAGCCTCACTCCGCTGCAGGCGCTGAACCTGATTGAGGAGCTGAAGCAAGAGCTGAAGGAGAAGGCATGACGGAGAATCTGCGCAGAGCGGCCGGTAGCGCAATGGTGGTAGGGATCTCCGGTACCGACCTGACGGGCATTGAGCGAGCCTGGCTCAAGCTGATTAGGCCGGCGGGTGTGATCCTCTTTCAACGCAACATCGACAACGCCGCGCAAACGCGTGCTTTGCTGGCGCAGGCCACTGAAGTTTGCGCTCCGCGCAGTCTGCGCTGCGTCGACGTGGAGGGCGGAACCGTGGACCGGCTACGCGATGCGCTCGCGCCCATGCCCTCGGCGCAGGCGGTGTTCTTGGCTAATCAAGCCGCCGAAAAACCGAAGCTGATGCGTGAGCATGGGGAGTTGGTTGCGCGCGCTGTGAAGGCATTTGGCTTCAACACCACGCTCGCGCCAGTACTGGACCTTAGGTTGCCTGCTTCTGCCGAAGTGATGGGAACGCGCGTCGTCTCGGCAGACCCGAAGGCGGTGGCCGCATACTGCGGACAGTTTCTTTCCGGACTCGCAGCGCACAGAGTCATGGGCTGTGCGAAGCACTTCCCAGGACTCGGCGGCGGGACGCTCGACTCGCACCTTGAGACGCCGTCCATAAATCGAACGATGCGCGAACTTACCAATGACGATCTCTATCCATACTGCGAGCTGCGAGATCGACTGCCGATGATTATGGTCAGTCACGCTGCATATCCAAAGACGCCGGGAGGCAACCGTCCCGCGTCGGTGTCGCTCTATTGGATTACGACGGTTCTTCGCAAGCGCATCGGCTATCGCGGGCTCACCTTCTCTGACGATCTTGAGATGGGTGGCGTGCTCAAGTTTCTCTCCATCGAAGGAGCGGCGATCGAAGCAATCCGCGCTGGGATGGATTTGGTAGAGATTTGTCACAGCCCGGAGCTGATCCTGCGCGCGTATGAGGCGCTCATTGGAGAAGCGGAACGCTCCACGGCATTCCGCACGCTTCTAGTGATGCGGACTAAGCGGTCTGCACAACTCCTCGCTCGGCACTTCAAGCAGCCAACGCCTCCGGCATCTTCGGCAAAGCAGTTCGCCGCGCTCAAGAACGAGATCAACCGATTCGCTGCAACAGTTGCCGATCTAAAACCTGGACCAGAGGTCGTGAAGGCATGACTTCGCGTTCGATGACAGTCGCCGGGATCATGAGCGGAACGTCGGCAGACGGGATCGACGTAGCGATTCTGCGGATTTCTGCTCCGAAAGGAGCCACTGCTCAGCCGAATCTAAGACTGCTCGCGCATCATGGCGTCCAGTTTCCTCGCGCTCTGCGCGCCGCAGTTCTGGCAGCGATGAACGCAAGCTCCACCTCGACTGCGGAGCTTGCACGACTGGGCTGGCGGCTGGGAATTGCGTACAGCGAGGCAGTGACCGAGACTCTGAAGAAGCATCCGGTGCAATTGGACCTGGTTGGCTGCCATGGTCAGACCCTCTATCATCAGCCGCGGCCTGAATCGTATGCAGGGCGGCGCTTCGCATGCACATGGCAAGCTGGGGAGGCGCAGGTGCTGGCCTCAACGTTCGGCGTCCCGGTGGTTTCAAACTTCCGGCCTGCCGACATCATGGCCGGCGGACAAGGCGCGCCCCTGGTTCCACTGTTGGACTACACGCTCTTCGCGCACCCCCGCCGTGCTCGCGTGCTGCAGAATATTGGCGGTATCGCGAACCTGACTGCGATTCCAGCTTCCGCCGCGCCATCCGAAGTGATTGCCTTCGACAGCGGCCCGGGCAACATGTTGATCGACGCGCTCGCACTGGAGTTGTTGAAGCAGCCCTATGACCGCAACGGGGCAGCCGCAGCGCGAGGATCGGTCATCTTGCCAGTTCTGAATTCGGCACTGCGCAATCCGTACTTCCGCCGCACGCCTCCACGAAGTGCGGGCCGCGAGCAATTTGGCCGCGAGTATGCAGCCAGGTTCCTCACCGCGTGCCGCCGCCACAGCACAAAGGCTGAAGATGCGCTTGCCACAGCTTCAGCGCTCACCGCAGAGACCATCGTTGCAAGCTACCGTGAATTTGTTCATCCCCTGCTGACAAGAAACAACCCGCAATGGATCGACTACATCATCTCCGGCGGGGGAGCGCACAATGCAACGCTGATGAGCATGCTCAAGGTCCAACTCGAGCCTCTGGGCTGCAAAGTTGACTCGAGTAGAGCTTTTGGGTTACCCACGGAGGCCAAGGAGGCTGCTGCATTTGCTCTGCTGGCCTGGCAAACCATCCATCATCTGCCGGGAAATCTTCCCGCCGCGACAGGTGCGGATCACCCAGTGATCCTGGGACAGGTCACGTATGCGTAGGCTCCTGGCATTGGCTGCGCTGATTGTATTGGTTGGTTGCGGCTCCGCTCGGCGCGATCCCAACACTGTGGTCTTCCTGATTGAGAGCAGCCCGGCAAATCTAGATCCGCGCATCGGAATCGACGTCCAGTCGGAACGGATTGATGCGCTCCTGTTCGACGGCCTGGTAACCCGCGATGCGAGCTTCCACTTCACACCGGCGCTGGCGGTAAGCTGGGAACAGCCCGACCCTCTAACGCTCATCTTTCATCTGCGACGCGGTGTGCGCTTTCATGATGGTCGTGCGCTGACGGCGCAGGACGTCAAATGGACCCTTGAGTCGATGATCGACGGCAAGCGCTCGGGCATCATCTCCCCCAAGACCAAGACCTACGATGCCATCGCCACAATTGATGCACCCGACGATTACACAGTGATCCTGCATCTGAAGCAGGCCGATAACTTCCTGCTGGGGAATCTCTCCACCGGCGCAATCGGCATTGTCCCCCAGGCGAGCGGGGCCGATTTCTGGCAGCACCCAATTGGGACCGGGCCATTCCGCTTTGTCAGCCAGCAGATCGACCAGAACGTGATTCTCGAGCGCAATCCGGCCGGCTGGTCTATGACGCCGCGAATCTCGCGCGTCCGATTTGCCGTTGTCCCGGATGCGATCACCGAGTCGCTGGAGCTCGAGAAAGGCTCCGGCGATGTGGCCATCAATTCCCTTCCCATGGACTCGCTGCCCATTCTCGCTAAGCGTCCGAATCTTGCCATCGAAGAGGTGCCGGGAACTGAAGTGCAGTATCTCGGGCTCAATCTCCGCGACCCGCTGCTCAAAGATTTGCGCGTGCGCCAGGCGATCGGGAGCGCCATCAACCGTGATCTGATTATTCGCACCCTTCAGCTTGGCAAGGCCCAGCCTGCGGACAGCCTTCTGCCGACTTCGCATTGGGCGTGGACCGGCGACGTGCCAAAGTATCCGTACGACCCAGCGCGGGCG
>Ga0182015_10001125_pt1 | contig 36404 bp, 29 predicted proteins | sample 712P3MmetaG_FD_120478 | JGI IMG/M metagenome (GOLD analysis project Ga0182015, IMG submission 120478) | Permafrost microbial communities from Stordalen Mire, Sweden - 712P3M metaG | ecosystem: Environmental > Terrestrial > Soil > Wetlands > Permafrost | place: Sweden: Stordalen | collected...
ATCGGCGCGAGGTCATAATCCGCCCACGATTCGACGTTCTTAGTTAGGGATGCTCCAGGAAATTGCGCCGGGTTCAAATGCAACCACCCGGCCTCGCCGCCCAGCAACCAGAGCCATGATCGAGACGTTCTGCCCGATGTTAGCCCCAACATCAATGGCCTGCTCGCTCGGATCTAACAGCCGGAAGATCGCTTCGGCGACTACGCGGTCGTAGACTCCGAGATTGAGAATGTCTTCCCCGACGTGTGAAATAGGATCAATCTCAACCGGCAATCCCCAAGCCGTTCGAACCGCATTGCTCGCGAGCAGCGCATGTCTCCGCAGCCTGCGCCAAACTTGGCGCGGGTGGAAGAAATACTCCGGGCGCTGGATGGTGCGAAAATGTTCATCTGCCCGGCTCTCGTCCTTCTATTGTGTAACGATTCGGGAAATCCATGGAGCCCGCGCTCCGCCGTGTGATACTCAAACCAAATCAGTGAAACAGAGAGTCCTGATTGTACATCCGGTGCTCGAAGGCCACGGTGGCGGACAAGCCGTTGCCGCATGGACCATCCAAGCCCTGCGTGACTCCACCGAGCTTACGCTCTTGACCAAGCGGAAAGTCGATTGCGATGAACTGAACAGCTATTACGGTACGGCCCTAAAGCCCAGTGATTTCCAGATTCACTACGTGCCGTCTATTTATGATCGGATACCCGCCCTGATGCCATTCCATGGGGATTTCCTCAAAGCTGCATTCCTTTCGCGCTGCTGCAAATGGCTCATCGCACGCCAGCCCTTCGACGTTATCATCAGCACCAACAACGAATTTGACTTCGGAACCAAAGGCATTCAATACGTTCATTTCCCTTGGAACGCGACGCCCGGTGCCGCCAATGAGCATAAGCTATGGAACTCGTGGCCTCGTGAATCCGATAAGAAACGTTGGTACCAGTTTGCCGGCAGCGTCGCTCTTTACTGGGGCATTTGCAAATGGATCGGCGGAATTTCGCCGGAACGTATTCGCCGGAATGTCACCCTTGCCAATTCGGAGTACACTCGCGGACTCATTCGGGGAGCCTATGAAATCGATTCGGTTGTGGTGCATCCTCCCGTTCCAGGCGGCTTTCCCGGCATCCCTTGGGAACAGCGCGAAAGCTCCTTCGTTGCTCTGGGACGCCAAGCGCCCGAAAAGAATTGGCCGCAAGCCGTGGAGATTCTTCGCCTGGTCCGCGCGTCCGGCCACCCCGTGCGATTTACTCTCATCGGCAGCCGGGACCATCCGGAGACCGAACGTCAATTGGCCCAACTCGCGAAACAACACTCAGACTGGTTTACCGTGCACACCAATCTGCTGCGCGAACAAACGATCCAGATCGTCGCGCGGCATCGTTACGGAATTCACTGCATGGTTCGCGAGCATTTCGGCATCGCCGTAGCGGAGTTTCAACGTGCCGGCTGCATCCCGTTCGTTCACCGCTCGGGCGGCCCCATGGAGATCGCCGGCTTCGATGACCGCCTGATGTTTGAGAACTCCGCCGAAGCCGCGGCCAAGATTTCGCGCGTACTGGAAGACGAAGATTTACAGCGCGAACTCGCGGCCCAGGCCAACGCGCGCGCCGCGCGCTGGACCATCGAAACCTTCATGCAGGAGATCCGGCGCCAAGTGGAGGAATTCTCTTGAACCGTGCTCGAGGCCTGCTATTTTTGTTTGAAGCGAGCGCTGCTGCGAAAGCATTTCCAACCAGCGCTTTCAAATCGGGCTATGGCACGCTCGGGGTCGAGTGTCCCTAGAAAATTGAGGAGAACGTGCGAGCCGCTCTTCCCCTCCGCATGCTCTTTCAGAGTGAGAAGGACTGGCTTGCGCCAAGCGGGAAAAAGAGCGAACACCGTATACCCGGCAGCTTGCAATCGCGCCGTGACGGGGCTGGGCTGGGGTCGATAGTCCTCAAAAATGATGTCGCGAATCCGCTTTTGCCGGAGCAGTTCTCTGGCCCCGTCCAAGACGGACGATTCGTGCCCCTCCACATCCATCTTGATCAGGCCGATCTCGGTTTGGTCTGGCACAAAGGCATCCAGCGTCGTCAATTCGATCTCTATTTCGCGCGGCTTTTCCGGCGAACTCCACGTTGTGCCCGGATGATAGGCCTCCATTGAAAATTGCCCGAAATCAGCCGCCTCGCGCAGCAGACCCGTGCCGATGCGGGAACTCACACCCTTTCGCACCACAGCGATCGGCGCGAGGTCATAATCGGCCCAGCTTTCGACGTTCTTGGCCAGAACGCGCCAAGCGATCGGGCCCGGTTCAAATGCAACGATCCGGCCTCGCCGTCCAGCAACCAGGGCCATGATGGAGGCGTTCTGCCCGATGTTAGCCCCAATGTCGAAGGCCTGCTCGCCTGGATCCAACAAGCGGAAGATCGCTTCGGCAACTACGCGGTCGTAAATCCCGAGATTGCGAATGTCTTCCCCGACACATGAAGTGGGGCCTATCTCAACCGGCAGTTCCCAAGCCAATCGAACCTCGTTCCGCGCGAGGATCGCATCCCTCCCCAGCCGGCGCCAGATTTGGCGTGGCCGGTACAAATACTCCGGACGCAGTATGGCGCGAAAAGGATTCATCTGCCGTGCACTCGGTTCTTATATTGTCTATCACTCTTGTTAGGCTGGCTTGTTAGGCTGGTGACTGGAGCTTAGGATGGCGGACAAGAAGCGCGTTCTCATCGTTCAGTCGCGTGTTGACTCGCAAGGTGGGGGGAACCTCGTAGCCGCCTGGGCGCTTCAGGCGTTGTGCGGCGCTTATGATCTTTCGTTGGCCGCTCTGTGGCCCATCGATTACTCAGCCGTGAATCGGAGCTTTGGTACGGCTCTTAAAGAAGGCGATTTTACCGTCCACGTCGCTCCTCCGCCGTTCCAGCGCTTTCGTTGGATGCCCACTCGTGGCGCACAACTGGAGCGCTCCCTGGTGGGGCGATTTGCGCAGGATCTCGATCGGAGCCACCCGTACGACATCCTGTTTAGCACCCATAACGAAGTCGATTTCCACCGCCGCGGCCTGCAATACGTTCACTATCCGGCGGCCTACCTGCCGCGCCCGAAAGACGAAATACGATGGTTTCACAAGCTCCCCGGCGTGCATCCAGCCTATCTGGCCTTTTGCCAGCGGATGCAGCGTGCGACACCGGCCGGCTTGGGCCGCAATCAAACATTGGCGAACTCGAAGTTCGTGGCGGCACGTTGCCGCGAATTGTATGGAACTCTTCCCATGGTCGTGTACCCACCCGTGCCTGGGGACTTCCCCCGGGTACCGTGGCAGGAGCGCCACGCCGGCTTCGTCGCGGCCGGCCGTTTGCACGAAACCAAGCGCTGGGACGTCGCGGTGAGCATCATCGAAGAAGTCCGGCGCCGGGGCCATCCGGTTACCTTTACCCTGATTGGCCATCCTGACAGCGTCGCATATGTACAGCGTCTCCAGGAGTTGGCTCGGACGCGGCCATGGTTCCGCATGCTCTACGATTTGAGCCGTGAGCAACTGGTCTTCGAAATGACCCGGCACCGCTACGGTATTCACACCATGGAAGAAGAGCACTTCGGGATCGCTCCGGCCGAGATCCAGCGGGCCGGCTGCATCACTTTCGTACACAACTCGGGCGGCCCTGCCGAGATCGTCGGCGGGCATCCCCAGTTGGTCTTCAATACGGTCCAGGAGGCGGCCGATAAGATCGAGCGCGTGCTCACCGACGGCTCGCTCGAAGAGGGCCTGCGATCGCATGTAGCCCTGCAGCGCGATCGATTCACCGTCGATGCGTTCTGTAAATCGCTACGCGAGATCGTGGCCGGTTTTGACAGCGGGAGCTCGTGATGCGAGCAGGGCCTCACACTCGTCCACCAGCTTTTGAGCCGCATTCGGGTTGGCCATCTCTCGGACCCGATGGGCTTGCGCGCGCCACGCGTCGAAGTCACTCAGAGGCGCCGCGATAAGCGCAGCCAGCAACCCCGGGTCCCACTCCCGTTCCGTCACCCAACCCCCGCCCGATCGTCCCGCATAAGCTTTGGCATTCGAGATCTGGTGACCGTTGGCGGCCACCTCGAGAGGAACCACCAACGAAGGCAGGCCAAACGCCGCCAGCTCGGCCAGCGTCAGAGCACCGGCTGCAGCGATCACAAAGTGGGCTTCAGAATACGCCGCCGCCATATCGTCAATGAACGATTCCACCACCGCCGCGATGCCCAGCCGCTGATACTCGTCTCTCACTCGCTCCGTCTCACCCGCGCCAGTCTCGCCTGCTCCAGTCTGATGGCGAACCGCGATGGGAATGCCCAGCGCCCGAACACTCTCAAGCAACACTGGAACTTTCCGATTGAGGAATTGCGATCCCAGGGACCCACCCGTGACCAAAATCCTTCGGGGCCCCGCTTGCCAGCACGTATCGACCCGCTCTCTCGCCGCGGATGCAATATTCGCTTCAATTGGATTGCCTGTTACCACCGTCTTTGAGCCTGGAAACGAACTGCGGGCTTCGTCCCAGCCGACAAAGACACAGTCGCTGAGACCGGCTGTCAGCCGATTTGCCAGGCCAGGAAAGACGTTCGCTTCATGGATAACCGAGCGGATACCGAGAAGTCTGGCCGCCAGCAATGTTCCCACCGACGCGTATCCCCCCAAACCGATGACCAGGTTCGTCTCCCTGGATTTGAGCAACCGTCGAGCAGTGAGTATCCCGCGGGCCAGCCCTACCAACGATCGCAGTTTCCCCCACAGGCTTTGACGGGCATAAGGGCCGCCTTGGATGATCTCCAAATCATATCCGTGGGATGGGACCAGTTGGGTCTCGAAGCCGCCTTGACAACCGACGAAATACACTTCCGCGCCAACGCTCTGTTGGTAAGCCGACATAATGGCTAAGGCCGAAGTGACATGCCCCGCAGTTCCACCTCCCGCAACAGCGACCCTCCTGCGCACCGGCTGCGGAGGTAGGCTGGAGCTAACCGCTTCTTTCATACGTGTCGATGAAGTGAATTGGAGACAACGCTATGATATGTCTTTCCCGCTCATGGCCGCTACCCAACATCGGTACTGTGTCACGGTAGTGGTTCTGGGCGATCTAGGCCGGAGTCCGCGGATGTTGAATCATGCCTTGGCTTTGGCGGGTGATGGAGCGGAAGTGTGGTTGGCTGGATATTCGGAAACGCCGCTGGAGCGCGCTGTCTTGGACCATCCGCGAATCCGCGTCTGCCGGATTGCTGCTATTGGTAGGGCTAAGGAAGGGACGTCGCGGTTTCGGTTTCTGCTCACCTCGGGAGTCCGCGCGGTCTTCCTCTGGTTTCAGGTACTCTGGCTCCTGCTGGCGCGAACCCCTCGCGGCGGCGCCTTGTTGGTGCAGAATCCGCCCAGCCTTCCCACGTTGCCAGTCGGCTGGCTAGCAGCGCGGTTGCGCGGCTCGCTATTCATTGTCGATTGGCACAATTTTGGCTACGCGATGCTGGCACTCCGGCTGGGGCCGAAACATTTTGCCGTTCAGATGACTAAGGCTTGCGAGCGGCTGTTTGGGCGCAAAGCGGACGCCCACTTCTGCGTTTCAATGGCGATGCGCGACATTTTAGTCAGTGAGTTTGGTGTTCCGGCTCCGATTGCACTTTACGACCGCCCCAGAGAACTGCTGCCTCTGGTGCCGATCTCTTCGAGAAGCGCGTTCGCAGGTGGAGTGCTGGCTCGCGCCGGGTTCGTATTTCCAGCTGGAGCGGTATTGGCCGTGTGCCCAACCAGTTGGACGGCGGATGAAGACATGGATCTCCTGCTAGAGGGCTTAAGGCAATGGGACTCTACTCCAGCCATATCCCCGGGGCTGCGATTGTTGGTGCTGATCACCGGCCGCGGACCATTGCGGGAGGCGTTTGAGCGGCGGTTGTCCGGGGTTCACTGGCAGCGCGTAGAGGTGCGCACCGCCTTTCTCGATCCAGCCGGCTACCGGGAGTTGCTTTGTGCCGCCCATTTCGGATTCTGCATGCATCGCTCATCCTCCGGGGTGGATCTTCCCATGAAGGTGATGGATCTGTTTGGCGCGCGCACGCCGGTCTGCGCATTCGATTATGGAGCCTGCTTAGCCGAACAGCTCCAACCCGGCTTCACCGGATTAACGTTCCAAACGAGCCAAGAATTGGCGCTCCGGATCGACGAGCTTTTGCACGGATTCCCCGGCGAAATGGACGTTCTGGAGCGACTGCAGCAAGGCATCGTGGCATCGTGCACCCAGACCTGGGAACAAGTCTGGCAACGCGAGGCCGCTCCGGCGTTCCGCCCCATCTCACGAGACACCTCAGGAAATATCGGCGCCGGCAAGAGTTAACGCCAGAAACTCCGGATTCTTCATCAGCCCCGCGTAGGTGCCGACGCCGGCGATCCTTCCCTTGCGAAGAAAAACCAGCCGGTCGCACGACTGTACCGTACTCAGCCGGTGGGCGATGAAGATTCTCGTTATGTTCTCCCGCAGCGAGCGAATGGTAGCCGTAAGAGCCTGTTCGGTGATGTTGTCAAGGGCGGCGGTTGCCTCGTCAAAAACCAGAACCGCCGGCTGCCGGTAGAGCGCCCTTGCAACGGCGATGCGCTGCCGCTCGCCTCCCGAGAGTTTCACGCCGCGCTCGCCCACTGCCGTATCCAGTCCGTTCGGTAACCCAGCGAGAAATTCATCGAGTTGCGCCGCGTTGGCCGCTTCCGCTACCCGGCCTTCATCGATCTGGGCGTCCTCCAGCCCTAAAGCGATGTTGCGGCGAATGGTGTCGTCAATCAGGTACACGCTCTGCGGGACATAACCGATCTGCTGCTGCCAGCCGCGCAGTGACGACCGTATGTCGCGCCCGTCCACGCGGACGCTTCCCGAAGTCGGTTCCAACAATCCAAGCATCAAGTCCACTAAGGTGGTCTTTCCGGACCCGGTCGGTCCGACGATCCCAATCGATTCGCCACGGCGAATCTCCAAATGGATGTCGTACAACGCTGGCTCCGCCATGCCACCCTGGTCGGTTTCGTAAGTGAACGAGACCGCATCAAACTGGATCGATTCCGTGAGGACCATTCCCGGAGCGGCTCCCAGATTAGCGGCAAGATTCGGCGCCAGTGCCTGCCAGTCCCGCGAAACAGTTTTAACGCCTGCCTCACCCGAGCCGATCCGATTGAATCGGTAGACCGACAGGTGCAGTGACGGCAACAGCCGGAGACCGCCGTAGGCGAAGATGCCGAGCGTGAGCGTCAGATCTCCACCCAGGTTGGGCCGCCACCACGCGATCCCGATCAGCGCCGCCAGTGCGGCGATAAACGTGGTTTCCACCACCAGACGCGGAACCACTTCGGTGGTCTGTCGCACCGCTTCCAGGTCGCCTAGCATAGCGCGAAGCCGGGCAGTTCTCGCGACAAAATAGCTTTCTCGGCCGAGAATCTTCGCCTCTTTGACCGCCGCCAGACTCTGGCGCAAGGTTTGCAATTCCTCAATACCGGCCTTATGCGTGGCACGACCCCAGCGGAGGTGCCGCTGCTGGGTAATCCAGAGCAACAGAATCGTCACACCGCCGGTGAGAGCCGCCGCGCTCCGCGCCACGGTGGACAACTGCTGCACCAGCACCGCCAGAATTCCCAGTGCGATCAGGGCTTCAGAAACCAAGGCCGTTGCAGACTGCAGAACTACCCAGCTAACCTGGTCGGCCGCGGTGTTCACATTGTGCAGCATCTCGGAAGAGTTACGCCGGAGATGCCAGCTGTATGGAGCACGCAAATACCGCTCCAGCAGACCGGAAGAGATCCACACCGCTGTCTCGGCGGCGCAGCGCTGCTGCGCGTAGGTCTCAGCCACCCGCAGAGCGTTCTTCAACAAATAAATCAATCCCACCAGTACGCCGAACCCAGCGACGAAGCCGGGACCGGGTTCAAACCTGAGCCATTGGCGTAGCGCGTTCACAGAAGCCATGCGATTCGTCGCAACCGGGTCGCTGATGAGCCGGATCAAGACCAGCATTCCGCCCGTGGCAAGCATCTCCAGCGCCGCCGATACCATCGCCCAAGGCGCCTGCAGCAACCATCTCCGGCGCAGCCGAACATCCAGCAACGCCAGGGCCTGTCGCACGGTTCTTACCACTTCACGCATGGCAACTCCTGATTTTAGCCGGATGCGAGCCTATGCCATAATTGGTGCTTCGCCAACAAGACGATGAGCACGGCGCATATCGAGCCATCGCAGCCTCCAAAACATAACCGTGGTCTCCCGTTGGCTGCAATCACGACGCGGTGGCAGTGGATTATCGTGGGCGCGCTATGCTTGCTGGCGCTCGGGATCCGCGTCTTCCCGCGCTTCACCGCCGTATTCCAGCCTGGCTTCGTAAATTTCCAGGAAACGGACGCGTGGTACCACGTGCGCGTGGCCGAGAATCTGATCCGGCACTTCCCCTGGCGCATTACAGTGGATCCGTATGTCATTTTCGGCACCCTCGGGGACACTGCCACCTCGCCCTTCTATGATTGGCTGCTGGGGCTGATCGCGTGGCTGGCCGGCGCCGGCGCCCCCTCGCAATCACTCTTGCACGTCATTGCCGCATGGTATCCGGCCGTCATCGGGGCGCTCATTGTTGTAGCTGTGTTCGCCTTGGCGAAGCTCGTATTTGGGGCGCCTGCCGCACTGATCGCGGCCACAGTGGTCGCGACTTTGCCCGGCCATTTCCTAGTCGTTTCAAGCCTTGGGTTCACCGATCATCATGTCATGGAGGCCCTGCTTTCGACGCTGTTTCTCTTCCTGATGCTGCGGGCCGTCCAACAACCCGATTCGTTTGGCCCGGCCATCGCCGCGGGACTGACGCTGGCAGCCTATCTGCTCACTTTTCACGGCTCCGCATTTCTAGTTGGGATAGTGATTGCATGGGCGGCCTACGATCGGATCCGTTCGTTTTGGCCCCTGGCAGAGTCCGTGCCATCTTTCCGGCCGCTGTATGTGGCATTCCTTCTCGCCGCGGCAATTTGCTTTCCGTTCCGGCGCCTGCTTTGGATGAACTTCAGCCTGGCCGCCTTGTTGCTGGGCTGCTTGGCGATCGGAGCACTCGATCTGTGGGCGAATCATTGCCGTAAATATGCCCGCCCGCGTCTCCCGTTCCTCGCTGGGCTGCTTGCCGCAACGGTGTTGTCAGCGGGGCTCGCTCGATGGCTCGCCCCAGGCCCGCTGCGTGCCGTGAGGTCGATCATTCCGTATTTCATTCCTTCCCTCTTCAGAGCCTCACGCGGAGTCGCCGAGCTCCAGTCGCTGGTATTTGACCACGGCCATTTCACTGTCATGCCAGCCTTGCGCCAGTTTTACGGCGCTTACCTTCTCGCGCTGCTGGGCCTGCTACTGTTGGCCGAAGTAGCCTTGAGACGCCCAACCCCGGGACGGACGCTGGTTTTTTTCTGGGGATTCGCTACCTTCGTCCTGGCCATGGGGCAAGTACGAATGACTTACTACTTTGCCATCTCAGTAGCGCTGTTGTCTGGCTACGTCACGGACGGCTTGTTGAAATCGGGGCGCAAAATGATGAGGGTGACCGCCGTGTGCTTCGCCATGTTCGTGCTACTTCCCAACCTGAACGCTGCCGTGAAGAATGTTGAACCCTCCGGCATTTCGACGGACTGGCGGGAGGCCTTGGACTGGATGCGCGTTTCCACGCCGGAGCCGTTTGGAGATCCTGATTTCTACTACGCTCGATACAGCAGACAACAGTTTGGACCGAGCGGCGCGTACCCGCCTGGAGCCTACAGCGTGATGGCGTGGTGGGACTATGGCTATTGGATTTCAGCGGTAGCGCGGCGAATACCGGTCACCAATCCCACACAAGCAAATGCAGAAGTCGCGGCCAAATTCTTCCTCGCGCAATCCGAGCTCGAGGCGATCCCGTTGTTGCAGTCCTGGCGCACCCGCTTTGTGGTGGCGGATGATCGGCTGATGCTGCTTCAACAAGGCGGCCGGCTTTACGGCGGGTATCGGGCGTTCTTCGAATTCGACCGCACGCACCGGCTGGACGATTACTTCCTGTCGGTCGCTGTATCGGACGCCGAGGGCCAGGACCGGCCGCGGATGTTTTATCGTCCCGCCTACTATCGGAGCATGCTGGCGCGGCTTTTCTTTTTCGGAGGGCAATCCGTTGATGGGCGCGGGGGCGCAACGATTTTGTGGCTTCGAGCGAAGCAGGAGGGCGGAAAATCGTACCTGGAAGTTACTTCGCTTCGGCGATTCGAGTCGGCGGAACAGGCTATGTCTGTTGCCGCTACGTGCGGCAACGAAGGCTGTGTGCTGGTGGGAGAGAATCCGGGAATCAGTTGCGTTCCGCTCGGGCCGCTGCGCCAGTTGCAGCCGGTATTTTCCTCGGCCACCCGAGTGATGGGATCCGGCTCTAGCGGGCGCCCAGCGGTTCAAGTTTACGAATTCACCGAAACGCCAAAACAACCCTAGCAAGCTGAATAAAACCGTGTCCAATAGAACCAAGTTATCCCGACGTTCCTTTGCCGCCGCGATCGCCACTGCACCGTGGGCCATGCGCGCGCAGCCGGCGCCCCTGCACGCGCGCGTCAAGGTGGATACCGAGCGGGTGATCGGCGATATCGACTCGAAGATCTACGGAAACTTTATCGAGCACTTGGGCCGCTGCATCGAGGGAGGCGTGTTTGACGAAAAGTCGCCGCTCTCCGATCCGAACGGATTCCGCCAGGACGTGCTGGCGGCAGCCAAGGACCTGAACGTATCGGTCCTGCGCTGGCCGGGTGGTAACTTCTCCTCGAATTATCACTGGATGGACGGCATCGGACCGCGCGACAACCGGCCGCCCAGGCTCGAAATGGCGTGGGGCACGGTGGAGAGCAACCGCTTCGGCACGCACGAGTTCATGAAGTACGTGGAAATGGTAGGCGCGGAGCCGTATGTCTGCGCCAACCTCGGTACGGGAACGTGGACCGAAGCGCAGCAATGGGTGGAGTATTGCAATTCTCCGCAGGACACGGCGATGACGCGCCTGCGCAAGCAGAATGGCCGCTCGGACCCGTGGAAGATCACGTATTGGGGCTTGGGCAACGAGATGGACGGTCCCTGGCAGATGGGACATCGCACGGCGGACGATTACGGCAAGTTCGCCCTGGAAGCCGCGAAGCTGATGAAGCTGACCGACCCCGGCATCAAACTGATCGCCGCGGGTTCTTCGAATTTCAACAACGGCATCGACTGGATCGGCTGGAATCGGACCGTGCTCGAGTATCTCAAGCCGCAGATCGATTACCTGTCGCTCCATTTGTACGTGGGTAACGCGGCTAACGACTATGGCGATTTTCTAGCCAGCTCCATGACCCTGGACGAACGCATCAAGACCACCGAAGGCGTGATCAACGCGGCGCTCGCCAACCTGACCCCACAGCGCAAGATCTACATCGCATGGGACGAGTGGAACGTGTGGTATCGCGCCCGCGGGCCGGAGCAGCGCGGCCGCAATATTCTGGAAGAGCGCTACAACCTGGAGGATGCCCTGGTTGTCGCGACGCTCCTCAACTCCTTCGTGAATCACGCGCACATCATCAAAATGGCCAACATGGCGCAGCTAGTGAACGTGATTGCGCCCATTTTCACCAGCGATCAAGGCATCTTTCTGCAGACCATCTACTATCCCCTGCAACTGTTCGCGAGCAATTCGAAAGGCAAGGCGCTGGAGCTCTTTGTAGACACGCCCACCTATCCGAACCGCCGCTTTGGCCAGGTTTCTTATCTGGATGCTTCCGCGGCCTGGGACAGCGGCACACTGGTTCTGAACGTGGTGAATCGCCACCAGACCGAATCGATAGCGGCGGATCTGGAATTGGAGGATAAGCAATTCTCGGGACCCGTGGAGATTTCCGAAGTGAACGGGCCGGACGTCAAATCGCGGAACGATTTCGGGGCCACGACTGTAAAGACCGTGAAGCGAAGCGCGAAAGCGGAGGGCCGCAAGTTCACCTACAGCTTCCCGCCGCATTCCTATTCGATGCTGAAAGCGAGATTAGTTTGAGCGTGATCCCGAGGCGCTACCCGTGGCGCTTGCACTCCCAACGTGAGATGATCGGAGCAAGCTAATCTTGCCATTGGGAGAAGGAGAACTTGAATGAGCCTTCGATTCCACGCATCCGCATTGGCAGCTTTCGGCGCCGCTCTGCTGCTAATGCCCGGCAACGGGGCTGAACCGGCCGCCAAGGACCCCACGAAAGCGCCCAAGAGCTGGACTGTCCCGCGCACGCCTGACGGGCAGCCGGACTTTCAGGGTTACTGGAGCAACGGTACCTACCTTCCCTTGGAACGCCCCAAGGAGCTGGCCGGCAAGGAATTCTATACCGAAGCCGAAGCCGCGGCCTTCGAGAAAAAGAGGATACAGGAGGAGCATAGCCAGGCCGCCGACGACGTCCACTATGACAACGTGATCTGGCAGGGCGACAAGTACGCCAAGGGCTCGCCGAACCTGCGAACGTCCATCGTTTTCGATCCGCCGGACGGCCGTCTTCCTCCCTTGTCGCCAGAAGGGCAGAAGCGCGCGAAAGAACTGGCCGCGGTGATCCCTCATCGCAATGCCGCCGAAAGCGCTGAAAGCCGCACCTTGGGCGAGCGCTGCATCACATGGGGCGCCGACGGACCTCCTATGCTGGGTTCCACCTATAACTCCATTTTCCAGATTCTTCAGAACGGCTCCTCGGTTGTAATTCTCACCGAGATGATCCACAGCGCTCGCACTATTCTTCTGGATGGCCGTCCGCATCTGCCCGCTGCCATCCACCAGTTGGCCGGGGACTCGCGCGGCCATTGGGAAGGCGACACGCTGGTAATCGACTCCACCAATTTCACCGACAAGACCAACTTCCGCGGGCCGCCCTCGACCGCTCGACAGGATATCTTCTCCAGCCCGGACATGCACGTCATCGAGCGCTTCACGCGCATTGACGAGAACACCATCGTCTACCGCTTCACCGTCGATGACCCCGCAACCTGGACACGGCCCTGGTCGGGTGAGACTCTGATGCGGAAGACGTCCGGTCCGATCTTCGAATACGCCTGCCACGAGGGGAACTATGGACTGACGGACATCCTCGCCGGCGCTCGCGCCGCGGAGAAGAAGAAGTCGAACTAATCTAAAGAGGTCGTACTATGATGAAGCACTTCGGAAACCTGATATTTAGCCTGGCTATTTGTATAGGCGTGGGGTTACCCGCGGCTGCCGCGGAGGAAGGCGGCAGTCAAAAGGCCACGCCTGTAAGCAACGCATCCAATTCAGCCAGTAGCGCGGTAATGTCGCAGATCCGCGCTTTGGAACAGCAGGAAAAAACAGCTTTGCAGAATCTGAGCCAACAGATAGCGGATCTGAAGGCGAGACACCAAAGCGAGATCGCGACCCTGCAACAGCAACTGGATGCTCTGAATAGCGCGTTCCAAAGCGCGATGAAACAACTGCGTGATCAATATGATGAGACCCGCAATCACGATAACGATGAGCGGGCGGCACTCATGGATCAAATCAAGCCGGGTTACCTCGCGCTCTACAACCAAAAGAAGGAGTCTCTAGCCGGCGTCACTAGCAAAGAGGAGCAAGCCTTCCAGAGCCTGCACCAACAAGAGGACGCTGAACTCCAGAGCATTCGCGAGAAATACGACGCCCAGCGCAAAAGCTTGCAACAAGAGTACGCTGGTCAGCGCCAGGCGATCAACGCTCAATTCGATACCGAGGTTAAGGCGCTGAGGTAAGAAAACGGTTCTTGTCAGGCTTGCCGGGCGCGTCCTGGCTCTGGTAAGCCACCTGCGGATCGCGATCCGGCGCCGCTACAACCCTGTTCAGCTCTCCGCAGTCGAGCCACAGCACGCTGCACGGCTCGCATGAATCGACGTTTATGTTGCCTCCTCCGCCGTAAGGATGATTGTCCATCGCATGCTTGCACAGAGGGCAGTGCAGGACTCTGCCGGCGTCGAAGTCGCGCGGCGCTTGCGAGCTTCTTGACCAGTAGCGGTATTCGCGCAGAACTTCGATCAGCGGCAGGAACTGTTCCATGTCGAGCAGCATCCCGTGACAGTGCGTGCAGTAGAGCATCTCCTGGGACTCGATCGACGCCTCGGCCAGAGAAGTCGCGCACACCGGGCAATTGTGCGAGGTGGGGTTCATCACCAGCACGCCGTCTTCATCCGTCCGAGGGGTGGTCTGGCTGCCGCAATAGTCGCAGATCATCAAACCCTGATCGCGAGACAAGCGCATGGGGGCGCCACAGTTTCCGCAGGTCATACGGATGCAATCGGCGGTAGCGTGGAAGCGCTACAGGGGGAGGGCCGTTTTTTAGCGCGCCTGCGTAACCAGCTCCAGGCCAGTTTTCTTAATGACTGGAGCGGCGGCCGGTGACGCCAGGAATTTGATGAGCGCTCGGGCCGCGTCCGGCTGCTTCGCACCTACGGCGACACCGGCCGAAAACACAGTGACTTTTTGAACCTCACGCGGCAGAGGTCCCACGTAGTCTATGCCCGGCACGGGAAGCAACTCACTGATCTGCTGAAAGCCGATCTCGGCATCTCCACGCGCGACCACGGCACCGACTGGCTCGCTTGCGATTCTCTTGCACTTCGACCGGATCTGATCCGCGATTCCGAGACGCTGAAACATCTCATGCGACAGATAAACGCCGCTGGCGGAGGCGGAATACGCGATCGATCTCGCTTCAAGGAGCGTGCGTTTGAGTGCGTCGACAGTGCTGATGTCCGGCATGGGTGCTCCTGCCCGCACCGCCATGCCGATGCTGGATCGTACCAGGTCAACGCGGCTGCCAGGGACAACCTTCCCCTGCTTGATCAGTGCATCGAGCGCGTCGGCGGCCAGGATCACGATGTCCACGGGTTCGCCACGCTGGAGCCGGCTCGGAATGGAGTCCGGCGCGTTTCCCATCGAAGCTCCGTAGGCAGTGACGATCTTGTTGTGGGTCGCGCGTTCAAACTCTGGGATGAGTTGAAGATATGGCGCCGTAAAGGCGCCGGAGGTCATGACTCTGATTTCCTCCGCGCGTGCCGTACCTCCAAGAAACAGAATGCTTGCGGCGAACAGCGCTACCGTTCTGGAAGCCCGGGCCGCCGTTTTCATGACGGTAGTTTACTCCATAAGCGCCGCTGCAACTTGGCGAATTCTTGAGTAATCTGTTCTTCGTGCGTGTGGTGGCCCTCCTCGATGACCGGCTCACCGTTGACGAAGACTCCACGAACCGCTGTCCGCTGCAGCGCGAAGACAATATGACTGAGCAATGATTCACGATCGGCTCCGGCAATCGCGACGTCGTTGAGATCGACCGTGAAGAAGTCGGCGGGCCGGCCAACTTCCAGTTTTCCTCCCTCTGCGCCGATACTTGCGGCTCCGGTTTCTGTCGCTGTTTTGAAAAGACGGCCGGCCAGACTCTCTCGCTCGGGTGTTGGCGAAAGAATCGCACGTTCGCGCTTCGAGAGCCTCAAGTTGTATTCCAGCTGCCGGGCGTCTTCCAAACTGTCGATCTGAACATTGCTGTCGGAACCCAGAGAGATTGGAATGCCGGCGGCCTCGAGTGCATCGGCGGCCAAAATGCCATCGCCAAGATTGCGTTCGGTGGTGGGGCAGGCGCATACGGTCACCTGGTGGCGCGCCAAACGAGTGATTTCATCTTCGTTGATGTGAATTGCGTGCACGGCGGTGAAGCTGGAACTTAGGATGCCATTTTGATCCAGGAACGCGACTGGTCTTGCGCCATATTCGCCGAGACACGCCTCAACTTCGGCTGGCTGCTCAGCGACGTGCATATGAATCGGGAAGCCCCGCGCTCGTGCGTAGCCGGTCACCTCGAGCAGATAGTCCAGTGGCACCGCGCGGATGCTATGAGGCGCTACGCCGATCCAAGCGCGTCCTGTTGGAGAAGTTTTTCTCACGAATGCATCTAACGTATCCGTGTCATCTATAAAGTCCTGCGGCCTCGGTGTGATGAATCTCGCTTGACCCGGTTCCGGTTCCTTTCGCCAGCCTGCTCGCACGTATGCTGTTCGGAGCAGGGCGACCCTGATGCCGACTTCATCTGCGGCCCTGAGAATCTGCTTGGCAAGGAAATTGCGATCCTCATAGGGAGTGCGATCGGCGGCATGATGCAGGTAGTGAAACTCACCGACGGCTGTGATTCCGGCGAGCGCCATTTCAAGGAACGCCATTCTGGCCGCGATATAAATATCTTCTGGCGATAGCCGCAAAGCCGCGTGATACATGGACTCCCGCCATGTCCAGAACGTATCCTTAACCGCCGTCGTCCGGTATTCGGTCCGCGCACGAATCACGCGTTGGAAGGTGTGAGAGTGGCCATTCACAAGGCCGGGCAGCAACGCGCGGTTATAAAGCCGCTGGGCGTTCGCTAGATCAGCTTCGGTTTCAGAGAAGCGAGTGATCCGTCCGCTATCATCGGCGAACAGCGCGATTCCGCTATCAAACCTTCCGTCGCGATAGAGAAAGTCGGGTAGCCATCCGCGCTCCTTGTCGTCAGCCATCACAATGCCTTCGATAGACGCTTTGGCCGTCGATGTAAACCGTTAGCGCGGATTCAATTCCTACGAAATAACTGATCTCCCGATAGTCGCTGCAATCATGCATGACAAAATCCGCGCGTTTTCCCAGTTCAAGTGACCCAATCTGGCCGCCCCGGCCCAAGCTGTACGCCGCATTGATGGTGGTGGCAGTGATGGCTTCCGCCGGCGTCATCTGCATTTGAGTCGACGCCAAAGATAGAACAAAGGAAATGGAAGGAGTCGGCGAGGAGCCAGGATTGAAGTCCGTGGCCAACACGATCGCGAGGCCGGCCTCGATCATTTGCCGTGCCGGAGGATACTTGTGGCGGCCAAGACAGTAAACTGACGCCGGCAGCAACACCGGCTGCACTCCCGCCTTAGCGAGCGCTCGAATGTCAGCTTCATCAATCTGCTCCAGGTGGTCAGCGGTGCTGGCGCCGAGTTCCGCGGCCAGTTGAGAGGCGCCGGAATGAGTGAGTTGATCGGCATGCATGCGAATGCCAAAGCCCAATGCTTTTGCCGCCTCGAGTATCTTGCGCGAGCAGGACACGTCGAAAGCCGACGGTTCGCAAAACACATCGCAATACTCGGCGAGCTGCTCTCGTCGAACACAAGGAAGCATTTGATCGATCACAAGATTCATATATTCCGAGGCGCGCCCCCGGTATTCATCGGGGACTTCATGCGCGCCCAGGAACGTGGCCACGTAACGCAGGGGGCCCGTTGAGTTCAGACGACGAATCACTCGCAGTATCTTGAGCTCGTCTTCGAGCGTAAGCCCGTACCCGGATTTTGCCTCAACCGTTGTTGTTCCGCTTCGCAGAAACCACGCGGCCCGCCGCTTGGCAACCTGAAACAGTTCATCTTCAGAAGCAGCACGGGTCTTTCTGACCGTTGACCGAATGCCTCCGCCCGCAGCGGCAATCTCTTCGTACGTCGCCCCGGCTGTCCGCTGCTCGAATTCATCGACGCGGGTGCCGGCGAAGACGGGGTGAGTGTGCGCGTCGACAAATCCAGGGAGGACGACGCGGTTACCCGCATCCAGGACTTCGCAATCCGATGGGAATTGCGAGGTCAGCGTGGTTTGAGGACCCACTCGGTCGATTACGCCATTGCGTATGAGCATCGCACCGTGTTCAATGATTGAGAGTTCTCTCAATTCCTGGCGCACGCGCGGACGAGCGGGACCAGCGAGCGTCACAAGTTGCCTGCAATTCACCACCGCCAACGCGGTCACTCAGGATCTCGTTCTCTCATCGGAATTCGTACGTGTGCGCGCTCAGCCACCTCAATCGCCGCCTCGTAACCGGCATCGACGTGCCGGATGATTCCAGTACCCGGGTCCGATGTGAGCACGCGCTCGAGCCGCCGGTCCGCTTCCTCGGAACCGTCCGCCACCACCACCATGCCGGCGTGTTGTGAATAGCCGATGCCCACACCACCGCCGTTGTGGATGGATACCCAGGACGCACCGGCCGCCGTGTTCACCAGTGCGTTCAGCAACGGCCAGTCCGCGATCGCGTCAGACCCATCTCGCATTCCCTCCGTCTCCCGGTAGGGCGAGGCGACAGATCCGGTATCCAGATGATCCCTGCCGATCACGATGGGCGCCTTGAGTTCGCCGCTCCGCACCAGAGCATTCATCGCCAATCCAAAGGCCGCGCGTTCGCCGTAGCCCAGCCAGCAGATTCGCGCTGGCAACCCTTGAAAGGCGATGCGATCTTGAGCCAGCTTGATCCAGCGCGCCAGGTCCGCGTTTTCTGGGAACATCTCCAGCACCAGGCGATCGGTGCGGTAAATATCAGACGGATCGCCCGACAATGCTACCCAGCGAAAAGGCCCCCGGCCTTCACAGAACATGGGACGAATATATTCGGGAACGAATCCAGGCACGTCGAAGGCGCGCTCTACTCCGGCGATTTGCGCTTGCGTCCGCAGATTGTTTCCGTAGTCGAAGGCTACCGATCCGGCATCCTGGAGCGCGAGAATTGCTTCCATGTGCCGTGCCATCGCATCCATGGACCGTCGCACGTACTCGTCGGGATCGCGCTCTCGCAATAGCAGCGCTTCCGCCAGGCTCATACCATTCGGCACGTATCCGTTCAGCGGATCGTGAGCGCTGGTTTGATCCGTCACGATATCCGGCGCCAAACCCCGTTTGATCAAATCCGGCAAAACATCCGCGCAGTTCCCAATCAGCCCCACCGAAATGGCTTCCTGCCGTTTCCGCGCGGCATCCAACATAGAAAGCGCCTCGTCAAGCGATCGTGCGAGATAATCGCAATATCTCGTCTTCAAGCGCTTTTCGATGCGAGCGCCATCGACATCGATCCCCAGGAAACACGCGCCGGCCATCGTGGCCGCCAGTGGCTGCGCTCCACCCATGCCACCCATGCCGCCCGAGACGATCAGCCTTCCAGCCAGTGTGCCGCCGAAATGTTTTCGGCCAGCGGCTGCGAAGGTTTCGTAGGTGCCCTGAATGATTCCTTGGCTCGCGATGTAGATCCACGATCCCGCGGTCATTTGCCCATACATGGTCAAGCCCAATTGCTCCAAGCGGTGGAATTCCGCCCAGTTCGACCAATGTCCGACTAGATTGGAGTTGGCGATCAGTACGCGCGGCGCTTCGGGATGCGTCCGGAAGACCCCGACCGGTTTGCCGGACTGCACCAGCAGTGTCTCGTCGTTCTCCAGACGGCGCAGCGAACGCACGATCGCGTGGAAGCAATCCCAGTTTCTTGCCGCCCGGCCCGTTCCCCCGTAAACAATCAGAGCATCCGGATTCTCGGCAACCTCAGGATCGAGGTTATTCATCAACATGCGGAGGGCAGCTTCCTGGTGCCAGCCCTTGCAACTTCGCTCGATTCCCCGTGGCGCCCTAATCTCGATTCGTTCCGCGAAATTCGGCATCACTTCAATGTATCCCGGACGAAGTTACATCGTCGGGCTTCGGCTGTGTCGGGGGGTTGGTCAGTTTGTAATCGTGATCGTCGCCGGCGCACTGGCGACTCCGCCCACCGTCACCACCACCTGGTGCACGCCGGTCGAGATGTCATTGGGAACTTGCACGTTGATCTGCGTCACGCCCACCAACGCCCAAGGAATGCCGATGAAATCGATGGTCGCTGGAAGTCCACCAATGGTCACGGTGGTCGTCTGCTCCGGCGCCGGGAGGTCGGCGAGCAGCGTGGACGACGGGGGCGCGGCGCCGTCCGAGATGGCCGGCGAAACGGCTCCGGCGCCAGTGATATAGAACGCGATCTCCAGCCCGGGCGTTGCGGTCGCCGTGGGAACCAGCGCGCCGGTAGAGGTCGTGAAAATTCCCGGCGCCGCCGCGGCCACCTGGAACGATTGCGTGGTCACCTGCCCGTTATTGTTGACGCTCAGCACTGCCAAACTGTTGGCCGGTGTCTCATAGGGGATCTGCACGTTCAACTGGCTCGGAGAGACATAATACAGCGGCGCGGCGACTCCGTTCACCAGCACCGCGACCCCCGAGGCCGACATCGGCAGGGGCACGCTAGACGCGCTCTCGGTCACGGGCGAGAGCTCGGATCCGAACACGCTCAGAGTCGCTCCCGGCGCGACGCTTGGTTTGAAGCTGGCTGCATTGGTAAGGCCGGCGATCGCCGGCGTGCCGTTTGAGCCCGATCCAGAGGCCGTCACGCTGACCGTCACCGATGCGCTGCTGGTATTGTTATACGTTGCTGTAATCGTTCCACTGCCCAACGGCAACTGCAAGCCGTTCACCGCCAGCGTGGCCGTAGCCGCGTCCGCCGATCCGGTCAGCACAGCGGATCCCAACGAGGTCTCTCCTATCGAAAACGAGATCGACCCGGACGGCGTCGTCCCATTCGTCGAAGTCACCCTCGCCATCAAATACACCACGTCGTTCGCTGCCACCGTGCTCAAATTCGCAAGCAGCGTTAAGTTTGTCGTCGAAGTGGTTGGCGGGGGCGGCGTGCTCGCGCCGTTCCATCCCGTCACCAGTTTGTACATATCCACCGACCCCAGCCCGGTCGCCTGATCGTAGCCCGGGCCTGCGTAGTAGCCCACCGGAGTGTTCGTGCAATTGAAAGCTCTTTGCGAACAAGTCACCGTGACAATGTTGTTGCCCGTTGTGATGTCGTGAAACATGCCGGAACCCCAACCCGATGGCGCCAGCGAATAAAGGTGCGGATTGATGTTGCCCACTCCGCCCGAGCCGAGCTCTTGATTCAGAAGCACAGTCATCCCGGCAAAGGTAGGGCCGGCAAACGACGTCCCTCCATAAGCCTGAAGGCTCCCGCTGGTGTAGACCACATAGGGGTCGTGATCGTCCGACGTGTTCAGCGATATGTCGGGCACGTCGCGTGCATTGTCGCTGGGCACGCCCGGACCTGTTTGCCACGAAGGTTTCGGAAACAGAACGCTCGCGCCGCCGCCGCTCGCCGACGGCTCCTCGTCTTCCACGCTAGTGTTCCACGTCGTCTCCGGAATATAGGACAGCGCCGATCCCCCGGTGGCGTTGTTGGTGAGACTCCAATACGTGCCCGTTCCCTCGGCGAACTGCGTGCCGCCCGAGCTGGTCACTTCCGGTACGCTGCCCGGAAGGTCAACGGCCAGCCCGGGGTTTTGCGAATCGGCGCAATCCGCCGCGCCATCGTCGCCCGAAGCGGCGAACCACGTCATTCCCTGCGCGTTGGCTTGCTGGGCCCATTGTTCGAACGCAAAGGCTTCTGACGCGGGCGTCTCCAGCTCGCATGAACCATAGCTCACGCTGACCACCGGCGCGAGGTGCTCGTCGATCGCATACTGTACCGATGTCATGACGTCGGTGGAATAAACAAAAATGATGGTCGCGTTCCGCGCCACCGAGCCGGACCATTCCAGATCCAGGTCCGACTCCGCCAAGTCGCCCGAGGTCGGATTGTTCCCCGGGTTCTGGGACCCTGGCACCAGCAGCATCTGCGGATCGTTGGCCGGTAAATCGAACATGCCGCGGAACTGCTGGATGTCGGACAGATTGACCTCGATCTGGCCGGCGATCGCAATCTTCTGCCCGGTTCCGTTGATTCCGGTGCTGTACAGCGGTGTGACGTCGTAAATGGTCGCGAAATCGCCGGGCGCAATAAAGTTCCCCTGGTTTGTCGCGTAATGAGGCTTGCTGGAATCAGGCTGGAAGGGCGACGCGCGCAGCCGCGGCTTCATCCGGAAATCGTTCAGGCCGCGAATGCCTTTCACCACCGAGCCGAAAGCCGCGGGCACAGACGGCTCCGACGCATTCGCGAAGTGCGTCTCGTCCTCTGCCACGTAGCTGTGAATCTCGGTCTGAAACGCCGCCTCCACCTGCGCCGCCGTTCCGCTCGCCGCAATCCAGCTCTTCCCGCGCGCCACCGAAACAACGTTCAAGCCCTGCTGCTGAAGCCACTGGGTGATCTTGCCGAGATCGGAATCGCTCACTCCGAAGCGCTGCCCATATTCTTCCGGCGTCAGCCAGTGATGGTAATCAGGCGAGCCCGGCGCCTGCTGTTCCACCAGTAGTTTTTGGAGGTCGGCCTGCTGGCTCGCCGATGGCGCCAGCGTCAGCGTGATGTAGGGCATCGCAAGCGACGGCGCCACGCGCCCCTGGTCATTAGCGGCCAGGGCCTTCGTATGAAGATTCCCCGCCAGGACCGCGCGCTGTCTATTGTCGACTATTTGCGTAATGCGGCTGCTCTGCGCCGTTGCACTGCCCGCACACAAGATCGCCGCGACTATGGCCGTGGTCCACGAATTGAGACACTCCAAGAGCATATCCCTCTCTTCGGCAAAAAAGTGGACGCGGTTGAACCCTGCGACTCTGAGCCACGCAGAGCTGTCCTGTCATTGCGACGCTTCCTCATCCCCCGCGGTTTCGTGCCCGGGGCCTTACTTACTTTTTGTGACCCCCGCCGTGTGAGTGCCCGCCTCCACCGGAATGGCTATGACCACCACCGCCGCTGGAGTGGCTATGCCCGCCGCCGCCCCCAGTGTGGCTATGACCGCCACCAGCGCCGAAGTGCCCGGAGGATTTTGGAGCCGAGTAGTGGGCAGCGGGCGCGGAGTAGCCTCCCCGACTGGCCGAGCCGCCAGCGTAACCGCCGCGGTAACCGGCTCCAGCGGGTGCGGAGTAACGCGATTGGTAACCTGAACTTCCACCCCGGGCAGAGCTGGCGGCCAGACCGCGATAGGCGTCCATCTGCCGGCTGCCGCCGTGATAGGCGGAACGATAAATGGAACCAGCGCTGGAACCAGCATAGGCCGAGCGCCCTGTAGCGTAGGAGCGGCCGGAATAGCGAGCGCCCGCGTAATGGTTCCCATACGGAACGCCGAGCCGGTGGCCCGAATCGTGTACCCAGGGGGCGCGGGTAACGTAACTCGCGCCCGGGTGAAAACCGTAGCCGCTGTAACCATGAAATCCGAAGTGGCTAAAAAACAGGCCATTCAGGAAGAGGCCGTGGCCCAACCAACTCAGGCCCCAGCCCCAACCGCCGAAGCTCAAGAGTCCCGTGAAGAGAGCGCCCAGGAACGTGCCAACGCCGTAGTAAATGCCGAAGCCAGGCGCCGGATAGCCGAGAGGCGGATAGACGCCGTACGCCGGCGGGCCCCAAACGTATTCGGGATTGTAAACCGGCGGATAGACCACCTGCGGATCGGTGGGCTGAATCACGATCGCGCTTTGGCCGTTCTCTTGTTCAGAAGTGACGCGCTGTTGCGGCGTGTTCGTCAAACGTCCGTTGTCGCGGGCGGAAGCGCGCAGCCGCTGGATGGCGTCCATCACGTCGGCTTGCTGCGAAAGGAAAACGTTGCCGAGGTCGGTGGTCCATTGAATGTCACGAGTGAGCATGCTCATGACATCCGGGAAGGCCACCAGGGCTTGCACGCTGGGGTCCCAGTTCTGCTGCTTGGCGGCTTCCACGAGTTGTTGGCCGCGCAGACCTGGATTCTGCTGCATCCACTGCTGAGCCTGAGTGAGCTCTAAGGGATAGGTACTAGCCGCGAGAACCTCGCTCAGCAGCAAATCGGGATAAAGAGCGATGGGAGCCACGATGTTGCTCAGCTCTTGCGGAGACAAACGTGGAGCTTCTGGAGTCTGGCTGGCCGGAGGCGGTTGCTGTTGGTATTCCCGCGGAGCTTGCGCCAAGGCCGGCAAACTCAGACCGGCCCATGTGGCGGCGTACAGCAGGACGGCTCGATTCATAATCAGGCACGCTCCAGTCGTTCTCCTGGACGTGTCCTGATCGCCCCCGGTCACCATGTAGGCCATTAATTTCCGGTAATCGTCGCCGGCTCGGCCGTCTTACTATTCGCCTCTGCTGTTCTTAGCGTTTTGCTACGTGTCCGCGCCCATCACGCATTTCTTTTCCTTTGAAGTGCTCAATTTTGTCGAGACGCTTGGCCGGTTCCGGCCGCTCCCCAACCTTGGGCATTGGACCTTTATAGCCATGCTCTGGATGGAACCGGTTATCTACGTGGCCGCGGAAGTTGGCGGAGCCATGAAACCACGGGCCAGCGCCAATGAAGACACCACCCGTAAACCATTCCGGGCCGTAGTAGCCGTAAGGAGCGCAGGCATACGGCGCGACATCATAGTATCCGTAAGGGCAGACAGGGGCCACTCCCACTTCGACGGCGACCTGAGCCTCCATTTTGGAAGCAGTTACCGTCAAGAAGATTCCGGCAACAGCAGCTAGTGCAAGATATTTAAATCTGTTCATATTCGTGATTGTCCTCTTACCGTTAGATCCAATACGTGGACCATCGTTTCACCTGGCTACTCGGAGATCCGCCAAAGCGGGCCCGTTTCACTTACCGGGCAGGTGATCCACATCCCGGTTGTTTTCGTTGCAAATGAACTCCAGCAGTTCGGTGTCCGTCAAAAGATGCACTTCTTGGTTGACGGTCCATGGTTTCGTGTACGCTTTGGGATCGTCGATGGTGATCTGAAGATTCATGTGGCCGAAGTCCTTGCGCCGGAAGCGTTCGATAACATGCAAGGCTTCGGTAGACGGCTTGCCTAACTGATCCAGCCACGCTTTGCCGTTGAACCCGTGCGAATCGACCACCAGCGTGTCGCCATCCCATTTGCCGGTCGAATAGCCCATCCACGTGGGGTTCGCGTCGGGCTCGAGCTCGCGGCCATCCAGAAATACCTGCCGCCAGAGGTTGAACGCCTCGTAGACTATGACGATGAATCCGGGCGTCTGGACAATTTTCCAGGGCGCCGGAGCCGCGTCGATCTTGGGCACGCCCTGCGGCAGACAGTTCGCGTCGGGATCTTCCTTGGAATGCGAGCCGTCAGTGCGCTGGTCGTACAAGGCCTTGGCCCACGGCTGAAACGGGACGTCGCCAGGTTTCAGGTCGACCGCGATATCGCGAAGATACCTGTTGGCGCTTGGCTCCCAAATGCCCGAGAGATCCGGATGGCCATCTGAGCTTCGGGGCGCCGGCGCCGAAAGATTGACTTTGCCGTCCGCGCCTTTTGGAACGCCCTTGGAGGGGAGATTCTTCCACTGCGCGGCGAGCGGTAGTGAGAATAACATTGCCGTCGCAATATAAGTACGGATTCGTGCTTGCATGGCCGCCTTTCGATTCGCGTATGATTATATTCCTGTTCGATGCTGAACGGAGAGCCACTCAGGAGGGAACGATGAGAAAAGCATTGGTTGTCGCTCTGGCACTCGCTGTTACGGTAGGCCAAGCAATCGCCGCCGAGGACGCCAAGACGGTGATCGGCAATGTCTCAAAGGCCATGGGCGTCGAGGGGCTGAACTCGATTCACTATTACGGGGTCGCCGAGAATGGCAATCTCGGGCAGAACAACAATGCCAACCAGCCCTGGCCGATGGCCGCCGCAAACGACTATGTGCGCGTGATCGATTTCACCCAGCCGGCCTCGCGTGCCACCTGGATGACCTACGCCATACCGGTGACCGGCGGCGTTGCCGCATTGACTCCCGGTCAGCAGAACATCACACCTCAGACCACGGCTTGGGCGCAGCAACTCGAGATCTGGATCACTCCCTGGGGATTCCTAAAGGCCGCGGCGGCGAACAACGCGTCGGTGCGCTCCGAGACCGTCGGCGGTAAGCGCTACCAGGTGGTCAAGTTTGACGCACCGGTGAAATCGCCGGGCGGCCAGCCTTACAAAATGGTCGGCTACATCAATAGTCAAAACCTGGTTGAAAAAGTCCAGACCTGGGTGGAGAACCCGATCTTCGGCGACATGCTGGTCGAAGCGGAGTACACGAATTATCGGGATGGCGCTGATGGACTCAAGTTCCCGGCGCAAATTATCCAGAAGCGCGGCGGCTGGCCGACATTCACCGCATATATCCTGGGCGCGCACGCGAATCCCGCGAACCTCCAACAACTGCTGACACCGCCTGCGGGAGAACGTGCTGGTGGCGGACCTCCCGGCGAAGGCGCTCAGCGGGCCGCGGGCCCGACGTCAGAGAAACTGGCCGACGGCGTCTATCGCATCAACGGCGCTTACAACTCCCTGGCCGTGGAGTTCGCCGACTACATCCTACTCTTCGAACCCGGACCGCAGAACGAGACGCGCGCACTAGCTGTCATCGCCGAGGCCAAGCGAGTGATCCCGAACAAGCCGATCCGTTACGGCGTCATCTCACATCACCATTTCGATCACACTAGTGGCCTTCCGGCCGTAGTCGCCGAAGGCATCACGATCGTGACGCCCGAGGTGAATCGCGATTTCCTGATGAAAGCGCTCTCCGCGCCACGGACGCTCGCTCCCGACTCCATGTCGAAGTCCGGAAAAAAACCGGTGATCGAGGGCTTCAAGGGCGACAAGCGCGTCTTCCAGGACGCCACGCGAACTTTCGAGGTACACGTGATCAAGGGCCTTCCCCACGCCGACGGCATCGTCATCGGGTATCTTCCGAAAGAGAAGATCCTCGTGTATGCCGACATGTTCAATCTGCCTCCGCCGAACAGCCCGGTGCCCAACCCTCCGGTGACCGGCACGATTGTGTTCCTGGAGAATCTCCAGCGGCTGAATCTGGACGTGGATCGGATCCTGTCGATTCACAGCCTGAACCCGGACCGGCTCACGTCGGTGGCTGACATCAAAGCATCGCTTGGCAGATAAGACAGACCCTTACATTGATGGCAGTAACCAACCCATCTTCGACTCGTCTTTACGTGTGTAAGGAGAATCGAAACAAATGAACGCAAAATCGTTACTTTTCGTTGGTGCATTTACTTTTGCAAGCCTGGGTATCGCCAGCGCAAAATCGTACGACATTACCCTGAACGCCCCCGCCATGGCGGGAGCCACCGAGCTGAAGCCCGGCGAATACAAGCTCAAGGTCGAAGGATCGCAGGCCGTTTTCACCGACACGGAGAACGCGAAGTCCGTCAGTGTCCCAGTCAAGGTTGAAACTGGTGACAAAAAGTTCAATTACACTTCGGTGGAATCGAGCAATCAGGACGGCATGGACCAAATCAAAGCAATCGAACTGGGCGGCTCCAATACACGGCTTGCGCTAGGCCAGTAAGCATCCTGCGCTCTAGTGCGCCTTGCGCGCTGCCGCGGCGCGCTCTTTGGCGTGAGCCACGAGTTCGTCGAATCGCGGGTCACCGTGCAGCGATTTGAGATCGGGATCTTTTTCCATCCCCAGGTCCAGGTCAGCTCGAAGTCCGTTATCGACCGCGTCTCGCAACTCCGCGAGCGCCTCGTCACGCTTCCCGTTACGGGCCGCGAAGCAAGCCAGGTTGTAAGCGGAGGACAGCGTCTCCGGATGCCGCGGCCCCAGGACACGGCGTTGAATATCCAGCGTCTGGCGTTCCAGCTTCTCCGCCTCGGCATAGTGGCCCAGGTCATTTACAATCGTAGCCAGGTTATTCATCGACCCCACTGTATTTGGATGCTCCGGCCCGAGCACGCGGCGTTGAATATCCAGCGTTCGGCGCAACAACTCCTCAGCCTCGGCATCGCGGTGCTGGTCGGCGAGAACGTTGGCCAGGTTGCTCATCGTCAACAAGGTGTAAGGATGCTCCGGCCCCATGACACGGCGTTGAATGTCCAGGGTCTCGCGATCCAGCTTCTCCGCTTCCTGGTATTGGCCCTCGCTGTCGAGAACGAGCGCTAGATTGTTCATCAATCCCAGGGTCTCCGGCTGCTGCGGCCCCGACACACGCCGTCGAATATCCAGCGCCTCGCGATACAGCTTTTCGGCCTCGGCATTGCGGCCCTGTTTAGAGAGAGCGCCAGCCAGGTTTTCCATCGACAACACGGTGTCCGGATGCCGCGGCCCCGAGACACGGCGTCGAATATCCAGCGTCTCGCGATCCAGCTTCTCCGCCTCCCCATAGTGGCCCTCGCTCTTGAGAACGGTAGCCAGGTTGTTCATGGACAACAGTCTGTACGGATCCTCGGGCCCGAGGACGCGGCGTTGAATATCCACCGTCTCGCGCAGCAGCTTCTCTGACTCGGCGTAGCGGCCTTCGCCAAAGAGGTTCGTAGCAAGATGATGCATGCTGACCAGTGTCTCCGGATTTTCAGAACCGAGCACATGGCGTCGAATATCAGTAGACCGCTCCAGCAGGGGACGTGCGCTGGAATAGAGCCCCAGGCGCTCGTACACGGTTCCCATGACGTCCATCATCTGGGCCTTCAGCTCCGGGTCGCGGTTCAGACCGGTATCGATCTGCTTCGACGCTTTGTCGAGGATTTCGCGAGCCGTGATGGTGTTTCCGCGAGCAGCGCTTGGGTCCGACACTTTGAACATGTCGGTCATGAACGTGGTGACGCGGCTGGCCCGGTCCCGCTCGCGATTCGCGCGGTCACGTTCGCTCATGGTTCGCCGCAGTTGGAACGTCTGGGCCACGCCGAACGAGATCAGCACGGCCACCAACCCGGCCGCCACCGCAACGGCAATCCGATGGCGCCGAATGTACTTACGGGTTCGATACGCGGCGCTGGCTGGGCGCGCCAACACCGGCTCATTGCGCAGATATCTTCTAATGTCGGCCGCCAGCTCTAAGGGCGTGGAATACCGCTGGGAACGCTCCTTTTCCAGAGCTTTGAGCGTGATGAGGTCAAGATCGCCGCGCAGTTGCCGGGCGAGCCTGGCGGGATCGGTGCCACGGTTCTGCGCCGTGATTTGGGATTGATCTCCCAGCGAGCGCAGCCTCGTGCTGGGGCGTGGCGCATCGTCCTCGCGCACCCGCCGCAGGATCTCCTCAAACGACAATTTCTGGAAGTCCAGCGGTCGCGCGCCTACCAGCAGTTCATACAACACTACGCCCAGCGAATACACGTCCGTGCGCGTGTCCACATCCACCCCGGTGGATTCGGCCTGCTCCGGGCTCATGTAACCCGGCGTTCCGATAATGGCGCCCACGCGTGTGAACAGGGTTTCGGCCGTCAGCCGCTCGGAGGTCGCTTTTGCCACTCCGAAATCGATGATTCTCGGCATTGGCTTCCCATCCACCTCACCCACCAGAATGTTGGAAGGCTTCAGGTCGCGATGGATGATGGCTTTCTGATGGGCGTGCTGCACACCCTCGCAGACACGGATGAAAAGGTCCAGGCGCTCGCGTGTGGTCAGCTTGTGCTGGTCGCAGTACTGCGTGATGGGAATGCCGGTAACGTACTCCATCACGAAGTACGGACGGCCTTGCGGAGTGGAGCCGGCATCGAACACCTTGGCGATGGCCGGATGGTCCATGAGCGCCAGCGCCTGGCGCTCGGATTCAAACCGCGCCACGACTTCACGCGTGTCCATGCCGATCTTGATTAGTTTGACAGCGACTCGGCGGCGAACCGGCTGCTCCTGTTCCGCCTCATAGACGGCCCCCATCCCGCCCTCGCCGAGCAGCCGGAGAATCCGATACGGCCCGATGGTAGTCCCGCTTTTGACCCAGTCGTCAACCCGCTCACCCAGTTCTTCGGGAACGGTCATCTCGGCGATTTCGCCCCAGACCTTCGCGATGTCAACCTGGTGGAGAGGATTCGGCAGCGTGTTGTCGGCAAACGCAAGCAGTGACTCGACGGCGGTACGCAAGGCCGGATCGCCGGCGCAAGCGGACTCGAGATAGGATGAGCGTTCGCCCGGCTCCTTGGCGAGAACGCCGTGGTAGATCGACTCAATTGCGGCTATGCGTTGAAGGTCCATGCTGTTCGTCGCGGCTGTGTGCTCAACTTCCAGCTCCCCTGCTTTGCGCCAGGTCGCGAAGCAGCCATGCTTTGGCAAATCGCCAGTCGCGCCTCACGGTCACCTCGGAAACGTTGAGCACTTTGGCTGACTCCTCCAGGTCCAAGCCGCCGAAGAAACGCAGTTCTACTACTTGGGCTTTTCTTGGCTCGATCACCGCCAGGCGCTCCAGCGCATCGTCGAGCGCTATGAGGTCCGCTTCTTGTTGCGGGGCTGCCGCCAGATGGTCGTCTAAAGATACGTGAATCGCCTGGCCCCCGCGTTTTGCGCTATGCTGCTCGCGAGCGTGATCCACCAGAATTTGCCGCATCAGGTGGGCCGCAATACCGAAGAAGTGTGCCCGGCTCTGCCAAGCCGGCAGAGTGCTGCCCACCATCCGGATGTAGGCTTCGTGCACCAAAGCAGTCGGTTGCAGCGTGTTTCCCGGTTCCTCACGGCGCATGTAAATGCCGGCCAGCCGCCGCAGCTCCGAGTAGACCAGGGGCGTCAACTGATCAAGTGCCTGGCGGCTGCCATTGGCCCACGCGCGCAATAAGAGCGTCACGTCCTCGGACGGCGGCATACCAGAGAATATATCATCACCCGCCTTACATAAAAAAAGATCGCCACCCCGTGATCGGTTTCGCGCCTGGCTTCCGCATGTGTGTGTGAGAGGCGGCAAGGACGTACCGAATGCGCCTCTCAGAAAAAAGGAGGATTTTATGAAAAACGTTCCAGTAACAATCGGTTTCGTGGCTGCGTTGCTCCTCGCGAGCGGCGCCCAGGCAGAGGACATAACCATCGATTGGCAACAAACCGGCCTGAAATACGGCACCGGCTATCTGCCGAAAGTAGCTTCCGACGGGCTGACGAGCCTGGTAAGCATTGCCCAGACCGGCACTGGCTTTAGCTCGCTGGAGGATATGACCGGAACCTATCCGACTGAGTTGTCAATGTCCTGGACTGCGTACCACTACCTCTACAGTCCGCCCCAGTCCACCCCGCAGGTTGGACACGCGCCATCGATAGCTTTGGTGCAGGCCGTTAATGCAGGTGTGGACAACCTGATCGAGGTCCATCAAGGGGGTCAAGACAATGGAGGCGCACTGTGGTATCAGCTCGCCTCCGCCAGCGATCCGCTTCCCAACAAGATCAATTGGTCGGCTGCGAATCCGTACGACGAAGGTTACAACCCCACCGTGGCCGCGGACCTCAATGGCCCGAGTCCACTCGTCAGCACCATCGTCGAAGTGCATCAGGCGGGAGTGGATATATCGGCTCTTTATTATCACGTCGGCGTTCTCACGCTGGGGACCTCGCCATCCATCGTGTGGGGGCCGTCTACTGAAATCAATTCCGGCTTGAACCAAGGCTACGCGCCAACCGTCTCCATCGCCAACAATCTTGCCATCCTGGTGGCGCAGGGAACCTCCGGAGCATTGTGGTATTCGATCGGAGTGGTGGACACCTCCACTTCCACAATCGAATGGAGCAAACCCGATGTGTACACCAGTGGATACAATCCGAGCATATCGGTGTTTGGCGATGGCGTTGATGAATTCTTTGGCTCTGGCTCCGGGCGAGTGGTTGTTGAAGCGCACCAGGGGGACAAAGGTACCGGACCGCTGTTGTACCGAACAGGGATTTTGGGCGGCGCGGCGCCAACGTCAATCAAATGGACCCCAAGCTCCAACGTGTCCTACAGCAACGGGTGCTATCCATCCGTCGCGCTGTCCTTTACTGAAGTCGATTACAACCTGGCAGTGAACGAAACCCATTCAAGCGCGTGCTCAGAGGCAGCAACTCTGTATGCTTCGCTGGGTGATTTGGTGGAGTAGTAACTGCCGCTTGACAAGTAGTTCCCTTCAATTCCGAAGGATTAATCACTGGACGCCGCTCTCCTAGCAGGCGTCCAGTTGTTTAGATATCCGCTCCAACTGCGTGACCAGGACGTCGGCGATCTCGATCGCATTCTCGGAGAGACGCCTCTGCCGCTCCCGGCGCGAACGGTCGAACGGCATGCGGACAGCCGATCCGCCCGCAACCGGCCGTGCAGACCGCACCGCTTTGGCGAAAGCCGACACGTTCTGGCGAAATATCTCGGCTGGGCCCATCAGGTCCGGCCGCATCGCCACAATGAGGTAGCCGAAGCCGGCGAGTTCAGGCGGAATCGGTGGCGAGCCCGCCAGGATGCCGAGAAGCTGCACCACGATGCCGAGGCCCGATCCCTTGTGTCCACCCCAGCTTGCGAACGCGCCCGCGAGCGCGGCCGTGGGATCGCGGGTCGGCAGGCCGTCACGATCGAAAGCGGCGTTCTCAGGCAGGTCGTTGCCAAGGCGATGCGCGAGTGTCACCTCTGCGTGGATGATCGCCGATGTGCCGGCGTCAAAAATGATGGGCTCGTCCGCGCTCGGAAAGCCGAAGCAGATCGGGTTGGTCCCGAGCCGGCCCTCATTCGCTCCGTGCGGCGCCACCCAGGGCGAAGCGATCGATGCGATCATGCTCACCAATCCGTGAGCGGCCGCCATCTCCGCATAATAAGACAGCATGCCTGTGTACCAGGTGTCGCTGGCTCCAACCACCGCGATCCCGGCCGCCTCCGCCTTCTCGATTGCAACGGTCGTGGCACGGTGCGCGACAACATATCCGATGTGGTCGCCGCCATCGATCCGGGCAGAGACGGGTGTCTGATGAAGTATGGTGATCGGACGGCGACAGTCAGCATGGCGTTCCATCCGCTCGGCGATACTGATAGCTCGCGCCAGTCCACCGTAACTGAGCCCGCGCAGCTCGCAATCGATCAGGTGGTCCGCGATTAATTCAGCGTCGGTAGCATCGTGGCCAAGCGTCGCCATGACGCGCGCGGCCAGGCGATGTGCCTCTTCGATCGTCAGTCGCATAGCCGGTGTTTGAGCCAGGCCAATCGGCTGAGTGGTGGGCGGTCGCGGGCTCGAACCGCGGACCTCCTGCTTGTAAGGCAGGCGCTCTAACCAGCTGAGCTAACCGCCCATCTGCTGCTCCTCTTGATTCTAACCTTATCAAAACCTCCCTAAGTTGCCGTGGCTGTATCAAAACATCACCTGGCTGTCTTGCCGCCGTCGACGGGGTACGACGCACCCGTGACGAACGACGCCTTGTCCGACGCAAGAAACAGGATGGTCTGGGCGATCTCTTCGGGTCGTCCTACTCGATTGAGCGGCACGGTCGCCGCCAGCCCCGCCTTTCTTTCGGCAGTACCGGTGAAGCGATTCAGCATCCCAGTCTCGATTGGACCTGGGGCGACCATGTTAACGCGCACCCCCGATGCCGCGGCTTCGAGCGCAGCCGACTTGGTCAGGCCTTCAACTGCGTGCTTGCTCGCCGAGTAAACGGAGGCACCAGCAGCGCCGGTACGGCCGTAGGTAGACGACACATTGACGATGCTGCCGCTTCCCTGGTTGAGCATCACGCGCATCTCATGCTTCATGCTGAGCAGCGTACCTAGGACGTTTGTGTCGAACGTCGCGGCGTAGGTTTCTGCAGTCTGCTCCGTCACCGGGCCAGGCTTGCCCTCAGTTCCAGCGCAATTGACAGCAACATCCAGACGGCCAAAACGCGCGACGGTCCTATCCACCAAATCACGCACATCTTCTTCGTTGCGGACGTCACCACGGATAAAACTGGCCTCTGCTCCGAGCGCTTGCAGCTCCGCAGCCAACTCTTGTCCTTCTTTATCTCGACGACCGGACACCACAACATGAGCGCCTTCATTGGCAAACGCGAGGGCCGTTGCCCGCCCGATGCCTGTGAGTCCTCCTGTGATCAAAACAACCCGGTTATTCATTGAGTTTCTCCGGGTATGAGCGCCAGGGCTGCTCTCACGCAATCGACGTCGTTCTGCACTGTAGGTGCCCCGCTCACTCCGATTGCCCCGACAAGTTCGCCGTTCACCTTGATGGGAAACCCTCCACCCCACGCCGCTATGCGCGCAATCGTGGGGATGCCAGCCAATAGCGACGGGTCGCCCTGGATAAAGTTGAAAAAGTCCTGCGTGGAGACGCCTAACAGAGCTGTATACGCCTTGTTCTGCGCCATCTCAATGGTGGGAATTGGGGCCCCATCCATCCGGCTAAAGGCCTTGAGATTGCCTCCGTCATCGAGAATCGCTACGTTTTCGGCAACTCCAAGTTCTCTGGCCTTCGCCACCGCTGCATTCACCATTTTCTGAGCTAGCTCAGAAGAGATACCGTATTTCTTGACCACGTTAGCCATTGGACACCTTCCTTCACTTGATTTGTGTTTCGTGTTGACCATCGGCGCACTCGGCGGTTACGCGTTCATTCCGCCATCGACGGTAAGATTCGCCCCAGTAATATAGGAGGACTCCGGACCGGCAACGAACGCGACCATCGCAGCGATCTCTTCAACATGCCCATAGCGGTCGAGCGCTGTGGCGGCCTTCTGAGGCACGGCCCAATCACCCGAGGCGGGATTCAAGTCCGTGTCGATCGGACCAGGCTGGACGTTATTTACCGTGATACCCCGGCTCCCTACCTCTCTGGACAGCGCCTGAGTGAACATCTTGACGGCTCCCTTCGTGGCCGCGTAGGGCACAAGCCCGGGCGCAACGGCACGCTCGCCCACTGCCGAACCAATCATGATGACGCGACCACCATCATTCATGTGCTTCAGCGCCGCCTGTGTCGTCACGAATACGCCGCGGATGTTGATGTCGATCACACGCTCCATCTCTTCCAACGTCGTCTCCTCGAACGGTTTCGGAATGGCCGTGCCGGCATTGTTCACAAGCACATCCAGACGGCCGAAGGTTGCGACTGTCTTTTCCACCGCGCTTTTGACAGCTTCGACATCGGCAGCGTCCGCTTGGATCGCTACAGCCTTTCCGCCATTGCTCTCAATGGCTTTGACAACGGCGGAGGCTGCGCTGGCGTCCTTCGCGTACGTGATGGCCACACTCGCGCCATCCGAGGCCAGTCGTTTCGCGATGGCTGCGCCAATGCCCCGCGAGCCGCCGGTGACGAGTGCCACTTTTTTGTTTAAGTTAGTCATGTCATCTCCCTGGTATCTTGATGTGCCCTCATTGCCAGGAGATTTGGCACTCTGTGGAATACCAACCATTCCCAAGAGGAATGCGAGAATCGTTATCCCTTGCATAGCATCCATTCCATAGAGGAATAGGAGGCCCGTGTGAACACATTTGATGCAATGCAGATGTTCGTCCGAGTAGTTGAAAAAGGGAGCTTCTCGGCTGTCGCAAAGGAGCGTGGAATTGGTCAACCTGCCGTCAGCAAGCAAATCTCCGCCCTTGAAGATGAGCTCGGCACGGAACTTCTTCACCGCACCTCTCGTTCCATTGCACTAACTGAGCCGGGTCGCGACTTTTACGAGTCTGCTTTGCACATTCTCGACGACTTTGAGAACGCGACTTCACGAATCGGCAGAGGCCAAACTGCACCCAAAGGCCTCATTCGCGTGACCGTTCCTCCCACGTTTGCTCGCCTCCACATGGTGTCAAAGCTGGCTGCGTTTTTTGCCTCCTACCCCGACTTGGCAGTTGAGATGGCGGCGTCGGAGAGCCCGTCAACGATCATCGAAGACGGCTTCGATTTAGCGATCCACTCAGGTGAGCTTCCAGACTCCACCCTGGTTGCCCGAAGATTCGCGCAGACGATGATCATTCTCGTCGCCACTCCTCAGTACCTTTCACGACACGGCGCCCCGGAATCGCCGGAAGACCTCAAACGCTTTCGATCTGTCGTTTTTGTCGAGCGAGGCTCCGTGCAGCCGTGGAGCTTTGGCTCTGGACAAGACGCGAAGCGTGTTATCCCTACAGGAGTCTTTCGCACCAGCGATATTGAACAGATGCGGATGGGTGTCCTTGAACATCTGGGGATTGCCCAGGCGCCAGCATGGCTCTTCGCGGCAGAACTCAGGGAAGGTACTGTCATCCGTCTTCTAACTCCCTATGAACGAGCTGTGCCGATCCTTACGGTTCGACCCGCAAGCCGCCGGCTTTCGACCAAAGTACGGATCTTCATCGAACACCTCGAGAAGACTTTCGCGCTCTGTTCCCAGTTCAATCCGCGGCCCAGTTAAGACTGTTGACGGAAGCACGTTTCGGTGATTTGACCCGCAACCTCGCCGAGATGCAGGGTCTTCAAGCGATCGTCGAAACCGTTCTATGGCTGGCCAGGCTCGGTTCGGCGGGAAATGTCCGAGATGCGGGCTGCTTGTTGATCTACCGTATCAAAACCGTATCAAAACCTCTGCTTTTGATCCCGCTGAGGTTGTCGGCTTCTATCGAACCTCGCACCGTGGTCCTGAAATTCTGGTACGATCAGTACAATGATACGAATTCGCTTCAACTTTGGCGGAACCGCTAACCCAACCGCCCCCGCCTGTCAATGATTCCACCCAGAAACTACCCGCCCCGCCGTCCCAGGGTCCGGGAAAACGTAAATGAGGCCATCCGCGTTCGTGAAGTTCGCGCGGTGTTCCCGGACGGATCGGTCGAGATCATGCCAACGCTGGCCGCCGTTCGCAAAGCGCAGGACATGGGTCTGGATTTGATCCTGATCGCACCCACCGCCGAGCCTCCGGTTGACAAGGCCATGGACTACGGCCAGTGGCAGTACGAGAACAAGAAGAAGCAGCACGAGGCCAAGAAAAAACAGCACGTGATCCAGGTGAAGGAACTGAAGTTCCG
>Ga0182015_10001126_pt1 | contig 36390 bp, 28 predicted proteins | sample 712P3MmetaG_FD_120478 | JGI IMG/M metagenome (GOLD analysis project Ga0182015, IMG submission 120478) | Permafrost microbial communities from Stordalen Mire, Sweden - 712P3M metaG | ecosystem: Environmental > Terrestrial > Soil > Wetlands > Permafrost | place: Sweden: Stordalen | collected...
GAACCCGCCGAGACCCTTTAGGCATCTCCGCATGGCGGAGCGTCGCACACCGGATCCTAGTTCGAGTCGAGTCCCCGTTCATTCAGCATTGGTTCAAAAATCGGTTACCGCCATCACCAACCCCGCAGGTCGGCTTTCACCTGTGATGCTAGGAGAACTCGCGGTGAATTAGCAATAGGGGAAGCGCAAATAGTTGGCAGATCACTTGCAACCAAAGTAATCAAGCCGCAACATTCCGGGCTTGCAATGTCGTTGAGGAAGTCAACTCCACCGGCCAAAGGCTGCGGTTCGCGGTTCGAACGATAGGAAAGATCCACCTGCAGCTTGCCCAGGAAGTATCTGATTCGGGCGTGGATTTGGCGGTCGATGTATACTTCGGTCGCCAGACTCCGAGTCTGAGTATTTTTCCTGTTATCGGGGGCCAGACTCGGGCAGAGGTTAAGAAATGCCCAAGCATCGCAAGTCCGCGATCGCAGCAGCGGCAATTCTCATCGCAGTACATCTGGTTGTGCTCACAGTCCGCTACGGTACTCCCTTTGCTTCTCGTTGGGGTGACTGGATTGGGGCGGCAGCGGCCCTTCTGGCAGCACTTGTTTGCTGGTCCACCTCACGCAGATCGGGCCCCTTTGGTAGACGAGTTTGGCGCCTGGTTTCTTCCTCTCTCTTTCTCGCCACGATTGGCCAAGTTGCCTACACCTACTATTTCGACTATCGGTCCAGCCCCTCCGGCACGCTCTGGCCCAGCGACATCCTGGTGTTCTTCTGGCCTGTGCCTGCCATGATGACGTTGTTCCTGAGTCCGCGAGATTCGAGCAGCGGAATGCGGTGGTTGCGCTTCTGTGATTTTGCCCAAGTCTGCACTCTCGCGCTGGCCCTCGAGCTTTCCACTCTCTATGTGCCCTCCCGATGGCAAAGTTCGGAACAGGCCATGGCTGTGCGCGCTTTTCACGTCGGACTCGCCTTCTTCGGACTGTTGGCTCTCAGTTTTCTGGTTCGCGGGTTTCTTACTCGATATCGCCCAGCGCGTGCATTCTTTCTTCGGCTGGCAGGATTCTTTTTCGCTTTCGCCATCACCTCCAACTCCACTCTGTTCGCCTTTGCCTTCGGCGATTATCGCCAAGGTGCGTGGCCCGACCTGATGTGGACCGTCACTTATTGCATTCTGGTTGTAATTGCGGCGACTTGGGACGGCGCCGAGCAGAGCTCGCTGGAGAACATCGAGTCACCCGGTTCGAGCATGCAACTGCTTGCACAATTCTCTCCCTTGCTCGTCCCGGCCATCGTTTTTCCGCTGGTCCTGCGGATTGCCCAGGAGCAGTTCCTCTGGTCCGTTTTCCTGGTCATGGTTTCCTTCGCCGCCGCCAGCGGACGCTTGTTCATGGTTCAGACCCAGTTGCTCCACAGTTCTCAGGAGCTGCAGAAAAATCTTTCCCTTCTGCAGGGCATCACGGAAGGGACAACCGATTCTATCTTTGTAAAAGACTTGCAAGGGCGCTACCTGATGATCAACTCCGCCGGGGCGCGTCTGCTGGCGCGGAAGGTCGAGGAAGTCATTGGGAAAGATGATACCGAACTCTTCACGGCGGAGAACGGCCGTGAAATTATGGCCGGAGACCGGAAGGTTGTCGAATCCGGAAAGACTCAGACCTATGAGGAGATTGGAGTGGCGGCTGGGGTGGCGCGCACTTATTTGTCGACGAAGGGCCCGTATCGCGATTCCAACGGCCAGATCATCGGTTTGCTCGGTATCTGCCGAGACATCACCGAAAACAAAAAGGCGGAAGAAGAGATTCGCAAGGCCGAGCAGCGATTGCGGATTCACGTCGAGCATACGCCCCTGGGTGTGATCGAATGGGATCCTCAGTTTCGTGTAGCCGCATGGAATGCCGCGGCCGAGCGCATCTTCGGATTTTCCCGCGAGGAAGCCATAGGACAACATGCCAGCTTCACGGTGGCTCCCGTCTTTCGCCAACACGTGGACCAGGTTTGGCAGGGACTTCTCGAACAAAAAGGTGGAGAGCGCAGTACCAACGACAACACCACCAAGGACGGCCGGACCATTTCCTGCGAGTGGTACAACACGCCACTGGTCGATGAATCCGGACAGGTGCTCGGCGTTGCCTCTCTGGTTCAGGATGTGACCGAACGCGTGGCGCTGGAAGAGAGGCTGCGGCAGTCCCAGAAAATGGAGGCCATTGGCCGTTTGGCAGGTGGCGTGGCGCACGATTTCAATAACCTCTTGACCGTCATCATGGGTTACAGCCAGATCCTGAGGGATGGGCTCCCAACGGAAAGCCGACTGAAGGACGCAACCGCCCAGATCCGGTCCGCCGCCGACCGCGCGGCCGGAGTCACCCGCCAACTGCTGGCTTTCAGTCGAAAGCAGGTGCTCTCGCCACGGGTGATCGATTTGAACAACATCATGATGAACCTCGATACCATGCTGCGCCGGCTGATCGGCGAAGACATCGAGGTCTTGACCGTGCCCGGCCGCAACCTCGGTACGGTCAAAGCCGATCCTGGGCAAATCGAGCAGGTCATCATGAACCTAGCCTTGAATGCACGCGATGCGATGCCCGGCGGCGGAAAGTTGACCCTGGAAACAGAAAACATGGAGCTGGACGAGGACTACGCCAGCGAACATCCTCCGCTACAGCCGGGACGCTATGTGATGCTGGCCGTGAGCGACACGGGAACCGGCATGAGCTCCGAGACGCAGGCGCACATCTTCGAGCCTTTCTTTACCACCAAGGAAGTCGGCAAGGGAACCGGCCTCGGACTCTCCATGGTCTACGGCATCGTCAAACAAAGTGGAGGTTACATCTGGGTATACAGCGAGCCCGGCCGGGGGACGACGTTCAAAATCTATATTCCGCGAGTCGATCAGTCTGCGGAAAAAATCGGAGGGGAGAACCGGCCAACCGGCATCCAACGTGGAACGGAAACGATCCTCCTGGTCGAGGATGACGCCCAGCTCCGCCAATTGACCTCCTCGGTCCTGGCCCACTGCGGCTATAAAATGTTGACCGCAGCCACCACGGAAGAAGGTATTGCACTATGCCGGGCGAATCATCGTGACATCCGGTTGCTGGTCACCGACGTGATCATGCCGGGGATGAACGGCCGGCAGCTTGCCGAGCAAGTAAAACAAATCTCCCCGCATACCAGAGTGCTATACGTCTCCGGCTACACCAGCAACGCAATCGTCCACTACGGCGTGCTCGATGCTGGACTGTGGTTCCTGCCCAAGCCATTTTCGCTGTCGGCGCTCGTTGCCAAGGTGAGAGAAGTTCTCGATGCCAATCCCGACGCGCCGCAAGGAGAACGCCCCGAATAGACCTGCGTGTAGGAGCGGGACAACCCACCCGGCCTATCTTGCGCGATTGCTAGGATGGGAGGCGCTGGCGTAAGATGTCCAGCCAGTGCCTGAAACTTCCTCCATTGTCGGTCGCGCCTTGTCCCATTACGACGTCCTGGAAAAACTGGGCGGGGGTGGAATGGGCGTGGTTTACAAAGCCAAGGACACGCGCCTCGGCCGGAGTGTTGCGCTAAAATTCCTCCCCGACGACATTTCCCAGGTTCCTCAGGCGATCGAGCGGTTCCGACGCGAAGCGCGCGCTGCATCCGCGCTCAATCATCCCAACATCTGCACAATTTATGATATTGGGGAATTCGAAGGCCGGCCGTTTATCGCCATGGAGCTGCTCGAGGGCCAGACTCTCAAGCACCGTATTGGCGGGAAGCCCATCGAAATGTCGGATCTTCTCGAGATCGGCATTCAGATCGCCAACGGGCTCGAGGCGGCGCACTCGAAAGGAATCGTGCACCGCGACATCAAGCCCGCGAATATCTTTCTGGTGGAACGGGGACAGGCAAAAATTCTGGATTTCGGTTTGGCGAAGCTAACGCCCGTGGCCGGCCACGCCACCGAATTGCTCGGCGCAGCTTCCATGCACACGCAGACGCATGTGCTCAATGAAGGGGAACTGACCAGCCCGGGCAGCTCCATCGGCACGGTCGCTTACATGTCACCGGAGCAGGCGCGGGGCGAAGAACTGGACGCCCGCTCGGATTTGTTTTCGCTCGGGGTCGTGCTCTACGAGATGGCTACCGGGTCGGTTCCGTTCTCCGGCGCAACCTCGGCGGTTATTTTCGATGGAATCCTGCGTTCCGCTCCCGCGCCTGCCAAGCAACTGAACCCGCGCCTGCCGGTGGCGATGGAAAACATTCTCGGCAAGGCGCTCGAGAAGGATCTCGACCTGCGCTGCCAGACGGCTGCCGAACTGCGCGCCGACCTGAAGCGACTCAAGCGAGACACCGAATCCGGCCGCCGTCCTGCCATCGAGAAGAGCGGTTTGGGTTCCGGGACGAACCTGGCTGCAAGTAAGCAAAAATCGGTCGCGGTGCTCTACTTCGAAAACCAGAGTGGCGCGAAAGAGGACGAATACTTCCGCGATGGGATTACGGAAGACATTGTCACGGAGCTTTCGAAAATCGCGCAATTGGAAATCTTTCCCCGCTCGGAGATGCTCGCATTCCGCGACAAGCCGGTTACGGCGCAACAGGTGAGCCAGCAGCTCGGCGCCGCCTACGTACTCGAGGGGTCAATCCGCCGCGCTGGCAATCGTGTGCGGATCACGGTACAGCTTGTGGAAGCCTCGACACGGCATTCCATCTGGGCAGAGCGCTACGACCGGCAACTGGAAGACGTGTTCGCGATTCAGGAGGAAATCGCCCGGAGCATCGCCCAGGCGCTGCGCATCACGCTTTCTCCGAAAGAAGAGAAGATTATCGCCAGCAAGCCCACGGAAAATCTGCAAGCCTATGATTTCTACCTGCGCGGCCGCAGCTACGCCCGCCAGCTCAGCCTAGAGTTCGCAATACAGATGTTCGAGCAGGCCATCGCGCTCGATCCGGAGTTCGCGCTCGCGCATGCCGGCCTGGCCAACGCCTGCGGCCAGTTCCACGAATGGCGCGAGCAACATCAGCGCTGGATTGAAAAAGGCCTGGCAGCCAGCGAGCGCGGGTTGGCCTTGCAGCCGAACCTGCCAGAATTGCTCGTAGCTCGCGCCCGCCTTGCTTTCGCGGAAAGGAAGTATGAGGAAGCCTGCCGCTACGCCGAGGAAGCCATTCAACGCAAGCCAGACTGCGAAGGCGTCTACGACGTGCTCGGCCGGGCGCTTTTCGCTTCCGGGCAGAGCCATAAGGCTGCCGATCTGGCCGACCGTGCCGTGGCCGTCAACGGAGACGATTACAACATCTTCCCGCCCTATCTGAACTCCTTGCGTACCATGGGACGAATGGCAGAGGCCGGCGTTCACGAGGATCGGTGGGTCCGGGTGCTCCAACGACAGCTCGAACTGGTCCCGGAAGACGTGCGTGCACGCATCTTCCTCGCCACCCTCTATGCCAGCCGTAAGGCCAATGAGCTTGCCGTGCGCGAGTTGGAGATGGCCGTGACCATGCGGCCCAAAGACTCGAATATTCTCTACAATGCCGCCTGCGCGTACGGCATCATGGGACAAAAAATGGATGCCTTAGCGCTGCTCAGACGTGCTCGAGAAGCCGGCTACGGCAATATCGAGTGGGCATTGCGCGATCCTGACCTCGCCTGCCTGCATGATGATCCAGAATTCCTGCGTCTGGTTGGTAGGGCCGCCGTGAACTAGCTGCGGATTGTCCTTTCTCTCCACGCAACCTCGGCCTTCGCGCTTTTCATCAGCGCGGCAGTCACCACTACATTCAATTGGCTATGGAAAATTGTTTCTTGCCAAAAACGCCGCGCCGCCGGACAGCAGCGCTAACGAAAGAAGATGTACGCAGCCCAGGCTATCCCGCCTTACGCTTCTCACCCAACACTTCATCCAGCGCATCTGCCAATAGATGGGCCCGCTTCTGATAATCGGTTGCCCCGCTCTCCTGTTTCCGCTTCAGAAGATGATACTCATCGGCAATATTCAGCGCCGCCAGCACCGCCAGTCGCACCGTATCGATCGTGTTCGTGGCCTCGGCCACTGCCCGCATCTTCGAGTCCACGTACTCGGCCAGCTTCAGAATGTATTCCGGATCGGACCCCCGCAGGTTATACCCCTGATCAAAGATCTCCACCCGCACGCTGCCATTCTGCGCGTCCTTCAATGCCGAATTCTTAGTAGCTGTAGCCATAACCAGTAACCTTATAGTGTTGCTGCGAACCGGAAGCCGGACTGTGGAAGCCGATCCTAACTCGCCCGCTCCTCCGCAATCGACTCAATCTGTTCCAGCATCTTCTCCACCCGCCCACGAATCTCTTCCCGCTCTTTGCGCAACTGCACCGCCTCCCGCCGCAATGTGACCAACTGCTCGTCGCGCTCCTCCAGTTGCTGCCGCACCCGTTGCGTATCGCGTTCCGCCGCAGCCTGCGCCTGCCGCGCCGCCTTGTACATCTCGATAGTGCGATAAATTTTCTCTTCCAGCGCCTGAAAATCGTCCACCGGAACCTTCTCGGTCACCTGCTCTAACGTATCCAAAGCCATAATTGCACTTTTCCCCAAAAAGATTTCAAACTTTTTTGCAGTATACTCCACGCCCCTGTGGATCAAGCATGGCCCATTCGTGCCCGCTTGGCGTTGCCACCGCAACATTCGCTATAATCCTGGCATGAAGCCCACGATCCTTCCCACGCTAGCCGCAGCCGCTGCTCTGGTTGTTTTCGCGCTTCCCAGCGCCGCCAAAACCAAGGTCGAAATTACGGACACCCAAGGCAAGGCCGTCGGCACCATTACCGTGTCGCAGCAGGGACCTGGTGTCAGTCTCAAGCTTCACCTTCACGATCTCCCGCCCGGCCAGCATGCCATCCATTTTCACCAGACTCCCAAGTGCGATGCCCCGGATTTCAAATCCGCCGGCCCACACTTCAATCCCGACACCAAGAAGCACGGCCTGGAGAATCCCGAAGGCCACCACGCCGGCGACATGCAGAACTTTATCATCGACGTGAAAGGCAAAGCTGACGTGACCCTCGAAGACAAAGATGTAACCCTCGGCGACGGCTCCCACTCGCTGTTCAGCAACGGCGGCACCGCCATCGTTATCCACGCCAAAGCCGACGACATGAAGACCGATCCCTCCGGCAACTCCGGCGACCGCATCGCCTGCGGTGTGATCACAAAATAAAATCTAAGAAGGCGTTGCGAAAAGTTCTCTCAGATCTGTCAATCCTGAGCGCCGTATGGGGTTCGCGAAGCCAGAATTACCGCGCCCGCAACTTCTCCAACTTCTCCGCCGCCGCGTCCAGCGTTTCCAACTTCTTGCAGAACGCAAACCGCACCTGTCGCGCCCCATCCCGCGCATCGCGATAAAAACTCGACCCCGGCACCGCCGCCACTCCAATGTCCTTGACCAAATATTTCGTGAACGAAACGTCATCCTCAAACCCAAACGCAGAAATATCCGTCATCACGTAATACGCTCCGCGCGGACGAAAACATTTAAACCCTGCCGCCTCCAGTGCCGGAATCAAATGATCCCGCCGCGCCCGGTATCCCTCCGCCAGCTTCGCGTAATATTCTGCTGGCAAACTCAATGCCGCCGCGCCCGCTTCCTGCAACGGAGCCGGCGCTCCCACTGTCAGAAAATCGTGCACCTTTCGGATCGCGTTGGTGATCTTCTCCGGCCCCACCGCCCATCCCACGCGCCATCCCGTCACGCTGTACGTCTTCGACATTCCGTTGATCGTCACCGTCCGCTCCCGCATCCCCTCGAGCGACACCATCGAAATGTGCTCGGTCCCGTCGAACAAAATATGCTCGTAAATCTCATCCGTAATCGCCAGCACATCGAACTCGACACACAAATCGCGAATCAATTCCAGTTCCGCGCGCGCGAAAACTTTGCCGGTAGGGTTGTTGGGGGTGTTGAGTATGATCGCCTTCGTGTGGTTGTCGAACGCCGCCCGCAACTCTTTCTCGTCGAAACTCCATTCGCCCCCGTCACTCGCCGGTGGACGCAACTTCACAAACCGCGGCCGCGCTCCGCTCAAAACCGCATCCGGGCCGTAGTTTTCATAAAACGGTTCGAAGACCACCACCTCATCGCCCGCGTTGCAAACCGCGAGCAAAGTCGAAATCATCGCCTCCGTCGATCCGCAGCATACCGTAATCTCTTTCTCTGGATCGACCGAAATCCCCTGCCACACGCCCATCTGCCGCGCAATCGCGTTGCGCAGATTCTTCGCGCCCCACGTGATTGCGTACTGATTTACATCGCCCTCAATCGCCGCGCGCGCCGCCTGCTTGATTTCCGCAGGAGCCGGAAAATCCGGAAACCCCTGCGCCAGATTCACCGCGCTATAAAGCATCGCCTGCCGGGTCATCTCCCGGATCACCGACTCTGTGAATTGTGAAACCTTGTCGCTGAGAAATTGTTTCTGATGAATTGCCGATTGACGATTGTGCTGAGAAGAGATTACGTCCGCCATAGCTGGCAGATTAGCACAGGATAAGCAGACTAATGGGATGCCATCAAAGTAAGGTTGTCATCCTGAGCGAAGCGTTTGCTTTCGCGAAGCAAATGCAAGCGCGCAGCCGAAGGAACTCCGTGGCCATCACAGAACGCGACCTACGTCCGCTGCACTCCCCCCAACCCTTGCAGTGCTGCCACGATGCTTCCCGACCACTGCGCAATCTGCTCATCGCGCAGCGTCCCCGCATCCGACTGCAACCGTGCCCGCAACAGAATCGAATACTTTCCCACTTCAATCGACCCGCCGCGAAAAATCTCTACGGGGGCAAACGAACGCAGCACACCCAACCGCAGCCCCATCACCGCCCGCCGCATCGCCTCAAACTCCACCTCATCGGCAAACACAAAAGAAAAATCTCGCTCCACCGCCGGATATTTTCCCGGCGCCGCGAATCTCACCGTTCGCAGCCCGAGCGCATGCAGTCGCTCCAGATCGATCTCCGCCAGAAAAACGTCCTGCCGTAACTTCCGCTGAGCCTTTACGTTTTCCGCAATCTGCCCGAACTGCGCCACCACGGCCCCATCCATCAACGCCCGCGCCGATCTTCCGGGATGAAAATACTCCGCCGTCTCCCGGTCGAAACTCAACTCACGATGCGCAAACGCCACCAGCAGGTTCTCCACGTCGCCCTTGAAACCGCGAAACGCCTCCGCTGCCGCGGCATGTTCACCCTTGCTCACATCCAGCGTTCCACCCACCAGCAGCGCCCTTTTCACCGCTGTCAGCGTAGCCCCCAAGCAAGCGCGTGCTGGCTCAATCCGCTCGCCGCCGCGCATTTCATAGACCCGGCCCATCTCGAACAGCCGGACGTTTTCAGAATCACGATTCAAATTCCACACCAGCATGTCCAGCGTGCCCGGAGCCATCGAGGTCCGCATCACACTCGCTTCTTCGCTCAGCGGATTCTCGAGCTCAAGCACTTTCGCTGAAGAAAACATTTCCGCATCCGCATGCGAAATAAACGTCAGCGACACCGCCTCGTTGTATCCCAGGGCCAAAGCCCGCGCGCGCAAAGTGGCGTCCATGGCCGCGTTCGGCAACTCCACGACCGCGCCGCTGTATGCCGGCAAAGTATTTTCGAATTTGTCGTAGCCATGCAGGCGCGCGATTTCTTCGATTACGTCGATCTCGCGCTCCACATCCAGCCGCCAACTCGGAATCTGCACGCGGAACTGCGCGTCGGCTTGTCCCTCCGGAATCAAATCGAACCCGAGTTTCTTCAGGATGCGGAAAATCTCTCCCGCTTCCAGATTCCCGCCCAAAATGCGCTGCACCTCGGCAAGCCGCAGCACCACCGGCGCCTGATCCAACTTTCTCGACACCACGTCGATGGCATCGCTCACCAATTCTCCGCCACCCGATTCCAGAATCAGCGCCGCCACCAGATCGCACGACAAAATCGTCGACTCAAAATCCGCTCCGCGCTCAAACTGGTGCGAAGCGTCGGTGTGAATTCCATGTCTGCGCGAACTCTTGCGCACCGTCAACGGATCCCACCACGCCGACTCGATCAAAATATTCCGCGTCTTGTCGGTAATCATCGTATCGAACCCGCCCATCACACCGGCGAGTCCGACCGGCTTCTTGGCGTCGGCAACAACTAGGTCTTCGGAAGTAAGAGTGCGTTCCACCTCATCCAGCGTTTTCAGCTTCTCGCCATTTTTAGCTTTTCGAATGATGAGCTTGCCGCCCTCCAGCAAATCCATATCGAACACATGTGTCGGCTTGCCCATCTCCCACAAAACATAGTTGGTCGCATCCACAGCGTTGCTAATGGGTCGATGTCCAAGCAACTGCAACCGCCGCGCAATTTTCTCCGGCGAAGGTTTGACGCTGGCGCCACGGATAACGCGCGCAGAAAAGCGAGGACAAAGTTGCGGCTCTTCCACCGTGATCGGGAAAGGCGCATCCCGGGCAGTCGTGGCTGAGGGCTGAGGGCTGAGGGCTGAGAGCTGTTTGAGCGACGCGTCATAAATCGCCGCCGCTTCCCGCGCCACTCCATAGTGATTCATCGCGTCGGGGCGGTTGGTCCCAATCTCCATCTCGAACACGGTCTCCGCTCCCGACCCGCTGATGCCTTCGACGGCAATCCCAACGCCAGTCAAATCCTCGGCCAGCCGCCGGTCATCGACGGCAAGCTCGACAAAATCGCGAATCCATTGTGGAGAAAGTTTCATTCTCTTAGTCTTCTAATGAGCGAACGAATAGACTCTCACTCCTCCGCCGGAAGCGGCTGCCTGACGTTGGCTAGGAACCGAGTATCGGATACACGATACGTTGCGAACGAATTTCGCGCATCAGTGAGACTGAGTGAGCGATTAGGTCCGCCTCTAACCATGTCAGCATCGTGATCGTCCTGTCCGTCGTCTTCCCAAAAGCATACCGGGCAGATTTCGTAACCAGCGCGCGAAAACAGCGTCTTATACCTGCAGCAAGGATACCTGTACGACTTTTCCTGTTGCCGCGGTTCCGAAACGTTCTTGAAAGTGTCCATCGCTCCGGCTAGAAGCTAGTAGCTAGAAGCTCCTCACGCCCACTGCTCCAAAAACCTAACATCCCCCTGAAAAAACAACTGCAAATCATCCACCCCATACTTCAACAAAGCGATCCGATCCGCACCCATGCCAAAGGCAAAACCGGAAACTTTCTTCGGGTCGTAGCCATTATCTTTCACAAACTCAAACACATTCGGATCGACCATCCCGCAGCCTAGAATCTCAATCCATCCCGTCTGCTTGCACGGACGGCAGGGATCAGCTCCGCGCCTCCCGCTCCCGCCGCAGATGAAGCAGGAAACAAACATCTCCGCGCTCGGTTCGGTGAACGGGAAAAACGATGGACGAAAACTCGTCTTCACGCTCGATCCAAAAAATTCCTTCATGGCATGATCGAGCGTCCCCTTCAAATCGCCGAAAGTGATGTTGGTATCGACCGCCAGCCCTTCGATCTGATGAAACATCGGTGAGTGGCTCGCATCCGGAGGATCGTTGCGGTGTACCGTGCCGGGAATCACGATGCGGATGGGCGGCCGCATCTGCTCCATCGTGCGAATCTGCACCGGAGAAGTATGCGTCCGCAGCAGCAACCGCTCCCGCTGCGGCTTTGACTGCTGCCCTGCGATGAACAGAGTATCCTGCGTATCCCGCGCCGGATGATTCGGCGGGAAATTCAGAGACTCGAAGTTGTAGTAATCGGTCTCGACGACTGGCCCGTCGGCAACGGAGTAGCCGAGTTTTTGGAAGACGCGAACCATCTCGTTCGTCGTTTTGATGACGGGATGCTCGGCGCCAATGGGACGGCGGACGCCGGGTAAGGAGATGTCAACGCGCTCTCTGGCCAGAGGAATTCCCGTTGGACGGTGGAGTTGAATATCCTCGGCCTTCTGAAGGACATCCTCGACATCTGCCTTTACTTCATTGACGCGGCGTCCCACGTCTCTCTTGGCATCCTTCGGCGCAGCCTTTAGCCACAAATCATTGATCTGCGTCAGAATCCCATTCCTGCGTCCCATCCATCGATCGCGAAACAATTTCAGTTGTTCATCGCTGCGAACCGCCGACGCTTCGTCCGCGCACGCACGAATGCATTCCGCAACAGACTTCTCCAGCGCCGCAGCCGAATACTCCGTCAATTTGGAAACGGTATAGGCCATTTTCCCGAGGACTTTCAGGATTTGTCATTCCGAACCGCTTCAGCGGCGAGGAATCTGTTGTTCACTTGCCAACCAGCAGAAAAGAAGATTCCTCGCTCGCTCTCTCCGCGCGTTGCGCGGCTGCGAGCGGAATGACAATAATTTGATCTGAAAACTGATAGCTGGAAGCGAACTATGCCAGCGCGCCCTTGGCCTGTTCGACCAGGCTCTTAAACGCCGCCGCATCCCGCACCGCCAGGTCCGCCAGAATCTTGCGGTCCAGTTCCACTCCGGCCACCTTTAGCCCGTGGATGAATTGGTTGTAACTCAAACCGTTCAGCTTCGCAGCCGCCCCGATTCGCACGATCCAAAGCGAGCGGTACTGCCGCTTCCGCTGCTTTCGGCCAGAATAAGCGAACTTGAGGCCGCGTTCGACGGCTTCTTTGGCGGAGCGGTAGAGTTTCGATTTAGTGAGGAAGTATCCGCTCGCGCGGTCTAATATTTTTTTGCGCTTGGCGCGGCGTTTAGTTCCGCGTTTTACACGTGGCATGGTTTTCTCCTTTTTGCTTTCTATGTACTGGCGGCTGGAGGCAAGGACGATTCACCGTTGCAGCGATCGCTGGCCTCTTCACGCGCCTGGCTCATGTGGTGCGGCCGCCCCCGGCCACATTTAGGCAGCGAAATGTTCGCCGCCAGAGATCGCGGGCGAGGGCGCCCGCACCACACAAACATTTACTGATAGGGAATCATCCGCTTCACTTTGCGGACGTCGCCGTCGCTCACGAGCGTAGCTGTGCCCAATTTGCGTTTGCGTTTGTGAGCTTTGGAGGTCAGCATGTGGCGCAGGCCCGAATGTCCGCGCTTCACCTTGCCAGTCCCGGTTAACTTGAAGCGCTTCGATGCGCCTTTGTGCGATTTCAATTTCGGCATAGATCCTCTTAAGTCAGCTGCCAGCGGTCAGTTGCCGGCCGCCAGTTCCCATTATCAACCGCTTACTGTTCAATTGCTTAGGACTCGATGACTAGGCTTGCGAAACCGGATTCGGAGCTTCGGCGGCTTCGACTGGCGCTGGCTCCCCTTCCTTTTTCTCTGGCGCCAGCTTGGCTTGCGCCAGCTTTTCCTGCAGCATTTTTTCCTTCTGCTCCGCCTTCGCTTTTTGCTTGGCTTCTTTTTCTCTTTCCTTCTCGCGCTCGACGGCTGACTTCTTGGGAGCCAGGATGGCGTGCAGCGTGTTGCCTTCCTGCCGCGGACGGAATTCCACGATGCTGTGCGGTTCCACGTCCTTGATCAGCCGCTCGAGTATTTGCCGGCCCAAACCCGTTCGCGTCATTTCGCGGCCGCGGAAGAAGATGGTTGCTTTTACCTTGTCTCCTTCATCGAGGAAGCGGAGCACGTGATTTTTTTTGGTGTCGTAATCGTGGTCGTCCACATTGATGCGGAACTTAACCTCTTTTACGGTGATCGTCTTCTGGTGCTTCTTGGCTTCGCGCTCTTTCTTTTCCTGCTGGTACAGATACTTCCCGTAATCCATGATGCGGCATACGGGAGGCTGCGCGGTGGGCGAAATCTCAACCAGATCCAGGTTCTTGCTGCGGGCCAATTTAAGCGCTTCGAAGGGGGGCATTACGCCGATCTGTTCACCTTCATCTCCGATTACGCGAATTTCGCGGGCTCGAATGCGGTCATTGGTTCGGATAAAACGTTTGTCGATACGGTCCTCCGCGCTATAAGCGACTGGGAATAAGGGATTATAACATGGGGATGCGGGTGGGACCGCCAGTGGGTTGCGCTATTGCAACCATGCGCTCGTGGCGAGAATACACAACCTGCAAGCCGCGACACATGCTTCTGCGGGTGTAGACTGTTTCGGAAAACCTCAACAGCGCACAGTATTTGAGCGACTCATAATCTTGTTTCTTTCCGGGGTTCAGGATTGCCATTACGCGGCTGTGAATCGCAATCATGAATCCGTCTAGAGGGGAGTCATGCCAATGATCCTGCGTCTCTTTGCTCTATTTGCGGTTCTCATTCCCACATCTTTACTGGCGCAGTTACCAACGCAAACGATTGATGGCTGGCAGATGCAAGACTCCGCGAGGGTTGCGGACCCGGCTCCGATTATTTCGACAGCCGGTTTTCAGCCACAGGGATGGTACGCCGCGACCGTGCCGGGTACCGTGCTTACCACGCTGGTCAACGACGGAGTTTACCCGGAGCCGTTGTACGGCGAGAACATGCGCGCCATTCCGGAGAGCCTGAACAAAACCAGCTATTGGTACCGCACAACCTTCACAGTACCGGCGCCTTACAAAGGCCGTTACACCTGGCTTCATTTCGGCGGCATCAACTATGCCGCACAGATCTGGGTGAATGGCCACGAGGCCGGAACCATGCGCGGCGCGTTCATCCGGGGTGACTTCGATATCTCTGAGTTGGTGAAGCCGGGCCGCCGGGCCGTCCTGGCCGTGCTCGTTTCGCCCCAGCCTCACCCCGGCGTTCCGCACGAGCATACCGTTGCACTTGGCGTGGGCAAAAACGGTGGCGAGACTGCCATCGATGGCCCGACGTTCCTCTCCACCATCGGCTGGGACTGGCTTCCCGCGGTTCGCGATCGTGACACCGGCATCTGGCTTCCGGTGACGATGGATGCAACCGGGCCGGTCCGAATGAGAGATCCATTCGTTACTGCGGATTTGTCGGCATCGCACGAAAGCGCGGACCTTAGCGTTTCAGCTGCGCTGGAGAACAAGTCACCTAAGCCCGTCACGGGCATACTTACCGGCATCATTCAGTTGCAGAACGCACAGGAGCAAAACTCACAAAATCATGAGATTACCTTCCATAAATCCGTGACCATTGCGGCGAACGGTACCGAAGCGGTGACGCTTGACAGCAAATCTACGCCGGAACTCCACCTTTCCGATCCGAAGCTATGGTGGCCCAACGGTTATGGCCCACAGAACCTGTACACGCTCACGCTGCGCTTCGATGTGGGAACAAAATCTTCGGATGTTACGACGCGGCAGTTTGGCATTCGCAAGATCGAGTACCAGGTCGCCGACTCGGAGAACCTTACGCTTTCAGTCAATGGAGTTCGCGTCATGGCGCGCGGCGGCAACTGGGGACTCGATGAGGCTATGAAGCGAGTTTCGCGAGCAAGGCTGGACGCTCAGTTTCACATGCACGCGCTGGCTAATCTGAACATCATCCGCAACTGGGTGGGGCAGAGCACCAGTCCGGACTTTTACGACATGGCAGACAAGTATGGAATCCTGCTGTGGGATGAGTTCTTTCAGCCCAACCCAAATGACGGTCCAGACGTGACCGATATTCCCACGTATCTTGCCAACGTCACCGATAAGGTAGTTCGTTACCGCAACCATCCCTCCATCGCGGTGTGGTGCGCGCGCAACGAGGGCTATCCGCCCAAGGAACTAGACGACACGTTGAAGACGCTCATGAGCCGCCTCGATCCGACGCGGCTCTACCAATCGAACTCCGCCGACGGTCGTGGGGTCTCGTCCCATGGGCCCTACTACTGGCGTTCTCCGCGCTTCTTCTACGCGTTTAACGAAAGCTTTAAGACCGAAACGGGCTCGGTTTCCATTCCCACGATCGAATCCATCCAGGGCATGATGCCGCAGAAAGATTGGGAAACGATCAACGACGACTGGGCCCAACACGACATGGCGGCCGGCGCGCAACGGGGCGACGAGTTTCCAACTTCGCTGGCGGAGCGCTACGGACACATTCGCAATCTTGCCGACTTCGTCCGGAAAGGCCAGCTGGCCACGTATGAAGCTTTCCGCGCCATGTATGAAGGACGGAACGCCGAAATGTTCAAGACGACTACGGGCGTGATCACATGGATGAGTCACCCGGCCCAGCCTAGCTTCGTTTGGCAGCTCTACCACTACGATCTCGAGCCCAACGCCGCATTGTACGCAGTGAAGAAGGCTGCCGAAACTGTGCATGTGCAGTTCAACGAAGAAAACCGCGGCATCGAGGTTGTCAACAATCGTCCGGACGCGCTCACCGCGCTCACCGTCAAGGTGCTCATCTATCGTTTTGACGGCACGCTCGATTCACAGAAAACTTATCCAGTGGCGCAGGTTCCCGGCAGCAGCACGGTCAAGGCGGCGCAGATCGTTGTGAGCGCACGCATCAGCCCGCTCTACTTCATCAAGCTCGATCTCACCGATGCGAGCGGGAACTTGCTCTCCAGTAATTTTTACTGGCAACATGTTGCGCAGGATCAGTTCGACGGCCTGATGAATCTTCCTACCGTTACGCTCGACGCCGAAGCTAACACTCGCACCGAGGGCGACAAAACGCTGCTGACTGTAACGTTGCACAACAACACAACCAACGTCGCTCTGCTCGTGCATTTGCAGTTTCATCAGAAGAAGAGCGGCCGGCGCGTCCTGCCTGTTTTTTATTCCGACAACTATATTTCACTCGTGCCCGGCGAATCCTCATCCGTCTCGATCGAAGCGGCAACCAAGGACCTGCAGGGAGACCTGCCGCTGGTCGAACTGGATGGATACAACGTGGATGTGAAGCCGGTCGACGGTCCAGTCTCCATTGCGGCCAATGTGAACGCACAGCCGTCCCATTGGCCTGCATCCAACATCGTTCCTGAGCACGCGAGATGATAGATTTGTCGAGTGGCAGGGAGGAGCCAGGAGAACCGCGGTTTAAAGGGCGCGGAACAATAGTTCTTCCAGAGCCATTCGCCGGACCTGCCAGAAGTCGCGCTGCTCGGCGTCCACATTCAGCCGGCACTTGCCTTCGTCATCGAAGGTGAGGGTCACGTCGAACATGGGGCTGCCGATACCATCCCGCACTAAAATTGCGTGCTCGGCAAGGCTGAATACGACTGATCTGTGGACATCGTTGGCTTTCAGAAGAACGGTGAAGCCGCCGTTATTCTCCGCCACGGAAAACTCATACGGGGAATTAGGGGGGCGCAGGGCGTTGCGAGCCTTAACGTCCTCTTCCACCTGTAATCGGAGCGTCTTGAATACGTTGGGCAGAGAGCAGGAGGAACGCTCCGTGACCCAGTCGAACTTCGAAGTATCCTTCTTTGTATTCTCCACTTTCTCCGTATTCTCCACTTTGTCGTTCACGCTTCATCTCCAAGCCGTTGGGTGAGTCGTCCTCGGGGCAGTCATTCCCGGGCGGTCAACGCCGGGCAGTCACGCGGTGTTGGACTCTGAATCGGCGTAAATAAATAAAATGTCGGCTCCATTCAGAGAAACAGTAAAAATCTGAACTTCACGGCCTCATATCCTCCACCGATCCTCTGACACTGTTCATCTTCGATAGTCCAAACCTGACCCTGCGCGGGTCTTTCATTGCCACGGCTTAGATGCCACTTCCCGCCTTGTGAGGCTATGTAGAAAACGTTAGCAGTCAAAGATTCTGCGTCCGCGCGTTGGCTCGGCCCGCAATTGATTCGTGCGGGTATGATGTAGATCGGAAACGGCCGGTCTTTATCCTCTGGAAAGGAACATCTTGAACAAAAAGCAAACCAAAGACGATCTGCCCGTAGGGGAAGGTACGATCACGACGCGCGCCGAGAAGAAACAAGTCGAGGAACGGCTGGCAATTGGCGCAAATGTGGTTTACGAGACCATCCGGCGCGAAGGCGAAGAGGAACTGCACCGGACCGCATCGGCATTGGGGTGGTCGGCCCTGGCTGCGGGACTTTCCATGGGATTTTCCTTTATTGCGGAAGGGCTGCTCATGGCCCACCTGCCCGATGAGCCGTGGCGGCCATTGATCGCGTCGGCCGGATACTGCGTGGGATTTCTCATCGTCATCCTGGGACGCCAGCAACTGTTTACGGAAAATACGCTCACCGTGGTTTTGCCGCTCCTGGTGCGGAAAGACTTGTCCACGTTGTTGCGTATGCTGCGTTTATGGGCGGTGGTGCTGAGCGCTAACCTGGTGGGAACATTCCTGTTCGCGCTGTGCATCGGGAAGATCGGCATCCTCGATGCGCACACGCAACGGTGCTTGACGGAGATTGGCGGCGCTCACCTCGGGGCGGGATTCGGGACGGTGTTGATGCGCGCAATCTTTGCAGGCTGGTTGATCGCATTGATGGTATGGCTGCTGCCCGCCGCGGAATCGGCGCGGGTGAGCATCATTATCATCCTGACCTATCTGGTTGGCCTTAGCGGATTTAACCACATCATCGCGGGATCGACAACGATGTTCTTCCTGGTTGTCACGAAATCCATTTCCTGGGGAACATATATTGTGCAGTTTTTTCTTCCAACCTTGCTGGGCAATGTGATCGGTGGATTGTCACTGGTGGCGGCGCTGGGTCATGCACAGGTGGTGGGGGGCAAGGATCAACCGACTAAGCCGGGAGCTAGAGAATAAGCCAAGGGTGAGTCTCTCTGATCTTAGCTCTTGAAGAAGTTCTTGAAGAAAACAACCAAGCCACGCTCTTTGGCGTCAAAAGGTCGATCGGATGGCATCCTCAGGTCTTGTAGAGGTCTTAGGGCCCGTGGAGGAAACATTCCGGAAGAGGAAAATCATGGCGAAGCTAACCAAGCCAACTCGTGATCGGATATCCGCAACCAAGTTCGCTTTCCCCAAGCAACGCAAGGAGCCGCTGGAGAATGCCGCTCACGTACGCAACGCGGCTGCGCGTTTCAGTCAGGTAGAGGGGGTTACGCAGGCGGAGCGTCGCGCGGCGTGGAAGCGGATTGAGTCTGCCGCAAAGCGATACGGAGTGGAATTGAAAAAGTCCGCCTAAGGGGAAATGGGATGTTCGACCACTAGGATGTTCGCACGATCTGCAGGCCCCTTGTGAGCGTTCCACGTCAGAAATGCTATGTCAATCGAGGCCCAACTCGAAGCACGCTCGCTCGTCCGCTACCATCTTCGCGTGCCTGCTGAACCTTCCCCGCCACCCATCAAAGAACCGCCGAGCCCGCCGGAGAATCCGGACGCTCCCGTGCGCGAGCCTGATCCCGACGAGCCTCAAGAGATCTGATTTCGTACTGGATGAATTGCGCCGTTGCTGCCGGCAAGTGCATGCCGCTAATGGTGAGCCTAGGTGCTTTTGCCCACGAGCGCTCCACCTTCCACTCCATCGATTCGCGCGGTGATCCAGCGATTGGGGACGTGGTGTCCCTTCAGATAGAGCTTCTGATAGTTGTCGGTGAGGGCTTCGGTGAAGTTTCCGCCGGGGCTGTCGTGACTCGCGCTGAGAGTGATGGCTTGGAGCGGCTTGCCGACGAATGATTGCAGGAAGGCTAGTTTTTTCTCGGCGGCGAGGTCGCGCAGGATGCGGTTGCGCTCGCGGGCGACATGCATGGGGACTTGATGGGGCATGGCTGCGGCAGGCGTGCCGGGACGCGCGGAATAGGTGAAGACGTGCAGATAGGTGAAGGGCAGTTCTGCGATGAAGCGGCGGGTGGTTTCGAATTCGGCGTCGGTTTCGCCGGGGAATCCGGCCATGACGTCGGCGCCGATGGCGGCGGTGGGCATGGCGGCGCGGATTTTTTCAATCTTCTCGCGATAGAGCCAGGGACGATATTTGCGATGCATGCGGCGCAGAACGGCATCACTGGCGGATTGCAACGGTACGTGCGCGTGCTTGGCAATGCGGGGGGACGAGGCGACGAGGGAGATGAGATCGTCGGTCCAGTCCATCGGCTCGACGGAGGAGATGCGGAGTTTTTCGAGTTGCGTCTCGGCGAGGATGGTGCGGAGGAGAGATTCGAAAGTTGGCTTTCGGGCTTCGGGCTTCAAACTTTGGGATGCGGCTAAATCGTATCCGCTTAGGTCGCGGCCCCAGCGGCCGAGGTTGATGCCGCTGATCACGACTTCGCGGTAGCCGGCGGCTACCAGGGCGTTCACTTCGCGAAGGATTTGGGGCAGGGGCAACGAACGGCTGTGGCCGCGGACGCTGGGGATCACGCAGAAGGAGCAGCGGTTGTCGCAGCCGTCCTGCACTTTGAGGTTGGGGCGAGTGCGGGCATTTTCCGTAGGCTCGCCCACAGATTCGAACACGGGTGCGGCGAGGAGTTCGGTATGGGCGAAGATGTCGGAGACGAAGAGGCGGGCTTCGAGCTTCAGACTTCGGGCTTCGGCTTGCGGCTCTTGGGGTTGCGCTTCGGCTGCGAGACTCGCGAGAGGGACGAAGGCTAGGCTGCTGCCTCGGCTGTCGACCTCAGCGGCTAAAGCCGGTCCGCAAACACCATTCAGGGCACGACTGAAGTCGTGCCCTTCCCGACCTCGCTCACTCTGGTGCCGATCGCTTTGGTTGCGCTCATTCCCCTCGACGCGCATGAGGTTATGCAGCACGATCTCAGCGAGTTGGTGCTTGTGGGAGTTGCCGACCACGCAGGTGACGCCGGGCAGGGCAGCGATTTCTTGGGGAGCGCGCTGGGCATAGCAGCCGGTGACGATGATTTTTGCCAGGGGATTATGCCGCTGCACGCGCCGGATGGCGGCGCGGGCATCCTGATCGGCGGAATTGGTGACGGTGCACGTGTTCAAAATCACGAGGTCGGCATGGGCGGCGGAGGCACGGGCGAGGCCGCGGGATTCGAATTGACGTTCGAGAGCGGCGCCATCGGCCTGGGTGGCACGGCATCCGAAGTTTTCGACGTGGAAGGTGGGCACTGAGTTATGGTAGCGCATATGCGCGGGCTTTGTGTTTGAGGTTTCTCCGCGCCGCGCAGAAATGCACGGGAGTTGGCGGATATGAAATCAGCAATGGCCGGGATGAAACTCGGTGGATAGCCGAGGCGACTGTCCCCACCCGGAAAGGGGCACACGACTGCCGCTGAAGACTGCTGCGCCTTCAGCAACCACGGGGCCCGCGATGCGATCAGGCGGAGGCGGCGGTCTTCTTCTGCGTGAAGCATTCGCGGCAGAAGATGGGGCGATTTTGCGTGGGGCGGAAGGGGACCGTGGTCTCCTTGCCACACTGGGAACAGGTGGCTCGAGTTTCGACGCGAGCGTAGTGGTGGGCATCGCGTGGAGCGGGGGCGGTGAGAACGGCCACGCGCTTGGACTTACAGGTCTTGCAGCGCTTGGGCTGGTTCTTGAACTGTTTGTCGAAGAAAAAGAGTTGTTCCCCGGCGGTAAAAACGAAGTCGGCGCCGCAGTCGATGCAGGTCAGTACCTTGTCCTGAAATTCCATTGAGGATGGCTCCCTTGTGCCCGTGGTGCGCTCACCACACGCGGGGAAGGCGGTGGCGCAGAGCAAACACAGGATATGTACATCCCCCTCAAACAACCCCTGGACTCGGCCCGCCACGCACCTGGAACGGTGCGTGGATACAGACTATCTAGCTTAAATGCCGAATGAATGACGAATATTGAATGATCCCTGGTGCAACTCTGTATGGTGGGGGCCAACAGAGCAGGGCCGCCCCGGGAAGGGGACGACCCTTTACTGCTTCAGTCTTGCTCCTTGCGAACTTTCTTGCGGGCGCGCTTGCGAGCCAGCGCGGCCTTAACGCGTTTCTTCTCACCGGGCTTCAGGTAAAAGGAGTGGCGCTTGACCTCCTTAATAATGTCTTCCTGTTGCACCTTGCGCTTGAAACGGCGAAGCGCGTTCTCGAGGGATTCACCCTCTTGCAGTCGAATTTCCGCCAAACTGAATACACCCCCAAACCCGTCCGGATGGACGGCTACTACGTTACTAGGACCGGATAGTTATTGCAAGGAATGGGGTCGAAGTCAAGGGGGAGGTGAAAAAAGTTGCATGGGTTAGATAAGGTGGTTTGTGGCAAATCTTTTTAGAGGAGATGGCGGAGCCAGACTCCGCTTTGCGGCTGCAAATACTTGCAGATTGACAGGGCAGCAACCGCCGAAGATAATGCTCCGACGATTGGGTAAGTTTGCCGTTCTCTGCCGCCCGGAACCTGTTTCCGTTTTGAGCAGTCTGGCCCCCTCCGGAGAACAAAGTTCGATTTCCTAGCAAGGAGAAATCTCCGTGAAGCTCCGCATCGTTTGCGTGGTAGTTGGATTCCTGTCGCTGGTTTTGTCTTGGGTGCAAGTGACCGTTGCACAGACATCCACTCAAACTGCATCGGCCCTGCCTCGACTGGTCCGTTTCGGCGGCACCGCGAAGGACCTCAACGGCAATCCGCTGACGGGCGTGGTCGGGATTACGTTTGCCCTCTACTCCGAGCCAACCGGCAGTGCTTCCCTCTGGCTGGAGACGCAGAATGTCACCGCCGACAGCAACGGCCACTATACGGTTCTGCTGGGATCGACCAAGCCCGACGGGCTGCCGGCGGAATTGTTCACTTCTGAACAGGCGCACTGGGTAGGAGTGCAAGTCTCGGGGCAGGCGGAACAGCTACGGGTGCGGCTGGTCAGCGCCCCATATGCATTGAAAGCAGGCGATGCGGAAACCATCGGCGGACTACCGCCCTCGGCCTTTGTGCTGGCGGCCACCGGATTCGCCGCAGCGAGCAGCCCGGCTGCCAATACCACCGAGAGTGTTTCGCCGGCAACGGCTACCGACGTGACCACAACCGGCGGCGCCGTCGGGTCTCTGCCGGCCTTCAACAGCGCCACGACGATAATTGATTCCGTGGTGTTCCAGACGGGTACGGGTGCCACGGGCAAGATTGGCATTGGCACAACGAAGCCAGGAGCCACTCTCGATGTAAAGGGCACAACCAATGTGGAAGGGCTGCTTACGTTGCCGGCCACGGGTGTGGCCACGGCAACCGCGGGGACGAACTCGCAGCCGCAGAACTTCGTGGCCTCTTCGTTCAACAGCACGAGCAGCACGGCGGAGAACCAGACGTTCCAGTGGCAGGCTGAGCCAGCGGCGAACGACACGGCCAGCCCGTCGGGCACGCTGAACTTGTTGTACGGACTGGGCACGGCCGCGCCCAGCGAGACGGGTCTGAAGTTGAGCAGCAAAGGCCTCTTTACGTTTGCCACGGGGCAGACTTTCCCGGGCACCGGCAATGGTGATGGCACCGTGACCAGCGTGGCGAGTGGAGCAGGGCTGACCGGCGGACCCATCACCAGCAGTGGCACGCTAAGCATCGCCAGCGGCGGCGTCACCAACGCCATGCTGGAGAATTCGTCACTGACCGTCACGGCGGGAACCGATCTGACCGGAGGTGGTTCGGTGATCCTGGGCAGTACTACTACCCTGAACCTGGATACCACCAAGGTTCCTCAACTGGCGACGGCCAACACGTTTACCGGGAGTGTGAACATGGTGAGCGACACCCGGGTTGATTTCAATGGCCTCAATAAAGGCAGCACCAGCCCAGCGATTCGCTTTGGCACCGGCAATACTGGAGAGGCGATCTCTTCCGACCGGGCGGGAACGGTTAACGTCAATGGAATCGACTTGTACACCAACTTCACGCCGCGCTTGTCAGTCACCAATAGCGGCAGCGTGGGCATTGGTACGCAAGCGCCGGGCTCCACATTAGATGTGCGGGGCTCGGGTAGTTTCTCCAACGGTGTCAGTGGCGCATCAAGCGCTGCGGGGGCCAATGGCGTATATGGAAACAACTCGGCCACGTCGGGAGCGTCCAACGGCGTCTATGGGTCCACCTCGAGTCCGGCGGGTGCGGGCGTGATGGGGGTGAGCTTATCGAGCGGTGGGGCTGCCGTCTATGGCCAGAGCAATACTTCGGCGACCGGCGCCATGGGAGTCTATGGAACCACGGCGAGCCACGTTGCTGGCAGCGCGGGCGTGTACGGCAGCGCAAGCGGCTTTTCGGCTGGCGTGTTCGGACAAAACGGCACCCTGAGCGAAACGGCATCGTCGTTGGAATCCGGCGCGGGCGTCTCGGGCGACGGAGGCGTTTCTGGCGGGCAGAATATCGTCGGGGTGCAGGGCACTGCAGACGACGGCATAGCAGGCTTTTTTCAAAACAACAGCCCGAGCGGGTACTACACGGTAACAGCCGCGTCCTATAACTCCGCCGTCGGCCCCTTTATCGCGGGTTCTGCGTCGCCGTCGTTCGGTATATTCACTTCTTACTGCGACATTGATAGCGGCGGCGATCTCAACTGCACTGGGACCAAGAACGCCGTGGTTCCGATTGATGGAGGGGCGCGCAGAGTGGCGCTGTCGGCCATTGAGTCGCCCAAGAATTGGTTCGAGGACTTTGGCTCGGCACAGCTTTCGAGCGGATCGGCCGTGGTGGCCATCGATCCCGAATTCGCACAAACCGTCAATACCGAGACCGACTATATGGTCATCCCGGTTCCGAATGGCGATTGCAAGGGCCTGTACGTCACCAACAAGATGCCAACATCGTTCGAAGTGCGGGAGCTCGGCGGCGGCAGTTCCAGCATCCGCTTCGACTATCGCATCGTGGTGCTGCGGAAAAACTACGAGAACGTCCGCTTCGCCGACCACACCCATGACGTCGACCCGGAAAAGATGATGCTCAAGCATGGCCAGCCGGGCAATCCACGGGCTACGCCAGCGTCGGTAAGGGAATCGGCGCTGGCTCGCCAGAGATGAGTTAGAGGTTGGCCAAGCCTTTCACTACGTAGGATCGTCCTATTTGGATGGCGGCTCACCTGCCAGTGGGAATATTAGTTCGAGCAAGTACCGCGCGTCGAGGTCGCCATTCCAAGCATGTCCGGTTAGGAACAATGAGGCCTGCTCAAAGTTGAGCCTTCTCAGTTGTGGAGGTGAATAGCGCTGCTTGATGATTTCTTCTCGTGACACAGGTAACGCTGCCTCTCGTACTGACGCGCGCCCGTAATGCAGAGTACAGAGAGTCTGGACTCCTCGGGCACTATTTCATTTCTTGTTACGAAATCGGAACAGAGGCTTGCCACCGGTTTGTCGTGGAAGTGGAAGTTGTGTCGACGCGGCGGCCCGCGTCCGTTTAGGAGCTTTACGCGGCGCTGAAGCGCCGCTCTTCCACGTTATTTCTTTTCACTCTGCTGCATGCATTTCGCGGGCCGGGCGCCCGCGCCACACAAGGCCTTCAGAAGATCATTTTCAGGCCCAATTGGATTTGGCGGGGGGCGAAGGCGGCATTGGGTTTTAAGAAATTTTGGGGTTGCTGGTAGTAGGCGGGATAGTAGATGCCGTTGACGTAGGTGGAGTACTGCACGAAGGTTGTGGCTTCGACGGTGAGGCCGCTGGAAGTGATCTCGACGCGCTGGTTGTCGCGGTTGAAGAGGTTAAAGGAATCGGCGGTGAACTCTAGCCTGTAGCCGTGGACGACGTGGATTTTGCGTACTAGGCGGAGGTCGGTGGAGGCGTAGTCGGGTCCGGTAAATCCGTTGCGGCTGTGGCCGGGGAGACGGTCGTTATCGTAGTTGCCGTCCTGGTTGGGATCACCATCGACGGTGGCGTTGACGGGGCGTCCGCTGCCGGCGGTGACGACGCTGGAGATTTTCCAGTCGTTGAAGATGTGACCGAGAAATTGGTGTTCGCGGTGGAAGGGACGAGGCTCGACCGAGAATGCTCCGACGAAGCGGTTGCGCTGATCGGTGACGCTGGGTCCACGCTCGGTGTTGGGCTGGTAGGAGTTCTGCACGGTGGCGGGCGAGCCGGCGACGAGGGCATCCTGGCCGTCGTCGATGGCGTGAGCGTAGGTGTAGGCGAGACGGAGATAAGTGCCGCGGGCCATGCGGCGGTTGATGGAGAGAGTTGCGCCATTGTAGACGCTGGAGGCGGCGCTTTGGAATTCGTCGATGGAGCCGAGTTGGGCGATGGGACGTCCGAGGGCGTTGATGCAGGGCGGGAACGGGCAAGTCAGCGAACTGGTGTACTGCCAGGTGGCGAAGGAATCGACGGTATAGAAGCCGTTCTGGAAGATGGTGCCGGTGGAATCGAACAGGGGATAGTTGAGCGTGACGGGCGACGGGAGATTGACGTCGAGGGCGCGGATGAGATGTTCGCCGTGGACGTAGAGGTAAGAAATCGCGACAGTGGTGTGGTCGGCGACTTCGCGCTCGAGGGTGAGGCTGGTTTGTTGCACACGCGGAGTGACGAAGTTGGGAGCGAAGGCGGAAACATCATTGGTGACGCCCTGGGTGAATCCAGCGGGCAGCTTGCAGGAAGCGGTGGTGGTGAGCAGGCAGCTTACCAGAGGATTGGGATACACGGGAAAAACTTGATTGTCGTAGTAGTTGGAGTTGTCGAGAAAGAGCTGAGCGTCGGTGATGCCGTTTTCGGTGGCGATGGCGGAGTTGTAGATCTGAGGAATGCGGACGTAGAAGATCCCGTAGCCGGCGCGGATGACGAGAGGATGGGTCTTGCCGATGGAGTAAGCGAGTCCGGCGCGCGGGCCGAAGTTGTGGGGATTGAAGGGAACTTTACCTGACGGCGGGAATAGAGGGTTCGAGAGAAGTCCGGCGGTAGTGAAAGTTTGGAGATCCCAGCGAACGCCGAGGTTAACGGCGAGATGATCGGTGGCGCGGATGGTGTCCTGGGCGAAGGCGGCGTAGTCATTGCTGTTGGGATTGGAGGAATCTGCGCCGAAGCTCTGCAGATAGTAGTGCGGGACGGCGTGGGCGTAGGCGCGGAGCGGGGTGAGTGGGAGTCCAGCTTCCATGGGCGCGAAAGTGAAAGGATCGACTTTGATGGGTTCGAAGAGATATTCGCCGCTTTGCTGGCTGGGAAAATAATCGTAGAGCCAGGTGATGAGGGAATCGCCGCCGAACTTGAAAGAATGGCGGCTGGTATCGAGACTGAGGGTTTCGGCAAGCTGGCCGCGATGTTCGCGAGTGGCGCGGGGGAGCAGGTCCGAGCGACCGATGCCGTCGATGATGTCGGTGACCTTGATCAGGGTATCGGTGGTGTTGGTGTAGGACTGTTGCAGGTCGCGGGAGAATTGGGCGCGGAGATGGCTGATAAGGCGCGGGGTAAGGCTTGAGGTGAGCGAGACGGAACCGGTTTCGGTGGAGACGGTTTCCTCGCCGTTGTCGGAGATGGAATCGTAAGTGACGGGGCTGGCGGGATCGAGGAAGACGTTGTTCGATCCCCAATAGCGGGAAGAATTGAAGCGGATGGCGAGCTGATTGCGCGGGGAGAGATTGATATCGAGTTTGGCGTAGGAGGCGTTGCCGATTTGCGCGGCGGGATAAGATCCGGCGAGCGAAGTGAGCTGGGCGGCGGCGGCGAAGACGAGGGCCTGGTCGCTGGCTTCGTAGTCGCCGGGAGAGTAAGGTCCGGTGCCGGCTTGTGGGACGACTTGCATGGAGCCGTCGAGGAACTCGACGACGTCGGGAACGTGGAAGTAGTGCTGATCGAATCCGGCGAAGAAGAAGATTTTATTTTTCTTGAGGGGACCGCCGAGGGTGGCTCCGCCTTGCTGCTGGCTGCTGTGGGGCTTGAAGGTCATGAAGGGAGTGGCTGCGCCGCCGAAAGCGCTGTCGCGAATGTAGTAGAGGCCGGTGCCGTGCCAGTGATTGGAACCGGACTTGGTGACGACGTTGACGACGGCGCCGCCGGCGCGCCCGAGTTCGGCGCCGTAGGAATTGGAGGAGACGCGGAACTCCTGCACGACTTCGTCGGAGAACTGGTAGGGAGCGCGATAGAGGCCGCGGGCCTGGGAGAAGAAGGCGTTGTTGAAGTCGCCGCCGTCGACGAGGAAGCTGTTCTGGAAGCCGCGAAGGCCGCCGAAAGAAAGATCGCCGTTGGTGGCGGAGGTGAGGCTGCGGGGGTCCTGGGTAACGCCGAGCGAGAGCAGCATCAGATCGGAGAAGCGGCGGCCGTTGAGGGGAAGATCGGCGATGGCGCGTTCGTCGATGAGGGTGGAGACGGCGCTGGGCTTGGTGTCGACAAGTTGAGGGCCGCCGGAGACGGTGATGCTTTCCTGGGGGCCGGCGATGGTGAGATGGAATTCGAGTTCGGCGGCAGCGCCGACCTCGACGTGGAGCGGGGGAGTGACTTGCGGCGACATGCCTTGAGCGACGGCGCGGGCGGAGTAGTCGCCAGGTGGCAGTAGGTCGATGGAGAAGCGGCCTTCGGAGTCGGATGTGGTGGCGTAACGCGCGCCAGTGGCGGAGTTGACGGCGACGATGGAGGCTTGGGCGATGTGCGCTCCGGCGGGATCGAAGACGGTGCCGTGAATGGCGCCGGTGGCGGCATCCTGGGCGAAGGCGGGCGCGGTTAGGAATAAAGAGAGAGCCAGGATGTGAGTGATAGTGATAAAGAGCGAGGCGCGCGGCATTGAGTCCCACCTGTGATTGGGATGAGGCTCGGAGGGATGTCCCGCGCGGATTCCGGAGGCGAGCGGGGTTGGGAAACCAGATTCTTTGTAACATGAGGGAGCGTGGGATGACGGTGACGGCTGACGTTCTTTTTTAGGATGAGTGCCGGAGTGGGAATGCGGCGGGAGATCGGTGTTGGGTAGGGAGCAGCAAAAAATAGATCAGGTAATCGGGTGATTTGAAAATCACCCGATCTCCTGATGGTCAATCAGCCGATGGTTTCAGTTGCGCCCTGGCGGGGCTGTTTTTGTTTTAGTTGACGGTCACGCTTACCGGCGTGGATTGGACCAGAGAGCCAGACGTGCCGGTCACCATCACGGTGACCTGCTGAGCAGAGGTCGCTGGCGTGTTGGTTGAACTGCCGCCGCCGCATCCGAGAGCGAATAAGGAAATGAGGAGCAGCATGCCGAGCAGGCTCATCCAGCGAATGCTCTTGCGGGCGAGCGCTTTGCGTTTGGGAGCTGTGAGAAGAGTTCCGAACAGGCCCAGACCGGGCAGCAGCAATGCCATGCTGTGAACGGCGTAGCCTCCGCCACCCGACGGCGGAGTTGAGGCGGCAGCGATGGTCAAGGTAGAGGACGAGGTGCCGCCGGCAGAGATTGTCGTGGGGTTGAAGGAACAGGTGAGGCCAGCGGGCGCGGTGCAGGTAAGCGTAATCTGGCTGTTGAATCCGCCCACCGCGGCGGCGCTGACGGTGAGATTTGCCGAACCTCCGGCCGTGACGGTTGTGCTTGGGGCCGAGAGACTCAGAGAGAAGCCCGGAGTGGAAACCGCGGTCGCAGGGACGAGGCTGGCGAACACGCTGGTGGTGCTGCCTCCGGAGGGGAAGTTGGGTTGGTTGGCGCCGCCAGCGGTGAAATAAAGAGTGCCTGGATCACCGGTGCCCCCTGCGCCGAAGACCATATCCCACATCCCGGGATTCTTCAGCACATTGCTCGAAGAGTCCGTTAACTGGCCGATGAACTTTCCGGTGGTGTCGAAGGCGCTGATGGTGCCGTCGCCAAAATTTGATACGAGGATATCGCTCGCGAACGTTCCGAAGCTGGCCGGAGCCGCCACCACGCCCCAAGGTGCGTTGAGGTTGTTGGATGCGCCAGCGGCGACGAATACGCTCACGAAGTTGCCGTTGCTGTCGAAGATATCTACTTGGCCGGCGCCGACACCGGGCATGGCGTCGTGCTTCGGGGTGTCCTGCATGGCATAGGCCACGTAGACCTGGCTGCCGAGGACATGGATGCCGTGAGGAGCGAGACCCGCGGGAAGATTGGGATCGGTGAAGGAACCGGCCAACGACGTGGGGGCGAAGTTGGAATCGTAGACATCAATTTTGCCGGTGTTGAAGTTGGCTGCCAGGAGGTTGGTGCCAAGCAGGGCGAGACCTTTGTAAACCGCACCGCTCTTGGAATTGTCGAAGGCGATTGTCGCTGTGGTGCCGCCGTTCCAGCTGATGATGAGGCCGTCTTCGCTGTCAAAAATGAACTGCCCGCCTCCGAAGTAGGTGGCGTTGGCGTTGGCCACGGTTCCGGTGGGGCAACCGGGAGCGCAGTTGCCGTTGGGATTGCTTGCGGCCACGGGAATGGTCACGATCAGGGAATCTGCGGTGCCCGTTGCGTTGTAGAGCGTGGAGGTGCCGGTGTTATTGTTGGCGATCCAGAAATCGTCGCCGCCAATGAACGCGATACCCCAGGGGTTGGAAAGGTTAGCGTCTGTGGTGGTGGCTACGCCGGCCACGTTGGAAACCAGATTGGTCTGAGAGTAGCCTTGGGCCCATAAGCCGGACGGAATCGCCAAAGCCATGAGCAGCCCGAATAACGAAAGTGTTTTTTTCAAGTTGTCCTCCTTATTTAGCTATTGCGAATTACCCGGGGCCGGCTTGCAGCGCTTGCTTGATGCTGATGTTTAGCCTGCTTAGGCATTGCAACCTGCTGACAATTTGGAGACTAGCTTTGTGCGCGAGGGGGGGTGTCACGACAATGTCGGAGGGTTGTAAAAAGTTATGCAGGGGTGGGAAGGTGGAATCGCAGCGCTGAAAGAGTGTGAGTGAGGTTTACTCTTTTGCCTCTTCGGGGCTTGCTGTTATCCCACCTAATTACCCACGGCTTGCGCCGTGGGCTGCATTCTTACGCCGCTTCGCGGCTGGAGTCCGAAAGTTTACTCCACACTCCGGCGGAGATGCTGGTTCTCACTCAGTGCTGCGCCATCCAAAGGCCATCTTTGGATTCAGACTTCAGCTTTTATCTTTTATTGCAATCCCTAACTCTCGCAACTGAGCTGCGCTGACTGGAGTGGGTGCGTCTACCATTAGATCGACTGCGCGCGCCGTCTTGGGGAAGGGAATGACCTCGCGCAGGCTTTCGGCTCCGGCGAGGATCATGACGATGCGGTCGAGGCCGAGGGCAATGCCACCGTGGGGAGGGGTGCCATACTCGAGGGCTTCGAGAAAGAAGCCGAAGCGGGCGCGGGCTTCTTCTTTGGTCATGCCGAGGGCGCGGAAAATTCTGCTTTGCACATCCTGACGGTGAATGCGGATGGAGCCCGAGCCCAGCTCGGTGCCGTTCAGTACGACGTCATAGGCCAGGGCGCGCACTGCGCTTAAAGGCGACTGCGGATCGTTCAAGGACTCGACGCCGGTTTCGAGCTTGGGCATGTCTTCTTCGTGAGGCGAGGTGAAGGGATGATGCGCGGCGTTCCAGCGCTTATCGGCCTCGTCCCACTCGAACATGGGGAAATTGTTGACCCAGAGGAAACGGAAGTCTTTGTTTGGGTCACCGGTCCGGTCGAATAGTCGGTGCCGATCTTTGTATTTCCGTGCTTGGTCTAGACGAGCCAGACCTGCGGTTTCGTAGACGAGTCTTTCCCGCGCTTGTGGCTTATCTCCTTTTGGCAAAGACGCTGCAAACAGTATCAGGTGATCACCCTCTTCAGTCTTACCAAGTTCCCGTAGTGTGGTGACTGCGCGGGGGAAACCTTTTTCCAACCGTTTGAAGTCCGTGATCGTCGTGATTCCAAAAACACCCGGCGTCACATCTGCCATGTCCCGCTCTTTGCGGGAAATCTCTCCTACCTTTGGTACACGGACGAGCATCACAGGGGAGCTGGGGGAAATACCCAGCGTCGATAATTCTTCTGGCGTGAATGCTTCCCGCACATCCGTCATCGCGGGCAGGCGCAGGTCGGGCTTGTCGATGCCGTAGAGGCGGATGGCCTCGTCGTAATCCATGCGCGGGAATGGGGTTTTGATTTCGAATCCGGCGGCGTGGAATGCGGCGGTTAGAAATCCTTCGACCACTTCCCAGACGCGCTCGGGCTGGGGATAGGACATTTCCAAGTCGATCTGGGTGAACTCCGGTTGACGATCGGCGCGCAGGTCTTCGTCGCGGAAACAGCGCACGATCTGAAAATATTTATCGAAGCCGGAGATCATCAGGATCTGCTTGAACAACTGCGGGGACTGCGGCAGAGCGTAGAAGGTTCCGGGTTGCACGCGGCTGGGGACGAGATAGTCGCGCGCGCCTTCGGGCGTGGAGCGCGTCATGAAGGGGGTTTCAATCTCAAAGAATCCCTGTGCCGAAAGATAGTCGCGAATCGCCTTGGCGACTTTGTGCCGTAGTTCGATGTTGAACTGCATCACCTCGCGCCTCAGATCGATGTAGCGATACTTGAGCCGCGTCTCTTCGTTGGTGAGTGCAGTATCCGACGGCAGAAATGGAGGCAGCTTCGATTCATTCAGGATGCGCAGCTCTTCGGCGACCAGCTCGACTTCACCGGTCGCAATGTTCTTGTTCACGGTGCTGGTGTCACGCAGCTTGACCGTGCCGGAGACGGCGATGACGTACTCGTTGCGCAGAGCTTCCGTTTTCTCATGAATGGCCGCGTCGCGCTCGGCGTTGATCACTACCTGGGTGACGCCGGTGCGGTCGCGCAGGTCCACAAAAATGAGGCTGCCCAGGTCGCGCCGCTTGTTGACCCAGCCCATGAGTACGGCTTTTTTGCCTGCGTCCGCAGAGCGCAGAGCCCCGCACATATGAGTTCGTTGTAGATCGCCTAGAAAGTCGAGCAAAGTGTGTCCTTATGGTGAGGAATACGGCAGAGTGCCGAATCAGAGATTATAAATGGTGGAGGGAGTTGCGTAGGGGTGGAGGGCATGGGTTTCAGTTCGTGGCGAACTGAAGGCCAATTCAAAATAAACCGATGGAGCAACCCGCCAGGTCCCTCAGCGGCTAAAGCCCCCAATCAACCGGCTCTGAAGGGCACGGCTGAAGCCGTGCCCTTCCCGGCCTTTCGTGGCGTAGGATTTATTTTTTGGTTGCTTTGCCGTCCATCACCGTTGTCCACTTCGTTCCATCTTGTGACATTTCGTACATAAAGTTATACGAAGTGGGTGAGATCACCTTGATCGTGTATCGACCTTTTATGGTCATGCCGCCCATCTTCTCCTCGTTGGTCCAAGTCCAGGCGTCGCCCTCGACGGTGCCGCGTGAGTCGTCGAATTCGCCGAAGCTGTTGAACTCGCGATAGGTATAAGCTTTGTCGTCGGTGGAATAACCCATCACCGATAGGCCCACGCCTTTACCGGAGCCTTGAATCCTGTACTCCGAGTGGCACACGACGTAAAAACCACCCTCCATCCATTCACACGTATCGTGCTCGGTCACCGATCCGCCCGGACCCATCATTCCGGGCTTCATGTCGCCATCCAGCGTCCAGGTACCGACGAACACGTCCAGCTTTTTGACTTCCGGCCCGGGCTTAGGAGGCTGGGTCTGCGCCATTGCTGCCGATGCTATTACGATGCATGCCGCCAAGATCATTCCCGCTTGTTTCATATGTCCCTCAGATGTATTTGACGGATGGATTCGACTTTTGCTTCCGGTCCCGCCGAAAGAAAATGGGGCAACGTTGCCAGCACGCGGATTCTAGCTGCGGGCTGGTGGCGAGTCAACGGACGCTCTGCCGGCCTTGATGAAGAGGCCGTTGAGCTTCGCTCGACCGGACAGCCGAGGGCGGCTGTCCCCACATGAGCATGTCGGGGAATTGAGACACTACCGACCTGCTGCCGCGCAGAATCAACGATCGAAAATCGACTTTAGCTACCAGTCGCCCCAGTGTGCCGCTGTCGCCTGATGAAACTTCAGCTTCCACTGATCGCCCTGTTTTACCCAGACCGAGCTGAAATGCTGATAGCGCGGCGGAGGGCCCTGATCTTCCTCGGGTGCTTTGCGGACGACTGCGTCGTAGGTGACGATCGCGGCCGCATCGTTTAGGGCGACCACTTTGATGTCGTAAGGCGTCAACTCCAGCAAATCCGAGCCTCCCATGTCATCGGCCGCTTCCGGCGGCTCCAGCAGTTTTCCATCCACCTCTACCAGTGAGAAATCGTCGGTTAGGGTTCGCTTGAAGAATGCGCCGTCGTCCTTCTTCTGCGCCTCGATCAGACTCTTCTCGCTGGTGATTAGCATCTGCTCCAGCGGGCTAAGAGTCCTGGCGGGAGCCGGGATCTGCGCGATACCAGGAACGACGGTCGCCAACAAGAAGGCTGCGGAAATTGGGCATAGCAACTTCATGAGATATCCCTCCATAACGAAGCACGGCAGACAATTCTACCCGGAAACTCCGGGAAGGCCGTCGATACTGTGGCGGTTCTTCTGCTCTCGGTAAGTCTTCAATCCCTCCGGACCACGGTTGCGGGCCCAGGCGTGGAGTTGTTCGCGCTCGCCTTCATACTTGAAAAGAGGAACGCCGTATCCACAAGAGTCGGTGACGCGGGTGAGTTCGACAACAATGATCGACCGGGCGCTTTCGTGATCGGGGAAGAAATCGGCGAGCGCGGCAAATTTCGCGTCGTGCGGCTCGACTACGCGGCCGCTGCCGTAGAGACGGAAAATATTTGGCGGTCCCTGGAAGGCGCAGAACATCAGAACAATTCTGCCGTTCTCTTTCAGGTGAGCAATCGACTCGACGCCGCTGCCGTTGAAATCCAGGTAGGCGACTGTGGTTGGACCTAGAATGCGAAACGTATCGAGCCCCTTGGGGGAGAGGTTGACGTGACCGCTGGGATCGAGCGGCGCGGAGGCGACAAAAAATAGATGCTGAGCCTCGATGAAACGAATGGCAGCATCGTCGAGCATGGAACGAGTTTTACCCATGGCTACTCCTGAATCTTCCGAGCCAACTCCGAGCGGGGCACGGAAACCTGGTCGCCGGTTGCGAGATTCTTAAGGGCGAACGAGTCGGCTTTCACTTCGTTCTCGCCGACGATCAGAATGTATTTTGCTCCTGCTTTGGTCGCCGTCTCAAACGATTTCTTCAGCCGGAAGGTTTCATCTCCCAGGTCCACCACCAGATCATGGCGTCGCAATTCGCGCGCCAGGCGAGCCGCTTCGGCGTTCATCCCGGCGCCGAGTGGAGCCACGTACACATCCTGGCGCAGTGCGCCCGCGGCGGAGGCTGATTCCTGCAGCGACATCACCAGCCGGTCTTCGCCAATCGCAAACCCGATTCCCGGCGCTGGCGGGCCACCGAGAGCTTCGGAAAGTCCGTCATAGCGGCCGCCGCCGAGGATTGCGTTCTGCGCGCCGAGTGCTCCGTGCGTGAACTCAAACGCGGTGCGCGTGTAGTAGTCGAGGCCGCGCACGAGGCGGTCGTTTATTCGAAACTCGACCCCGACAGCTCGCAGAATTTGTTGGACGGCGTCGAAGTGTTTTTTGCTGTCCTCGTCGAGGAACTGGCTGATGCGCGGAAGCTTCTCGACGATGGGCTGATCTTCGGGATGTTTGCAATCCAGGACGCGCAGAGGATTGGTGACGGCGCGGCGCTGGCAGTCGCCGCACATCTGATCTTTTACCGGAGCGAGAGCGATGCGGAGAGCTTCATTAAATTTTGCACGCTCCGTCGATGAGCCGACGGAGTTGAGTTCGAGGGTCCAGTTTTTGATGCCGAGACGATCGAGGAGCGTGGCCAGCATCTCCAGTACTTCGGCGTCGCGCGCGGGAGATTCGCTACCGGCCGAAGCCGGGCCAATGATCTCAGCATCGATTTGGTAGAACTGTCGATAACGACCCTTCTGCGGCCGCTCGCGCCGGAACATCGGGCCCATGCAGTAGAGCTTGTTCAGGCCGCGATCCCAGAGTTTGTGCTCGATGTAGGCGCGGACAATGCCTGCCGTGGCCTCGGGACGCAACGTCAGCGACTGTCCCCGATCACTCTCCCCCCGCCCGCGATCCTCCCACGTATACATTTCCTTCGAAACGATATCGGTATCTTCGCCCACGCCGCGGGCAAACAGTTCCGTCGATTCGAAGATCGGCGTGCGAATTTCCTGGAAGTTGTAAGCGCGGAACACATCCCGCACTGCCGACTCCACAAAGTTCCACAGCGCCGTCTCCGGCGGCAGCAGATCTCGCGTTCCTCGAACCGCTTTAATCATTTAGTTCTCAATCCTCTCGCACGCCGCGACTTATAGGGAATAGGGATCCTTCGACTCCGCTCAGGATGACAGATTGGCTGCTAGGTATTTGGTACTTTCCGCTCCCGCAGATACTCCTCCGTATAGCCTAGATAGTTCCGCGCGTATCGCATAATACTTTCCTGATCCTTCTCGTCCAGCTTGCGCCGGAACTTTCCGGGAGAGCCCATCCACAGCGATCCGGGCTCGACTACCGTGCGCTCGGGAATCAGAGTGCCGGCTGCGATGATCGATCCCGCGCCGATCTTCGCACCGTTTAGAATAATCGACCCCATGCCGATCAGGCATCGGTCTTCGACCACGCAGCCATGCAGGGTTGCGGAATGGCCGACCGTTACGTACTCACCGAGAGTGACGCCGTACTGATTCTTCATGCCATGCAACACGCTGCAATCCTGCACGTTCGAATGCGCCCCGATACGGATCGCATACACATCGCCGCGCAGCACGGCGTTCATCCACACCGACGCATGCTCGCCGAGCACGACGTCGCCGATGATCTGGGCCGACTCGTCCACGTAACAACTGGCAGGGATCGTCGGCCTCATGCCTTTAAAGGATCGAATCATCTATTGCTCCAATATGGATGGC
>Ga0182015_10001128_pt1 | contig 36357 bp, 32 predicted proteins | sample 712P3MmetaG_FD_120478 | JGI IMG/M metagenome (GOLD analysis project Ga0182015, IMG submission 120478) | Permafrost microbial communities from Stordalen Mire, Sweden - 712P3M metaG | ecosystem: Environmental > Terrestrial > Soil > Wetlands > Permafrost | place: Sweden: Stordalen | collected...
CTCGCTCCAGCTCACGACTGCTCATGCCTGTCCTTTTCAACGAGACCTCCCTGGCTGGAGATCTCAGTCTATGGGGACATTTCTAATGAGTTTTCAAGGGGACATTATCAAAGAGTTTCAACACGAGCTAGAATCTCGCCGGAAAAATGTCTTCCACAACGCAGCCTGTCGCGACGCTCCCGCAGGTATAATGGCACGCCGTGAGTTCAGCGTCGCGAGCCAAAATCAAACATTTCCTGAAGCGAGCGGTCGTGGTCGGCCTTTCCTTCGCGCTGGGGGTGACGGGGTTTGCCTACGCTGTGGACTATGGTGTGTTCCGCTACCGCGTCGCGGAGAACCGCCAGCCGTTCGGACAAGTCACGGTCATGCCCTACTACGCGGTGCCGCAGAAAAGTGGCAAAACCCAATACATCTTCAACCCACCGGAGTCCCAAACCTGTGTCCACGCGTTGTTTCCCCGTGCAGGATACGTGCCCTGCTGGTATTTAGAGCGGCATATAGAACAACGGACGGATATCTGAAGGCACGATCAGGAGTCTGCCGAGTTGTAAGAAGGTTGCCGCGGATTTGTAGGGTGAAGGTCCACGCAACATTCTTCGGATAAAGAGACGGGATGTCATAGGCGTTATCAAGCAAGTCGTACGTTGGTTCCTAGTAGCCCTCGGGGGTGCCGATTCTGAAGAGCTGCGCAAACATGTGCGTTTTCATGCGCATTTCGCGGCCACGACGATGGGCAGAACAGGTTCGTACCTGGCTTCCGGCGCATCTAAGTGAACAGCAGAAAGGCCTGGCTACCCATTGGCTGGCAACAGGCGACATTTCGAGGGAACATCCATGAATAAATCTAGTCGTCTACTCAAGGCTGTACTCGGTTTTGCGGTGTGGGTGTCCGTCACCGGCAGCGTTTGTGCGCAGAATACAGGTACGCAAGGGGAGCCGGCACACTTGCTGGTCACGGTCGAAGCTCGTCACGGCACGAACGTACCTGATATAAGCCAACGCGATGTGACGGTATACGAGGGCCATGATCGCGACCAAGTCACGGATTGGGTTCCGGCGCAAGCTGAGCACGCCGGGCTCGAACTCTTTATCTTGCTCGACGATGGCTCCAACATCAGTCTTGATAGACAACTCGAGGATCTGCGCAAGTTCATCAGCGCTCAGCCGCCTTCCACGAAGATCGGCGTGGCCTACATGCAGAACGGCATTGCGAGAGTGGAGCAGGACCCGACTAGCGATCATGCTCTCGCGGCGAAGGCCCTGCGCCTTCCCATGGGAGTGGGCGGGGTTAATGCCAGTCCATATTTTTCTCTCAGCGACCTGATCAAACGCTGGCCGGAAAGCTCCGCCCGGCGAGAGGTTCTGATGGCCTCCGATGGAATCGATCGTTATTATGGGATCGGGGATATGCAGGATCCCTACCTGGACGCGGCAATCGACGATGCTCAGCGCGCCGGCATCGTGGTCTTCGCCATCTACACCCCGGGGGTAGGGCACTTTGGCCATAGCTACTGGCAAAACTATTGGGGGCAGATTTATCTCTCGCGTGCGGCCGAGGAAACCGGCGGCGAATCGTATTACATTGGCTTCACTGGCGCCCCGGTGAGTTTCGACCCATTCCTCGACGATATGGGACACCATCTGGACCATCAGTATTGGTTGACGTTCATTGCTAAAACACAGAAAAAGAGCGGGTGGCAGCGAATCAAGGTTTCGACGGAAGTATCCAATGCGGAACTGGTTGCCGCGCACAAAGTGTACGTTTCGGCTGCGGCGCCATAACCTATCCGCTAAAAGCCTGCAGCGGGGCGAACCAGGCTCCGCTTGATTGTTTCCGAATTCGGCTACAATGGCCTTCACTCAGGGTAGAGGAATGCCAATGTCTAACAGGCTCATCTTTTCTCGGTTGCGACATTTCGGAATTGCAGTCGTTGTCTTAGCGATTGCCAGCTTCGTAGCTCGACCGGCCGTCGCATCGCCTGCGAAACCAGCCGCCACTTCACCTCCCGATCCGCGGCTGGAAAACAGTTACCGCTTCCAGCAGGGTGGTTGGACCTATGTCCATCTGGAAGGCCCGCCTTCCGACATTGGATTCCAGCACGGCTACCTGTTGGCTCCGGAGATTGCCGATGCGCTCGAAGCGGTCAAGCTTTCTGCCACGCATGAAACGCAGCGCGATTGGGAGTTCTTTCGCAAGACGGCGCGGGAGATGCTCTGGCCGCACGTCGATGCCGAGTACCAGCAAGAGCTCGGAGGTATTGCCGATGGCGCGAAGGCGCATGGAGTCGACCTGGATGTGTATGACATTGTGGCGCTGAATGCGTTTGAAGAAGTTCCGGATTACTACGTGCCGTGGCTGAATAAGCGGGAGAAACAAGCTAAGGCGCCGAAGCTGGCGGCTCCGGGCAATTGCAGCGCTTTTATTGCCACGGGCGCCTACACCAAGGATCATCAGATCGTCATTGCGCACAACAACTGGACGAGCTATCTGCAGGGCGAGCGCTGGGTGATCATCTTCGACATTTTGCCGCTGCACGGCCAGCGAATTCTGATGGATGGCTTTCCCGGAGTCATCACCAGCGACGATGATTTCGGCCTAAACGCGGCGGGGATCATGATCACCGAGACCACGATCACGCAGTTCGAGGGCTGGGATCCGAACGGCAAGCCGGAATTCGTGCGCTCGCGCAAGGCGTTGCAGTATGCCAAGAGCATTGACGACTACGTGCGCATCATCAAGGAAGGAAACAACGGCGGTTACGCCAACGACTGGCTCATCGGTGACCGGAAGACGGGAGAGATCGCCTATCTCGAGCTCGGGCTGAAGAACACGCCACTCTGGCGGACGAAAGATGGATACTTTGTGAGCTCGAACTTTGCGCGCGATCCCAAGCTGATTCGCGAGGAGACCAGCGGCTTCGATTCGAACGACCGGTCATCATCGATGAATGCGCGGCACGCGCGCGCGGAAGAACTGATCAAACAGGCGAAAGGGAAGATCGATGTCGAGGTGGCTCAGCAATTCCTGTCCGACCACGAGGACAGCTTCGAGTCAGACAAGCCGCAGCCGAACGAGCGCTCGCTATGTGGCCACGTGGATAACTCTCCGCGCGGCGTGAAGGAATGGGAGTGGAATCCCTACAATCCCGGGGGAGCGGTGCAGGGCAAAGCCACCGACAGCAAGATGGCTGCGAATATGAGTTTTGTTGCGCGCGCCGGCCATCCCTGCGGAGCGGATTTCCTGGCCGCCGATTTTCTGGAGCGGCATCCGGAGTACTCGTGGCAGAAGCCCCTGCTGCGCGATATGAAAGCGGGGCCTTGGACGACGTTTCAAGCGGGCCAGAAGGCCAGCCAGTAGAGACACAACATGAACGTGTAAACCGGAGGATGGCGAACGAAATGAAGGAAACGCCGCAGCAATACACTCAGCGCGTAGTTGAATACACCGAAGGCAAGCACCCGCTGGCCGTGCAAGCCGCCACGGCGAAAAAACTTGCGCAGCTAATTAAAGGCGTGCCCACAGCCAAATTGCGCAAGCGCCCGGCGCCTGACCGGTGGTCCGTGGGCGAGATTCTTGCGCACCTCGCCGATGCGGAAATTGTCGGCGGTTTTCGCATGCGGCTGATTCTGGGTGCGCCTGGCACTCCGGTCGCGGCTTTCGATCAGGATTCCTGGGTGACCAGCGGGCATTACAACAAGCGCGATCCTCGCAAATCCGTCGAGCAGTTTCGCGCGGTCCGGGAGGCCAATCTCGCGCTGCTCAAATCCCTGACCCCCGAGCAGTGGAAACACTACGGAATGCACTCCGAGCGCGGCCAGGAAACAATCGAACACATCGCGCGCATGTTCGCCGGACACGATATCAACCACCTGCAGCAGATCGAGCGGATTTTGTCAGGAAAGTAGTTTTCGCCACGCCATACCGCAGCGTTGCCCTTCTGACGAAACAATTCGGTAGTCTGGTCGCGTAGGGGCAGGGGAAACCCAGCGACTTGGAGGTTCGCCAGCGCCGGTTGGAATCTTCCGTATTCTCGGGTGCCCTGCAATTCCCGTCAAGGATGGAGGTTCGTGCCTACTCCAAACATCCACGATCTCTGGGCCAGGAAGGATGAAGGTTCTGCCGATTCGAATTTCCCTTATGTTTGGTCAGGTTGGTGATGATGAACGACGTACTGCCGCGGCTTTAGCGGCTTTGGCGGGCTTTGGCGCTTGGCGCGCTCCCGTTGACCACGCTCCCTCGCCCCTGCTACCGTCATATGTTTGCTCTCCGGCACGCGCTTCGTCCCGGCGGGCAAAGCTGTCTGACTGCATCGTTTGCAGGATCTGTTTCTGGGTTTTTTCTGAAATCTTTATTTCTGGAGTTGTGATCCATTTTCATCGTCACGGAGGTTCATCATGCCTGCCATCAAATTTCGCGGTGTCGATTTCATCCAGTTTGATTCGCTGCTCACCGAAGAGGAGCGCCTGGTCCGCAACACCACGCGCCAGTTCATCGAAGACAACCTTGTCCCGATCATCGAAGAGTGCAACCGCGCCGGCCGCTTCCCGCGTGAACTGGTCAAGCCCATGGCCGATCTCGGCTTCTTTGGCGCGTCCCTCAAGGGATTTGGCTGCGCCGGCATGGGCAACGTCGAGTACGGACTGATGACTCAGGAGCTCGAACGTGGAGACTCCGGCGTGCGCAGCTTTGTCAGCGTGCAGTCGGGGCTCGTGATGTACCCAATCTACGAGTTTGGCAGCGAGGAGCAGAAGCGGACCTGGCTGCCGGCCATGCAGAAGGGCGAAAAACTCGGCTGCTTTGGACTCACCGAGCCCGGTTTCGGCTCGAATCCCGGCGGCATGCGCACCCGCGCTCGTAAGGTTGGCAACGAATATGTTCTGAACGGCGAGAAGATGTGGATCACTTCCGGCACCATCGCCGACGTCGCCATAATCTGGGCCAAGGTCGAAAACGAGAACGACAAGATTCGCGGCTTCCTGGTAGAGACCGACCGAGCTGGCTTCAAAGCCGACGACATTCACGGCAAGTGGTCGCTCCGCGCCTCGGTCACTTCGGGGCTGTCGCTGCAGGACGTTCACATCCCCGAGTCGAACTTACTGCCGAAAAGCGACGGGCTGAAATCGCCGCTGATGTGTTTGAATCAAGCGCGCTACGGCATCGCGTGGGGCGCGATCGGCGCGGCCATGTCCTGCTACGACTGCGCCCTGCAGTACGCCATCTTGCGCAAGCAGTGGCGCGACCAGCCCATCGCCTCGCATCAGCTCGTGCAGGACAAACTCACATGGATGATCAGCGAAATCACCAAAGCACAACTGCTAGTGCTGCAGGTCGGCCGCCTGAAAGATGCAGGCAAAGTCGAACACCAGCACATCTCCATGGCCAAGCGCAACAACGTCTGGATGGCTCTTGAGTGTGCCCGCCTCTCCCGTGACATTCTCGGCGCCAACGGCGTAGCCGACGACTACCCCATCATGCGCCACATGATGAATCTGGAGTCGGTGAAGACCTACGAAGGCACGCACGACGTGCACTCGCTGATCATCGGCCAAAGCGTGACGGGGATCGACGCGTTCTAGCTTTCGCAATCTGCGCGTCGCCTTTTTCCGGAGCTCATTCGAGCGGCAGGCTCGTTAATATCAGCTGCGGTGCGGCGGCAGGATTCGTAAGCTTGGCGGACTATCGACTTCCACTACCCCACGGCGAGCGTCCCACCACACTGCTTCCTCTACTTCGCCGGAGAGCTCAGGAATCGCCATTTGCACCTACGCAGTCGGTTTTTCCCGCGGCGGTTCGACCGCCAGGAAGTCCTCGGCAAAGCGAATAGCGTAGTTCTCGAGCAGCGGCCGTATGCGTTCCGGATGGGTAGACCGCAAAATCAATCCCGCGTGGTGATGCTTCTTGATTCGCGCGAACACTTCCGGATCGTTATAGGCCGAGGTGTCGGGATTCTCCTGCCGCGCCAGGGAAAGAATCACTCCCGCGTATTCTTCGCGTACCGCAGGAAGCCGGTAACTTCCATTTCCCCCCACGACCTCGATGCGGGCCCACTCCCGCCACAGGTTGATCCCGGTAGCCGCCTCGACCATCTCGCTGATGTAAGCGCCGCCCACACGCGCCGCGCACTCCAGAAAATAGAAGTGCCCATCGGCATGGGCCTGGATGAATTCCGTATGGGCCACGCCACGCACCAGGCCCAACGCCGCCATCAGATCTCGATTGATCTGCCGCAAACCTGTATCGGCGTCACCACCTCGCGGCACCGTGAACGTCGTAAATACTCCGCCTCCCTGGGCTACATTCATCGGCGGCTTACCGTATTTACTCACATTGACGAAGACGATCTCGTTTTCAGAAACCACCGAGTCTACGTGGTAGACCTCGCCCGGAACGAATCTTTCGAGCAGGAACGACGACTGCTTATCCCCCAATTGCTCCAGCACGGGCCACAACTCTTCGGCGGCGTGAATCTTCTTGATCCCGATCGCCGACGCCTCCTGCCGCGGCTTCAGCACCCATGGCCCGGGCACATGTTCCAGGTAATAACGGATGTCGCCGTGATTGAGAACAGGAACGAAATCGGGCACGCGCACGTCGCCAGCCAGCGCCTTCATGCGCATGGCCAGCTTGTCGCGGAAATAGCGCATGGTGGTCAGCCCCATCCCAGGTATGCGCAGGTGTTCGCGCAGGGTCGCGGCGGTCTCCATGTCGTACTCGTCGAGCGCGACGATGCGGTCAATCTTTTGCGTGCGCGTAAGGTGCGTCACGGCCTGCACAATGTCGGCGAGAGGAATTTCGGCGGGAAGATAGAATGTGTCGTCCAGGCTTTCTCGCGGCCAGTCGGCATCCCGCAGCTTCTCCGCCGTAAGCAGGAGCACGCGGCAGCCCTGGCGCTTACACTCGCGCATGAACTCCTGTCCCTTTTCGTAGGTGGTGATGCACAGAAAGGTTAGCGGGCGCGATTCCGGCATGGGGTCTCTTTTCAAGACGAGCTTGTGAGGATAACACGTCCGCTACGGGTCCAATTATCGGTTATTCTCATGGCTCCAGCCATTTCTTTCAATCTCCCTGCGATTGGGTTATATTCTCAGGCCGGTCGAAATGGCCGGTTCGCACTGCATTCTGGGAGGCCCTTATGGCTACGCAGACTCGTCACGAAGGCAAGGCTCGCAGTTTTGGGGAAAACATTGAAAGCGACCTGGCGTCGCGATTTCTGCGTGTGGTGGAAGTGGCCGCGATCGCTTCGGCCCGCACCATGGGCCAAGGCGAACGCAAGCTCTCGGACCAGGTGGCCACTGAGGCCATGCGGCAGACCATGGACTCCATTCCCATGCGGGGGACGATCGTCATCGGGGAGGGCGAGCGCGACGAAGCGCCCATGCTTTACATCGGCGAAAAGGTCGGCGCCGAATTCACCGATGGCCGCGAAGTGCCTGAAGTCGATATTGCCGTCGATCCGCTCGAAGGCACCAACCTGTGCGCCACTGGCGCCCCGGGGGCAATTACCGTGCTCGCCGCCTCGGAACGCGGAGGCCTGCTACACGCTCCCGACTGCTACATGGAGAAAATCGTCGTCGGACCTTCCTGCAAGAATGCCGTCGAACTGGACGCGCCCGTGGCCGACAATCTGAAGAACATCGCGAAGAGAATGGAGCGCGATGTGGAAGACCTGGTCGTGATCGTGCTCGACCGCCCGCGCCACGACAAGCTGATTGCCGATATTCGTGCCGCTGGCGCCCGCATCCGCCTCATCGGCGACGGCGACCTCTCGGCCGGCATCGCCGCTGCCGTCATCGGCACCGGCGTGCACGCGGTCATGGGCTCAGGCGGTGCGCCCGAAGGCGTGATCACCGCCGCTGCCATCCGCTGCCTCAACGGCTACATGCTCGGCCGCCTGGTGGTGAAGCCCGACCAGGAAGAACGCCTCGCTCGCATGGGCGTCCAAGACAAAGACAAAATCTACCAAGCCGAGGATCTCGCTCCGGGCAAGCAACTCATCTTCGCTGCCACAGGGGTGACCGACGGGGCGCTGCTCAAGGGCGTCCGCTTCTTCGGCGAGGGCACGCGAACTTCATCGGTGATCCTCACCCAGCTCACCGGCAAAGTGCGCTTCATCGAGAGCATCCACTTGGAGAAGGGTCCGGATGTGAAGGTCAGGTTCATGTAGAATCGTCGGCCGCTATTTCAGATACTCTTTCTTCAGTTCCTCGCGAATGTTGGGTTCCGGGGGAAAATCCTGCGACCAGCCTTTGAACAGCGCCACGGTGTTCTCGGAGCGGCGCGTGCCGTCATGCACAGCGATCTTATGCGGTTTGCCGGCCTGGTAACCTTCCCACAGCGAAACCCCGGCGTAGGCGCCCTCTTTGTGCAGGATGTAGTAGGTCATGTCGACGAAGCGCAGCTTGCTCATGTCGTTGTTGTAGTTGCGCACGATGCGCTTGAGCGCATCCATACCGGCTTCTTGCGGGGACATTCCGCGACGCATGTTCTCGACGATAGTGTGCGCGCCCGCGATCTTGATATTTTCTTCACCGCTGCCCGTCGCTCCGGCCGAACCTACGTCCTGGTCGGTGTAGCAGCCGGCGCCGATGATCGGCGAATCGCCGCAACGTCCGGGAAGCTTGAAACCCAGTCCGCTGGTAGTGGTGCAGCCGGAGATTTCGCCTTTCTCGTTTAACGCCGAACAGTGAATCGTGCCCGGCGGCGGAAACAGCACTTTGTGGATGGAGTCGCGGCGCAACTCGGGAGCGATGCCGAGGCTGGCCGCGTGTTCTTCGAGACGGCGGTAGCGCTCTTGCCAGAGTTGGGACTGCGGTTTCCCGTCACCGGGCTTAAGGTCAGGAGCCTGCCATTGCGGGTCGGCGAGGCCTGGTCCCCACCAATCGTCGTTGGAATGGAATTCCTTCCACAGCAGCCAGATCTTGCGGGAATGGTCGGTGAGCAGGTTTTCGCGCGGGAAGCCGACAGCTACGGCAAAGCGCTCGGCGCCTTCGCCAACCAGCATGACGTGTCCGGTGTGCGCAAAGACGGCCTTGGAGACCAGCGAGACGTTCTTGATGTTGCGCACGGCTCCAACCGAGCCAGCGCGGCGCGTCGGTCCGTGCATGCAGCAGGCGTCGAGCTCGACCACTCCTTCTTCGTTGGGAATTCCGCCGAGGCCAACGCTGGTGTCGTTGGGATCGTCTTCCGGTCCCTTGACCACTTTGAGCGCGGCGTCGAGCGTGTCGCCGCCGCTTTTCAGGAAGGCGAATGCGTCCTCAAGATAGTTGAAGCCGTTGTTGGCGCAGATGATGATGGGGCGCTTGTACGATCCGGATTGCGGCGGATTGTCCGCAGCAACGGGTTCCGGCGCGGATGGTTTTCGATCGTCGCCTTGGGCGCGCGCTCCAACTCCCGCAGCGACCGTTCCGAGAACGGACGTCTTCACGAAATCACGGCGCGAGAAGGTCATGAGTTCTCTTTCTCTGTAGAAGCGGGAAGCATATCACGCGGGGAAAGGCTTTTTCACCACCCGTAAACCGAACAGTAAGATCTGCGCTGGGTTGTGGGCTGTTTTGAAGTTAGGTATTTTTCTTTTCCCGACGAAGTTCCCGCCAACGACGCCAAGCTCGCCCGTGCTCAAATGGTGTCCACCATCCAATCAGTTGAAATTGCTGGTCAGGCGGGAGGCCCTGATTGAGATACCACTATCCAGTGGTCAAGAAGCACAAATCGAAAGATGGTCGAGAGCGGCAAGAGAATAGCAAGGACGATATCAGGCCGCAGGCTTGGCTGCTAGCGCCTCTAATCATCCCACCAATTTCTCCAAACCCCCAAACGTGAGCGCACTAGGGGCGACAAATACTTCGTTGACCCAAGGAATCGCCTCGAAGAGCACCCGACGAACAATATTTGCGGTCGAAATCCACCGGCCGCCGAGAAAAGCGGTCCTCACCGGGCATGGCGCGGGGTTCGCAATGAAGAGAGTTGCCTGCGGTCAGGATCAACCGCTGGCCGCGCCGCGATAGCGGCCCACCCGTCCAGCTTGGCGGCCTTGGGATGGATGGACTGGGACTTCGGTGATCGAGCGCAAGTTGTCGGGCTGCTCGGAGCGGAAACGAAGCAGGGCGGCTATGTTGCCTACTTTGTCGAACTCGGGATCGTCTTTGACGTAGAACAGTTCGATGTCGTGGCGAATCACCCGGGGTAGGATCGCTTCTCCTACGTCGACGACCTCGCGCGTCTCGCGGCCGCAGACTGGACAGAAGCTCACCAGGTGGGCGTCAAGGTGGCTGCAGCCAGAGCACTCGACGGCCTGCGCGTGATAGTTCTGGCCGACTAGAAGGGTTTGAACTTCACCTAGCTCCAGCGAGCGGAGCACGCGGCGCAATCCGGTGACGCCGCGAGCGTTATGCCGGGCCTGGTTGAGGGTTTCGCGAACCACCTCCTGACCGCGGCGCTGCTGCCCGTCGGCGAAAATCCTTTCCGCCTGCGAACGGATTTCTTCGCTGCTCACGTGAGCCACCTCGGCCGAAAACCGGCCTAGCAACTTCTGCTTCGCATAGGAATGCAGCTGCGGTTCGAACTGCGACCAGTGAGTGTCCTGACAGCCGAGGATCCATTTGTCGAACATGCCTTTTTCCAGGGTTTCCTTAATGACCTGGGCGATGAACTTGAAATGGTGGAGAGCATCGTCGGCGACGCGGCGCTCAGCGTGGCCTGCATCGTAGCCGCCGAAGCCGTCGCCACGGCCGCGGCGAGTTAAGGGATGAAAGAAATCCATACGTTCGGTGAGTTCGCCCTGACGCAGATCGAACAGGCGGGCGCGATGACGATCCACCAGGACGATGCCGAGACGGGGAAATGCTCCGAGCAATTGGGCGAGGGGCTTCAGCTGGAAATGCCGATTCACCACGAGCTGCGTGCCGCTCAGTTGCGCCGGCAGATCGTACTCGCGCCAGAAGCCTCGCGCAGAGCAGGCGAAGATCGCCTTGGCGTGCGAACCGTTGCCGCGCAGATCCTGTAACAGGCGCACGATGCGGTCGAGATCGGCGCGGGCCGACTCGCACTTGTCCTTATTGTTCTTGCTTTTGCTTTCCAGTTGACGCAATGCTTCCCGTGCCAGATCTTTGGTTAGGATTGCCTCTTCCTTGTGGGCTTTGTTGCGCGGCGCGGTGGGCTGAAAATAGAAACTGAGAGCGCAGGCTCCCTGATCTTCAAATTGTGCCAGTTCGTGAATCTGTTCTCGAGTAATCATTCGCGGTCCTACCCCTTCATTTGGAATTGGCTTTACGCGGTCGACGCGAGTCGTCCTTTGAATTGACGAACGAAGCTGGGCGATTGGCGCAGGTGATTGCGCGCGGCAGAAATGGAGTTCCAGACGCTCGCCGGCGGAGCGCCGGTGATGGCGGAGATTTCGTCGGCGCCGAAGCCTTCGATGGCGTGCAGGATGAAGGCCTCGCGATGGGCTGGACTCAAGTCGCGGAGAGCCGAGGCGATGAGGCGAATCATTTCATCCGAGCCTACGATCTGCTCGGGCGTGGCCATGCGGCCATCGGCGATGATGGTTTCTTCGGTGATGGCTTCGTCGGGCTGATGAAATTGCAGTCCGGGCTCGTCGCTGGCCTTGACGTTTTGCTTGCGGGCAGAATCTTCCAGGTGCACGGCGCCACCGTTGGTATCGTCCGGGCGCGAGAGTTCATCGAGAGCCCGCATTGCGAGGCGGTAGAGCCAGGGTTCGAGAGCCAGGCGCTCCGGCTTCTCGAGGCCATTGCCATCGCCGCCCTCGCCGAGAGCGGCGGCAATGGTTTCGTCAATCACTTCGTCCCTGGTGATGGAGTCGGGCGTAATGAAATCGGAGGCTTCGCGGAAATAAATCTCGCGTTCCACAAAACGCTCCAGGCGCGAGAGATTCACATTCACGTAGGAGCGCACGTCTTCGGCGGAAACCATTGCCGGAAACACCGCGGCCAGCGTCTGTTCGAAGGGTACAGAAACATTGCGCCGCGCGGATGCCTCCTTCTGCCGCCGCGTCCACTTGTGGCTGGAGCGCAGCAGTTCCTTGTGTTTGTTGACCTGCTGCAGCAGATCTTCGAATGCACGCTTCACCGCAGCGGTGGCGGTTGCGGCTTTGACCTGGACGGCCATCTGTCCCGAAGGCAGGCGCAGATTGAGGGAAACGCTGCAGCCTTCGCGGGGGGAAACCTCCTCGACCATGCCCTTGAGGTGAATCAGTTCGGGACGGAAAACCTGCAGGCGTTTCCGCAGTTTTTCGACTTGATGTTGGATGTCTTTTTCTACAGCGGGAGTCTTATGAAGCCGGTAGCTGATATGGACGTTCATTAGCACCTCGGGTATTTGAACGAAGTAACGCAACCCAGTGCTGGCTAAGAAAATTGTACACCCCGCTAGCGAGAAGGCAACGCTGGAATTTGCAGAAAGATTTCGCGGCTTGGCGGTTTTGGGAATGGCTGGCGAACCGAGAATCTTCGGTAATCTTACCCAGGATGATTTGCAGCCGGCCCCAGTGCAAGATATGATCCGAGGACCCCATGCACTGGACACAGGTCCTGCTCGTCGCGTCTCTGACTGCTGTCGTTAGCGGTCAGACTCCCGCATCCAAGGAAGTCGAAGCCGTCTATCCGGACGCGCACGCGTTGTATCTGGAGCTGCATCAGAACCCGGAACTCTCGGCGCACGAAGTACAAACCGCAGCGAAGTTGGCGGCACGGCTGCGAGCGCTCGGCTATGACGTGACTGAACACGTGGGTGGAACCGGCATTGTTGCCATCCTGAGGAACGGCGCAGGCCCGACCGTGATGCTGCGGACCGAACTTGACGCGCTGCCGGTGGAGGAGAAGACCGGGCTGGCATACGCGAGCAAGGTTCATGCCAAAGATGATGCTGGACACGAGGTTCCGGTCATGCACGCCTGCGGACACGACCTGCATATGGCAGCGATTCTGGGAACGGCTGCAATTATGGTGCGCAGCAAAGATAGCTGGCACGGAACACTCATGCTGATTGGACAGCCGGCGGAGGAAACGATTGGCGGCGCCAGGGGAATGCTCGCCGACGGTCTGCTGAAGCGGTTTCCGAAGCCCGACGTGGCCGTGGCGATGCATGTGGGCAACGTGCTACCGGCAGGAACGGTGGGAATTACCCCGGGAGTTTTCAATACCAATGCGGACTCGCTGCGGATCACAATTTATGGCAAAGGCGGGCATGGCGCGGCGCCGCACACAGCGATTGATCCCATTGTGATCGCTGCCCGAACCATTCTAACCTTGCAGACCATTGCTTCGCGCGAAGTGAAGCCGGGAGAAATGGCGATCGTTACGGTTGGCTATATTCAAGCTGGCACCAAGAACAACATTATTCCCGATCAGGCTGAGTTGGGGCTGACCGTGCGTACCAATAAGCCGGAAGTGCGCCAGCAAGTGCTCGCGGCCATCGCGCGGATTACCAAGGCGGAAGCCGAGGCGGCAGGTGCACCGCGTGCGCCCTCAATCGACCACTATGAAGGCGCGGACCTGGTGTACAACGATCCCGTGCTGGCGCAGCGCCTGCGCGGGGCACTGGAGTCGGCGCTCGGAAAAGACAAGGTTGTGACCCAAGAGCCGATCACGGCGTCGGAGGATTTTTCTTACTTTGTCGAGCAGGGGATTCCGGGTTTTTACTTCACCCTCGGCGGCGCGGACCCGGAGAAGCTCGCGCAGGCCAAGGCCGCCGGCACGATGCTGCCGTCCAATCACTCTCCTCTTTTCGCCCCGGATGTGGATCCGGCGCTGCACACGGGCATTGCAGCCGAGGTGGCGGTGCTGCGGAAGCTGCTGAGTGGAACCGCAGGACAGTAGCGCAAGACGGAGGTTGGCGAATCGGAGGGAAATAGCTTCGACGAACGACTCTGGCAGGTTAGCGATTGGCTAGAGTGGAACTGTCACCCAGCTCAGGTGTAGCGAAGTCTGCTGTCACAAGTGTAAGCCGCAGCAATTCGGCTTCTCCTGTTCTGCAGCTGATCAAGCACGGAGAGGCATGGGCTTGAATTCAGAGATGGCGATCGCTCCTTCATTGAACCATTCGACCGTAGTCATACCAAATGGTCCAACAAGAAACAGCGGTGTGGGGTTGGATCACCGGCTGATCTGCCCCAGAATCGCCCGGGCTTCCGCCGCCGGGTCGGCAGCTTTGGTGATGGGACGGCCTACGACGATGTAGCTGGCTCCGGCGGCAATCGCCTCTGCGGGGGTGACCACGCGCATCTGATCTCCGTGGCCGGTGCCGGCGGGGCGGACGCCGGGAGTCACGATGGCGAAATCGTCTCCCAGTTCGGCGCGGACTGCGGAAGCCTCGCGGGCGGAAGTGACGATACCCTGACATCCATTGGCCAGCGCCAGCGCGGACAAGCGGAGGACTTCATCGCGCACCGTTCCCCGAAATCCGATTTGCTCCACATCGTTTTCGTCGAGGCTGGTGAGCACTGTAACGCCCAGCACCAGCAACGCAGGGTTGGTAGCGCGGGCCGCATCTACCGCAGCGCGAAGCATCTTGCTGCTGCCCGCGGCATGCACGGTCAACATACTCACACCGAGCTGGGCCGCTTCCTGCACCGCTGCCGCCACCGTGTTGGGAATGTCGTGATATTTCAGATCGAGGAAAACGAGCCGTCCCGAGGCCACGAGATCCCTTACCAGCTGCGGGCCTTCGGCGGTATAGAGCTGCATGCCCACTTTGTAGGTCAGCGCCGAGTCGCCGACGGCCGCCACGATCTTCTGTGCGGCCGCTGCCGTCGAAACGTCCAAGGCAATGATCAGCTGGCCACGCGGGTCGCTTTTATGAAGATCGTTTCCGCGCGGATCGGGCGGGATGCGGTGGGGCAAAGCGGCTTGCATCCCTAGCAGTGTAGAGCATCTAGCGGGGGTCCGCTACGGGATAGTTGGAGGCGACGGTCTGGTATAGCAGACCGTGTTGTGTCCGAGACTTAACCAGATCCAGACGAACCTTCTGCAAGCCGCTATTTTCGAATTTCAGCACTTGGGCGGCGCCGTAGGACAGGTCGATAATGCGGCCGGGTACGATGGGACCGCGGTCGTTTACTTTTACCACGACCGCTCGCCCGTTGCGCAGGTTCGTGACCTGCACGTAGCTTCCCAAGGGCAGGCTCGGATGGGCCGCCGTCATGTCGTACATATCGAAGTCTTCGCCGCTGGCGGTCGGTTTGCCGACGAAATATTCGCCATACCACGAAGCCGTCCCAATTTGATACGGTTGATTTTTGCCGGTCTGGTTGCGGATTTCGGGCTTGGCTTGAACCGCCCTAGTCGGGGCTGAACTGGCCTCCGAGCTGTTTGGGCCCTGAGCCGCTCTCAGTCCGACAATCAATACACCGATCATCAGTCCATGAGCTATACGTCTTTGCATTCAGTTTTCCTCGCAAACTCAAAAGTCGTCCTAGTTACTAAGAAGTTGTTCGTTAAGATTCTCCAAATGGTATGGGGCGGGCAGGGGCTTGTCAACCCGAAAGTGCGAGGTATTGGGTTGCTCTGGTAGTAATCGATGTCTCACGTAACTTGCTGATAATCATGGGCAATCAGCAACATGTTGCTCAAAACAATGAGGTTACATGTTTATCATTTAGTAAATATACGACAATCTGTACGCAGGGAAGAATTTTCATCCCCCATCGATTCAGTCACTTACGGAGAATTCTTTCTAAGTTGTTTATCGTGAGCGTTTTAGGTAAAAGGTTGTATGGAAAAGTACTCCGTTCTTTTGTAACCATGGCTGAGAAACCACCGGTCGTGCTGACCATCGCTGGTTTTGACCCCTCGTCCGGGGCGGGGATCACGGCCGACATTAAGACAATCGCAGCCCACGGCTGCTATGGCGTAGCCTGCATCACAGCCATGACCGTGCAGTCGACCGCTGGGGTGCGCCGAGTAGAGGCGGTTGATCCGGCTCTGGTAACCGAAACGCTGGAGGAGCTTGCCGACGATATCCCCATCGCAGCCGTGCACATGGGGATGCTGGGCTCGGCGAAGGTGGTCCGGGCTGTGGCAGAGTTTCTGGGTCGGCGCCCGGGCGAGACGGGGTTACCGAATACGTCGCCCAATAGGTTACCCAAGATTGTCCTCGACCCAATCCTAAAATCATCCTCCGGCGCAGACCTTCTGGATTCGGCCGGAACCCGGCTGCTCATCGAGAAGCTCATCCCGCTCGCCGATGTGGTCACTCCGAATGTGGATGAGGCCGCTGTGCTCACCGGGCTGAAGGTGACGGATCTCGACGAAATGCGAGCCGCGGCGGCGAAGCTCCATCAGATGGGTGCGGCCGCCGTGGTGATCACCGGCGGGCATCTGGAGAAAGCAATCGACTTGTTGAGTTTCACCACCACGGAGGGTGGAGTCGAGGAGGAAGTCTTCAGGGCAGAGCGGCAGCATTCGAACTCTACTCACGGCACAGGCTGCGCCTTCTCGACGGCGATGGCCTGCCATCTGGCGCTCGATCGCGGATTAGCCGAAGCCGCCTTGCTGGCTAAGACCTACGTCACCGCGGCGATTGCCGCCGGCCATCCTCTGGGACGTGGAACCGGGCCAGTGAACCATCTCTACCGCATGAACCAGCAACGGCGCGCTTCGGGTTCGGTTTCGGGAAACGAATCGTAAGGACTGGGTCTTGGCCCAGAGCGAGAGAAGGCTAGTCGTCGCTATCGATGTCGTGCGGTTTCTTGAGCAGAATTCCGGCCACAAACGACGCCGTGGCGGCCAGCAGCCATTCGATCCGCCACATCTGGATCGCCTGAAACTCCGCCAGATTCGACGCTCTGTAAACGAGGCTGACGCCGATGGCTCCGGCTACGCAGCCCAAGCCGATCATGAAGGCGATCAGTGCCCCCGTAGGCAGACCTATCCAGCGCTTGATCTTGTGAAACTGGAGATACTGCATCCAGTCAGGCAGGGAAATTTTGTGCCATGCAGCCGCTACCAAACCTGGCCACGACCGCAGCCACACAATGCTCTGCGGCCACAGGCCAGCCACAATCGCAGCCTCCATGCTGGCTGGAGCGACGGCGGGACGTCGCAGACCGCAGGTATGGCAAAATCGGCCTCCAATCATGAACTCGGTGCCACAATTGGCACAGGCCTCGGCAAACAAAGTAGTCGCAGCGGGAACTGGTGCCTCCACGACCGGTTCGAGCACGGTCGGAGACCGCCAAAACTCCTGTGGAGCATCGGGAACTACTTCAGCCATAAAATAACGATAAGAACGCTCGCTCCCTGCATGGCAAGCCGACAACCAAACTACATCGGCGACTAAGGTGTTTTCAAGTCAAATACTTGCAACTTTTCCTGTATCGCGCCCGAAGTGATTCCCGCGCAATTATTACTCGCAGGCCGTAAAGATGCTCCTATTACCTTGGTTTGAGGAGGAGGCTTTCGCTCTCTAACCTCGCAGATTATAGGACTCAACCGCTTTATGCCTCACGAAATTGTTGGCCGTTGTCCGATGACGCCTTTGGTTCATCCCGTGCACGGGCAAACTTCAGTTAGACTAAAACTCAAAGGCTAACGGTCGGGATGCGCTCGGGTCTGACATTGGTGAAACGGTTCGTTCTAAGCGGTTCGTTGTCCTGCGTTCTCTTCTTGTTGTGGCCGCCTCAGGGCACAACCCAAACCGGTCCTCGAGCCGGCGACTCTGCCCCGTCTGCCGCCACAGCTTCTCACGAGCACGATCCACTGCTCGATGCCGCCTCCGAGCATTTCTACAACATGGATTACGAGCGCGCGATCCAGGATTTCGAAAAGCTGTTGGATCGGCAGTCGAACGATCCCTCCGCAGTAAACCACCTTCTTTCGGCGACCCTGATGCGCGAACTCTATCGCATGGGCGCGATGAACAGCGGCGAATACGCCAACGATAGCTTTATCGGCAACGCTCATCGTATCGCCGATCCCAAGGTGAAGGAGCGGATCAAACAACTAGTGGACCGCGCCGAGAGCCTGGAAGAACAGGAACTCAAATCAAATCCCAACAACGTGGACGCGCTCTACGCCCGTGGTGTTACCCGGGCGCAATTCGCTTTGTATACCGCGCTGGTCGAGCGGGCCTGGATTTCCGCCTTGCGCAACGCCGTGGGCGCGCGCCACGACCACGAACGCGTTCTGGAACTCGATCCCAGCTACGTGGATGCGAAGCTGGTGGTGGGCGCGCACAACTATGTGATGGGCAGCCTGCCCTGGAGCGCGAAGGTTGCCGGGGCTTTGGTGGGGCTGAGCGGAACCAAGGAGAAAGGCCTCGAATACCTGCACGAGGTGGCCGAGAGCAACGGAGAGAACAGCGTAGACGGCAAAGTCGTGCTGAGTTTGTTCCTGCGCCGTGAGCACCGCTACGACGAGGCACGCGTCCTCATGCACGATCTAGCGGCGTCTTATCCCAGGAATTATCTTTTCCCGTTGGAAGAAGCCAATCTGCTGCGCGCCAGCGGCCACGCGCCGGAGGCCGAGGCGGGCTATCGCAAAGTGTGGCAAAACGGCCGGGAAGGGAAGTACCCGAACCTGCATTATGAGCTAGCAGGGTGGGGCCTGGGCGAGCTGCTGCGCAGCCAGAAAGATTACGTCGGAGCTGCAGACGCGTATGAACTGGTCAGTGAAGCTCCGGATCCTGATCCGGAGACGCTGCAGAAGGCCAACCTCGCTGCCGGCGAAATGTACGACCTGCTGCAGAAGCGCGATTTGGCGATGAAGAAATATGAAACCGTCCTGGCCGAAAACGGCAGCACTCCTCTGGCCGAAAAGGCCCGCGAGCACATCAGGGAAGCCTATCGGGAGTGAAACAGGCTGAGCTAGCTTCCTCCCAGTTTTTCGAAGAACAGGCAGATGGTTTCGATGCCGTGATGGAAGTTGGGAATGTGGAATTTTTCGTTGGGGGCGTGGAGGTTGTCGTCGGGGAGACCGAAGCCCATCATTACGCTGGGAATCTTTAGGCCGTCCTGGAAGTCCGTGACAATGGGGATCGATCCGCCGCTGCGGATGAAGACGGTTTCTTTCTTGAACGTATCGTGTAACGCTTCGGTCGCGGCCTGAATGTAGTGATTGTCAGTGCCGACCACACAAGCCGGGCCTTTGCTCCATACTTTGATCTTGGTCTCGATGCCCTTGGGCGTCTGCTTTTTCACGAAGTTCGCAAATCTCTTCAGAATGTCGTCAGGGTCCTGGTTGGGCACCAGGCGCATGGAAACCTTAGCCGCGGCTTTGGCTGGGATGACGGTCTTGGCGCCGGCGGCGATGAATCCGCCGGGCATGCCGTGGACTTCGAGGGTGGGGCGCGCCCAGGTGCGATAGAGAACCGAGTAGCCGGGCTCACCGGTGAGGACCTTCGAGCCGACTTCGGTCTTGCGGTAGTGCTCCTCGTTGAAGGGTAGGCGCTTCCAGGCCTTGAGTTCGTCCTTGCTAGGCGCTTTCACGTCCTTGTAGAAGCCGGGGATCAACACGTGGCCTTTCGCGTCCTTCAGCTTGCTGATGATCTCGATGAGCGCGAAGAAGGGATTCGGAGCCGCGCCGCCGTATACACCCGAGTGCAGATCGACCATGGCGCCCTGGGCTTCGATTTCGGTATAGACCAGACCGCGCAAGCCTACGCACAACGTGGGAAGATTGGGAGCGAAGAGTTCCGTGTCGCAGACCAGGGCGAAATCGGCCTTCAACTTGGCTTTCTGCTTGTGGACATACTCGGAGATGGATTCGCCGCCAACTTCTTCTTCGCCTTCAAAAATTACTTTGACATTGATGGGCAGTTTTCCGTTGCCAGACGTCATCAGCGATTCGAGGGCCTTTACTTCCATCCAGAGCTGGCCTTTGTCGTCGACCGCGCCACGGGCATAGATGTTGTTGTTGCGTTCCGTGGGCTCGAAGGGCGGAGTTTTCCACTCATCGAGAGGGTCGGGCGGCTGCACGTCGTAGTGGGCATAGCAGAGCACGGTGGGCTTGCCGGGCGCATGCAGCCAGTCGGCATAGAGGAGAGGATGCCCCTTGGTGGGGATGACGTCGACGTTTTCCATGCCGATGCGGCGCAAGTCGTCGGCGACGAAGTGGGCGGCTTTTTGAACGTCTGGTTTGTGCTCGTCGAGCGTGCTGACGCTGGGGATGCGAAGAAAATCTTTGAGCTCATTGAGGAAACGCTGCTGATGATTGCGGGCAAAATCGACTGCCGGAGAAGCCATGGGTACATCCTTTCTGGTACGAGCCGAATAGCGCGGACGGATGCGGTTGCGGAAACGCTCCAGTATACCCGAAGGAATCGGAGACGGGCAGACATGGTTCGCTTCGGCGCTGATCGCGGCTTGCTTCGCACTGTGGGTTGCGTGGTACAACCTCGTCAGACTGAATTCAGCCGTCAGAATGACGCCTGCGATGGCCGCTGGTTTGACCGGGACGATCTGGACGATGCGGGATTTGCTACGCGCGATAGGATCTGGCTAATCAAAATTCCGCTTGTCCTTCTTGTGGGTGCTTGGGCGATCTGGCTTTATTCGACACCTTCTGAGCAAGTCATTATGACCATCAAGCGACTTTGGCGCAAAATACGTGGAACGTCGAATTAGATGAGTACCTTCGCTTCGCTCGACTGGACAACCGAGAGCCTGCCTTGAGCGAACTCGAGGGGAGGTCCCCACCTAACCCCTCATGCAGCAGCTTGCACTAATTTTTAAATCTTGCAGGTGAGAAGGGGGCGAGATCGTGATCGGGATTTCTTCCTTCGATGACGGCCGCCATGACCTGCGCCGTGATGGGGGCGAGGAGAATGCCGTCGCGAAAATGGCCGGTGGCAACGTAATAGCCGGGGGTAGGGGTTGGGCCGAGAATCGGCAGCGCGTCAGAAGTTCCCGGACGCAGGCCGGCCCAGTCCTCGAGGATCTTCGCGTTGCCGAGCTCGGGAAGGATGACGACCGCAGCGCGGTACAGCCGTTGAATCGTAGCGACGTCTGTACGCTTGTCGAATCCCGCTTCTTCTACCGTGCTTCCGACCAGGATTCTTCCATCGCTGCGCGGGATCAGGTAAACCTCCGGCGAACGGATCACATACTTGAGCAGGCTGCGAGAGGGCGAAGCCAGGCACAGCATTTGTCCTTTCACCGGTCGGGTGGGAAAGGCGTGGGGTGGGATCCGGCCCGACCACGCACCGGCGCAATTGACGACTTTTGGCGCAAGGAATGAGGTCTTCTCGGTGGCAACTCCGCTGACGCGGCCCTCAGAGACATTCACTGCCGTCACCGCGTCAGCCGAAGAAACGTCCACACCGCGGTGCTTTGCCGCTTCGAGCGCGGCAGTGGCAAGGGCGCGCGGGTCGACGCTGCGTTCTTTCAAGAAAAAAGCGGGCCGATTGAAATCCGCAAGCGCGGGTTCGAGCTCGGAGAGAGGCGCTGGAACTAAGCTCGCCAAGTCTGCCGCGGTAAATCCCGGCCGCTGGTGCACGTGTTCGGGCGAAGGGAACACGATCGCTCCTTGATCACGCAGGTCGACGTGAAGTCCCGACTCAACCTGCAGTTCATGCACGAACTCGGGGTACATGCGTGCGCTGGCAATAGCCAGCGGTTGTAAAGCCGGGGGCGTTTCGAGGGCCGAATCGACCAACATGCCGCCTGCGGCGTAGGAAGCTTCCCGGCCAGGCTTGCCCCGCTCGACGACCAGAACGCTTGCGCCTTTTTTGCGGAGCTCAATCGAGAGCGAGAGTCCAATGATGCCCCCGCCGATGACGATCACGTCCCAACTCTTCATGGCTGCATTGTAAAGGAGAGATCCAGCCAAGCAGATGGCTTCGCGGATGGACTCGGAAACGAAACCCAGGGCCAGATCCGGCGCCGTCGGATTACTTCCGTAACCAGTCCCGCATACCTCTCGTTATACGATCTGCGCCTTGCGCCACCTATAATCCGGTCAAACACAACGAAAACCAGGGAAGTGAGGCAGCAGGCTTTTTCGTCGAACCGCGGTTGAGAGGAGATCCAGGCGAAGGGTATGTCGACGTTGCGCAAGAAACAAGGCGACAATTCCGCGGCACGATCGGTCTGGCTCTATGGCCCAGGGCTTGATCTGGTCGTGGGTTGCGGCGCATGGTCGGCCCCGCTTTTGCTGCTTTCGTATTTCTCCATGGCCTCCAGCATACGCGCCTGGTCGGTTGCTTTTTATGCCTTGGCGCTCTTCGTTAACTATCCGCACTACATGGCTACGATTTACCGGGCCTACCATCGCGCCGAAGACATCCACAAATATCGAATATTCACCGTATATACAACCGGATTGATTCTGCTGACCGTGTTCATTTCGCACTTCTGGCTGGGCATTCTTCCGTGGATATTCACTCTCTACCTGACCTGGAGTCCGTGGCATTACAGCGGGCAGAATTACGGCCTGTTCATGATGTTCGCCCGTCGTGCAGGAGCGAACCCTGGCAGGACAGAACGCTGGGCTCTCTACGGTGCCTTTATAACGTCCTATTTAGTTCTTTTTCTCGGGTTTCACACTGGAGCTTCATCGGACCCTTTATTTATTTCGCTGGCGATTCCTGTTGTGGCAGGCCGTTGGGGGCAGATCGGACTGGGAGTAATTTTCTTCGCGCTCTCGGCTTACGGCATGTCCGGGCTGGTCCGAGCCCTGGGATGGCGAAAACTGCTGCCCTGCCTGACTCTGTTCTCATCGCAGTTTCTCTGGTTCGTGCTGCCGATGGCGATGGCGCTGATCAAAGGGATGGAGATCCCCCAGAACCGTTATAGTTCCGGCGTGCTGGCCATCATGCACTCGGCGCAGTACCTCTGGATTACCAGTTACTATGCCCGGCGTGAGGCGTCGGAAGCTCCGGGTCGAAACTGGCATCCTTGGGCTTATTTCGGGGTGCTGATCGCGGGGGGAATCGCTTTGTTCGTCCCGGGACCCTGGCTGGCCAGTCGCATTTTCCATCACGATTTCACCACCAGCTTCCTCATTTTCACCGCGCTGGTGAATCTCCACCACTTCATTCTCGATGGTGCCATCTGGAAGCTGCGCGATGGGCGCATCGCATCCCTGCTGCTCAATTCTCGAGACCGCCTAGCGAACGCCGCTGCGGGGGCGGGAGGCAGGTTGTCGGCGGCATATAAGTGGCTTTCCGGAAGTGCCGTAAGTGCGCGCTCATTACGGGTTAGCGCTGCGCTTCTGCTTCTTGCCTGGGGGACGGTGGACCAGGTGCGTCACTACCTCGCCCTCCGCTCCGATGATGCACATGATTTGCAGCGAGCCGCGTCGCTCGACTCGTTCGATAGCCTGTTGCAGATGCGTCTCGCGCATCGGGAATTGGAGGATGGCCATCCCCAACAAGCCGAGGCCGCCTGGAGAAAGGCCATACAATCGAACCCCGCCGATCCGGCGCCGCGGCAGGCTCTGCTCCAGTTCTTAGTCCGACAAAACCGCTTTGATGAAGCTCTCGGCTTGACGGATGCGTCCCTCAACTACACCCCTAAAGATACAAATCTGTGGGTAGACCGCGGCCTGCTGGCTCTCCGCCTCGGTCAAGGCGATCAGGCAGTGAACAGTTGGAGCAAAGCCATTGCCATCGATCCCGGCCAAATGCTCGCACAGCTTTATCTGGCAAACCAACTCGATCACGAAGGCAAGGCGGGGGCGGCGGCGGAGCATTACAAAGTGTTTCTCGGCGCAATTGCCCGGCAGCCGGCAGCAAAACGTCCGGAGCCGGAGAAGGTCATTGCGATTGCTCTTCGCATGGCAGATTGCCAGGCGCGCGCGTCCGAGAAGGCACAGGCGGTTCAGTCTTACCAGTTGGCCGCAAAAATTGCAGCCCAGACCAAACAAATCAAACTAGAGAGCATCGCGAATGTAAATGAGGCGGCGCTCCAAGAAGAATCCGGCAATTGGGGCCGGGCGCTGCCGCTATATCAGCATGCTCTCGAGTTGGATGACTCGATTGCCGATCGGACCTCGAGCGCGCAAGATTGGCTCGCCTATGGCCGTTTTCTCGATACAGCGGGGTTTCCTGCGCGTCTGGCATACGCGTGCTTCGTGAAATCTGCGAGGCTGGAGGACTCTCTTGCTGAGGGATCCGAGCGAAAAGTCCTGGCCGATGCCAGCACAACAGCCGAAAAGCGCGCTGGGGCAGAAGCAAGCGCCATCCGTCGCGATCCAGAACCTTTTCTGCGGCAAGCCTTGGCGCTGCGCCGTTAGTGGAGCTGGCAAGTTGCGTTTCTTGCTTTGTCATTCGTCAAACGCATTACTAGAGCTAATTTGACACTACAGCCCTTGTGCTAAACAATTGGAGAGAGCCACAGCCAAAGGTGGTCCATCTTGGGAGGAAGCATGCCGGAAGAAGGCGAACAGATACAGGTTGAACAGCAGTCGAGCGCAGGGAAGTGGATTCTGGTTGTTCTCGCCATCGTTTTTGTCGCGGCGTCAGTATACGGGTATGTGACCACGCAGCAGCACGTGGAGAAACTGAATAAGGACTTGGGCGAAAGTCAGGCGCAGGTCGGGGAACTGCAAAAGCGCATGCGATCAGCGGAAGCTGAGGAAGAGACGTTGGGCCAAAAGCTGGGGATGACCAAGAAAGAACTGTCGCAGCGCGCGGCCGAACTGCAGGCGCAACAGAAGGCTGCCGAATCCCGCCTGGAGGATGAAGCAACAAAAGCAAAAGAGCAGATTGGCCAGGTGAGTGGCGAAGTTGCGGGAGTCAAAACCGATGTGGGTGGAGTCAAGACCGATGTGGCTTCGACCAAGGCCGATCTGGAGACTACTAAGGCGAACCTGCAGACCGCGATCGGGGATCTGGGCAAGCAGAGCGGCTTGATCGCCAACACCCGCGGCGATCTGGAAGTGCTTAAGCATAAAGGCGACCGGAATTATTACGAATTTACTTTGCTCAGGGGGGCAAAGCCACAGCCTATAGCGACGGTGAGCCTTCAGCTTAGGAAGACCGATCCCAAACGCGGCAAGTACACGCTGAGTGTGACCTCCGACGACAAGACCATTGACAAACAGGATCGCAACATCGCCGAGCCGATCCAGTTCTATTCAGGACGCGATCACTTGCTGTTTGAGCTGGTGGTTTGGACGGTGGACAAGAAGAAAGCGACAGGATATTTGAGCACGCCGAAAAATGCGCCCACCCCGGTGACAGCCAATTGAACGGAGTGCTCCCCGGGGCGGGCGGCCATGTCGCGCTGCAGATCGCACCGCGCTCGGGCGTGATTTATCCGCGTCGTGCGAGAACTGATCAAACCTGACGCCAATACTCACTCACCTTGTGCGGCCAAGAGCGCGCAGGGGTTCTTACTTGCTAAGGACAATCGGCACCGGCTGGTCGTAGGGCTGGATGACCACGCTCACGGAGCGGCGCTCCTTGAAATCAATCAAGGCCACCGGGAAACTGACGATCACGGTTCGCTTCAGTGCCTGGCCTGGTTGGAGCTTATCTTCGGGAGTGAGAGCGGGCTGGGCATTCTCCTTCAGCGCGGGAAAAGCCTGATAGTAGCGATCGAAATCGACGGCGGAGACGGCTTCGCTCGTGAGTTCCCCAGTGGATGTCAGAACCTTGCCTTGAATGCCGTGTACCCAGAGTGATTTCTCACCCGAGTTGCGCAGGGTGAAGGTGAGAGCGACCAAAGCGGCATTTTGGCCGGGGATCGCTACTGCGGTTACATCGTCGAGCGATCCGGCGCCTTGCGGCTTGGCCCGCTGGAAAAAGGCTGCAATGCCCGCGATGATGAGCACTCCGGCCGTCGCCATCAGCAAGACCTTCACTGGGGGCAGGTTGCGTTTGGCGGTACCGAATTCGTCGGCAATGTGGATGGTGGGTCCGCGTTGTGTGCGGGGCGTGGCGTCTGGCGGCACGCTAGGACTCGGGGAAGGAACGGGAGCGGGATTGGGGATCTGATCGGGCATAGTTATTCTCTATTCTCTTCCTTTTGTGCAGACGAGACACACTCACGAGCCAGCAACAAGAAACTACCCTCTCAACCGGCCGCCGCAGGCTGGCTCGGGCTGCCGGTGTCGAATAGCCCATGTAGAAAACAACGGCCGGCTGCCAAGCGGGGTCACCCCAGGATTTTACCAAGCAGCGTAGCCGGCAGTGCTGCTTTTTCATGCGCCTGCTCGTCTTCGATCATCTCCGCTGCTTTTCCTCGATCGCTCCGCGGACTGGGTTCAGCCTGTCGCCGATTTCGCAATTTATGGAATGAGGTGATGCCCGATTGGTTTAGAACGTGACAATTGGATTCCTCTCGATACCACTCCTTTCCGGTAAATCCCCCGACGAAGCACGGCACAAGCGAAGCCGGCCCCATCTCCTCCATCAGAGGAGGTGTAACAGATGGGATATGGTGCGGATTTCGGCCGTGCAGCGCTCTATCAAGGCTTGTCAGCGATTGTTACCTAGCGCTTTCCTGTGATCAGGAGGCGATAGCGCCGAGGTGGCATGCCGGTGAGGCGGCGAAACATGGTGGTGAAATGGCTTTGATCGCAAAATCCGCAGGCGAGGGCGATATCTGAGACTTCCAGCTCCGGGCAGGACAAAAGCGATTGCGCGCGGGCAATGCGGATGCGCCGCATGTATTCGCTGAGGGTGCAGTCGAAGTGCTGGTGAAATTGGCGACTGATCTGAACAGGATGGCGGCCGACCTGACGCGAAAGATCAATCAGGGAGCGGCGGCTATTAGGCTCTTCATGGAGCATTTCGCGAATTTGCAACAACCAGCGGGGAATCGGCTCGGAGCGCATCCCTTCCTTCTCATCGGCCAACAAGAGGCGGAGTATCGCTCCCTCGATCTCCAGCATAGAGTCGCGATCTTTGTGGCGGAACTCGCGGTGCAACCGGTGTCCCAGAGCGGTTGAGTCAGTGCGGGTAACTTGGCCTGGGGCACAAATCATGGTGTTGTATTCGGAGGCCAAGTTAAGGAAGGATTGGCGCAGTTCGATGTGAAGGCACCGGGACTCGACCGGAAAGTAGTTCTCATGGGCTTCTCCGGCGGCAAGAAAGCGGACGGTGTGAGGAAGGCAGATGTCGCCTCCACGGCTGTATCCAGACCAGTGCACTCCGGCGATGATGAAGATGAGGTTGGCGGAGTCATGGAAATGGCGTGCGATGCAGAGACCAGAGGAATAAACGATCTCCTCGATTCGGACTGCAGGGGTTTCGAGTTGGGCCACAACGCGGCGCGAGCCCCCGGGATACAGAGATGATGGCGGTGGGTCGACAGGGCTTATTGATCGTGGCATAGACGGCACGTCTGCTTAGTCCATCGGTAGCGCGCGCGCTCGTTTAGACGCAGCGGACGCCTATTCGTTTGTCCGAATCCGCCTCAGTTCCTGCCATCAAACACTAATTTCATACAAGATTTTGCTTTGGCCGTCAGTTTATATGAGTTGCAGGGCGCGTACCGGAAGCTGCACGACCTTCTCTGCGTACGCTGCGCCAATGCTGTTTTGAGCTCAAAAGAATCGTATGCCGTACTTGCAGTCAAAAGGGAGATTCCAGATGACCTCTTACCGATTACCTCGTTTGAGCGGTACGCGTCTGCTGAAACCTGCCGCTGTAGTTTTCCTGTTCTCTGCGTCCGCCTGGCCGCAGGCAGCACAGCTTACAACAGCTGCCCAGGTTCTCGACCGATACAAACAAGCGCTCGGTGGCGCGCAGGCAATCCAGGGGGTCCAATCTGTGACTGCTCGCGGCAACATGGAACAAACCGGCATGTCAGGCAAAGCGACGTTTGTTTATCGCGCGAAGCCATTCAAGACGCTGTTCAAACTCACTCGACCCGACGGCACAGAAGTCACCACCGGATTCGACAGCGAAGTTTCCTGGACCATCACTTCTAAGGGTGCCGAGGTAGACAAAGACACCCCGCTCGATGCCATACGCCGCGACGCCGATCTGCAATATCCCCTGCATCAGCCAAACTATTTCAAAAAGCTCGAACTCGCCGGCGTGACCGATTTTGAAGGCCATCGGTGCTACTGGCTGCATGGCACCACGAACTGGGGCAAGGACAACAATCAGTTTTACGACGTCACAACCGGATTACTGGTCGGCTACCGCTTCGAAGATGACACCTCGAAGGCGACTTGGATCGTCCTGTTTGAGAACTACATGAACTTCGGCGGCCCTTTGATCGCGACAAGAAACACAAACCGCAGCGGCGATCAGAGCCAGACCTTGACTTACGAATCTGTGAGCTATGAACCGATCGACGATTCGTTGTTCGAATTGCCACCGGCCGTCAAAGCCCTACTCAAATAGCCGCATCTGGTCTGTGCTGCTTGAGCGGACGAGAATGAAGGCGCAGAAGCGTAAGGGGAAATAAGAAGCAGACTCCCAAAATGAAGATCCAGGGAAATAGATAGCCTCCACGGAGTAAATCGCAAGGACTCCCTTCATGGCAGTTGAGCAACCAACACGCGGTCCATTGCCTGATAGTGGTCCTTCAAGCCATCGACTCGTCCCTGATAATCGCGTGCCAGTGAAAGGCTGGCGTGCAATAACAGATTGAAACCGTTTTCCACCGCGAGATAAAGCGCCATGCGCGAATGAATTGGATCAATGGCCGGGTTTTCGTTCTCGGGCACAACCATCAAATCTGCACGCTGACACGGAGTTCAACTCCACCCATGCTTCATCGCCTTGGCGAACTTTTCTGCGGGCAGAGTATTCAAGACGTCATCTTTGGTTAGCCACGCGCGGCGCGCCTGCAGAATGCCGTAGCGGATTTTGTCCAGGTGTGAAGTGTGGTGGGAATCGGTGTTGATTACGATCTTCACGCCTCTCTGTTTGGCTTGGCGCAGGTGTACGTCGTTGAGATCGAGCCGATCGGGGTAGGAATTCAACTCCATTGCGACTTTGTGTTTTGCCGCTGCTGTGAGGACTGCGTCCATGTCGAAGTGGTAGGCGTCACGGCGGAGCTGCAGGCGGCCCGTAGGATGGCCGATGATGGAAGTATGCGGATTCTCAATCGCTTTAAGCAGGCGGTCGGTCATCTTCGCTGGCTCCTGATTGAAAACGGAATGCACGCTGGCAATGACCACATCCATTTGAGCGAGAACCTCGTCGGAAAGATCAAGGTCGCCATCGGGGAGGATATCCACTTCGATTCCGGCAAAGATGGTGAGGCTGTCGATTTTCTCGTTTGCGTTGCGAATGCGCTGAATGTGTCCCACCGCACGCTTATCGTCGAGGCCGTTCGCGAAGGCCAGATTCTTGGAGTGGTCGGTGATGGCCATGTATTTGTAGTCGCGCGCCTTCGCAGCTTCAGCCATTTCCTCGATGGTATTCTTGCCATCGGTTTCGACGGTATGCATGTGCACATCGCCTTGTAGATCGTTCAAAGTGATCAGAGCGGGCAAGGCGTGCTTTTCCGCAGCATCGATCTCGCCCAGATTCTCGCGCAGCTCGGGAGGGATGTAGTCGAGCTTGAGCTTGGCGTAGATCTCTTCTTCTATCTTGCCGGCGACCGGCTTCTCGGTTTTGACATCGGCGAGGCTGTACTCGTTGAGGGTGTAACCCATCTTGAGGGCGCGCTGGCGCAGGGCAACGTTATGAGCCTTCGATCCGGTGAAATACTGCATGGCCGCGCCGAACGACTCCGGGGGAAGCAGGCGAACGTCCACCTGCATGCCGCTGCGCAAGCGGAAGCTGATTTTGTTATCGCCCCGCGCGATCACATCCATCAGCGAAGGATATTTCGCAACGTATTGCACCGCATTTGCGCGTTCGGTTTCGCTGCAGCAGGCTGTGCCGGTCACCAGAATGTCGAGATCGCCCACGGTCTCGCGCCCGCGGCGCAAGGAGCCTGCGGGGGTAATACGGTCGATGCCGGGAAACTGCGCCAGATGCTCTGTGAGCTTGTTGGCCTCGGCCTCGGCGGCGTCGATGAGGAATCGTCCTGAGATTCGCCGGTAGTCTTCGATCGCCTTCAGCAGCTTTTGTTCGTGCTTCTCGCCCATGCGCGGGAGGATGCGGATCTTGCCTTCGCGGGCCAGCTTTTCCACGCCATCGACGTCCGAGACCTGGTAGGCGCTCCAGATCAAGGCAATCGTCTTCGGCCCCAACCCCTGGATCTTCAGCAACTGGAGCATCGATGGGTGATATTTCTTGAGCAGTTCGGCTTGTACGCTGAGGCTGCCGTCTTGGAACAGCTCTTGTAGGTTGACCAGCATTCCTTTGCCGATACCGGAGATGGCCAGCACTTTCTTAGGTTCGCTGATAATGTCTTTGATCTGTTCGGTTAGGTTTTCGATGGCTTGGGCTGCGTTGCGGTAGGAGCGGATCCGGAAGGAATCCTGCGCATCGATTTCGAGCAGGTCCGCGGTTTCGTAGAGAATGTTGGCGATCGCCTTGTTGTCCACGGAATAAAGATTAAACAAGATTGGGTTGCAGGGCCAGTGGAGGGAGGAAGAGGAGACTTATCGGGAAAACAGATTTGCGCCTCCCGCCACGCAGTCTTCCGGACCGACCTGCGGCCTCGGAGAGTCTCAATCAAACTGCCACTTCAGGCGCTCTTCGTAACGTTTGCTGCCTGTGGTCCCTTTTGGCCGTCGGTGATTTCGAATTCCACTGTATCGCCTTCCTGCAGGCTTTTGTAGCCCTCGGAAGTGATCGCGCTGTAATGTACAAAAACGTCGGGACCATCCGCGCGCCCGATGAACCCGTAACCCTTTGCGTTATTGAACCACTTTACGGTGCCTTTCAGACGTTCCACGTGAACCCCCTCTTTCCGCACGTCTTTCAACGGGGGGCCCAAAAGACGTGCCCGCATAGGATGCATTTTGGAGCGATTAGGATGGGAGTGTCAAGGCGAAACGGTTGTCGGCAAGAGTAGGGCCGGTTGCGGACGCTTCGCTGCGCTCGGTCGGAACGGGCGAGGCGCCCTATCCCACAGGCGCCCGTCCCCACACGAGCAATCCTATTTTCCTCGAAGCTGGTGATCGAGCCATAGCACCGAAGAGATGGTTTTGGCGTCGCGAATCGTCCCGCTTAACACCATGCGGATCGCGGTCGAGAGCCGGACCAGGCGCTTGTAGATCACTTCGTCAGCCTCGGGCTGCGCGGGCCCGGCCCGAAGACCAGTGGCCAGATACACGGACATGGTTTCGGCGACGAACCCGGGAGTGGCGTAGAACTTGAGAATGCGCCGCCAATGGCTGGCGGTGTAGCCGGTTTCCTCAAGGAGTTCGCGCTGCGCCGCGTGGAGCGCGTTTTCGCCGGGATCGATGCGTCCGGCAGGGAGTTCCCAAAGATAATCCTTCGCGGCGTGGCGATACTGGCGTTCCAGTAGGACACGCGGTGTGGAAGCTGATTCATCGACGGCCAAAACTACCACCGAGCCGGTGTGATGAATGACATCGCGACGGGTGCGGACACCTCCGGGTTCCTGCACCTCATCCGTCGTCACCCAAAAAACCGGCCCGCGATACACCGTGCGCGAAGAAATCAACTTTGCCTTGGGACGTGAACTGGATTGTCTGGACCTAGCAGGCGTGGACTTGATTCGCGGAGACTTAGGCATGAGAACAATATAAAGCACGACGTTCGAAGTCTGGTTCTTGGCTTTCGAAGGAGTTCCGCGAGGTACGGAACATCGTTGCCGATTCTGCTATCCTGCCGGGCATGTCTGGAAAGCTGCCAATAAAGCCGCGCATCGCCTTGGTTGGTGCAGGGAATCTGGCCGGGGCGCTGGCTGTCTCTTTAAGGGCAACGGGATATTCGGTTGACCAAATCGTCTCTCGCGGGCAGGCAGGATCTTTATCTTTGCAGCAGGCGCGACGGCTGGCACGCGAGGTCGGGGCATCTGCTGTGGCAGCGGGCCGGGCGCTAATTCTGGCGGAAATTGTTTGGTTCTGTGTTCCGGACGGAGTGATTGCCGGCGCGGCAGCGTCCCTGACCGGCGCGGCGGATTGGAGCGGCAAGGTGGCCCTGCATTCCAGCGGCGCCCTGACCAGCGACGAGCTTGCCGTTTTGCGGGGACTCGGGGCGGCGGTGGGGTCGGTTCATCCGCTGATGACATTTGTTCGTGGTTCGCGCCCATCTCTTGCGGGAGTGACATTCGCCATCGAAGGAGATCAGAAAGCGGTGCGAGCGGCGCGCGCGATCGTTCGGGATTTGCGCGGGCGACCGTTCACCATCCGCAAGCGGCAGAAAGAGGCTTATCACGCCTGGGGGATGTTCACATCGCCTTTACTGACTGCCTTGCTCGCGGCCAGTGAGCGCGTAGCTGCGGCCGCTGGAGTCAGCCGAAAAGCGGCCCGAGAAAGAATGCTGCCAATTGTCAGGCAAACGCTGGCCAACTACGCACGGCTGGGTGCGCCGGGATCATTCAGCGGTCCCATCGCGCGTGGAGACGTTGCCACGGTGGCAAAGCATCTTAACGCGTTACGAGGGATTACGGGAGCGCGGGAAATCTACGTTGTTCTGGCGCGCGCAGCGCTCCACGATCTGCCGGGGAAGAATCGCGCCGCTTTGGAGAAGATTCTCAAACGCTGATCCGTGCCGGCTGTCGGCAATCCGGCCCTCGGCAATCAATTGTTTCCACCGCCGGCGGCTTGCTTCTGGATTTCTTTCCGCATCATCAAACCGAGGAGCGCAAACACGCCGAAAGGAATCGAGGCGGCGGTACGTATGGGGAGCGTGATCAGAGCTGAAGCGAATGGTTGAGGCGCAAGAATCGGCTGCATTGCGATTACCACCGGGGCGAACATCCACTGCCAAAACAAGGCCAACGCCGCAACGCCGAGCACCACGCGAAAGACCTGGCTTGAGGCGGCGAAGCTGCGCCAGGACAGGGCTATGAAGATTATTCCCGGTAAGAGCACGACGTGGTCGTACACCGCCTGTCCCGGCAGCAGAGCGATTGCCGTGATGGCGAGCAGCAGGCTGACGGTCAATGCGAATCCGGTGGACGCGGGAGATGCATGGCGCATGCGCACCGCAAGCATGATCGCACTTACGAGAAACGCGACGATCAGAATTGGACCGAGGCGCGAACCAATCTGGTTGCCAAGTAAATAGCGGGCGAGCGGGGGCGTGGAGTGCTGGCGGTAGCCAGAGATTGCATGGATCCATTCCGGAATCCAGTGCGGCCAAACCAGCAGGGAAGAGATGCCTAGAAGCGCAGAGACCGAGAGAAAGCCGGCTACGAGCCGCCATCGGGTGCGCCATTGATCGAAGCTCCACAAGAAAAGATAAGCTGCGACTAATAACATTGTTTGGGGCTTGATCAGAGTCAACGCCAACAGGCCGCCCGAGAGAAAAAGTCTGTTCCCGACGAGCGCGGCCAGCGCGGCGGCAAGAAGAAATCCTACAAGCAACCCCAGCTGTAAGGCGAAGATCCCTTCGAGCACGGAGTAGCTGGAAAGAGTGAGCAGGACCATCACTGGAACAAACGTCACGGAACCGGAACGAAGATTGATAGCACGAAGCCAAAGAACGACGCTCACAGCAGTTACAGTGGCAAGAATCGCCGCGAATCCGATACGAACCACGGAAAAGGGCAGGAGCGCCAGGGGCGAGAAGAGAATGTCCACAAAAGCCGGGTAGGCGAACGTCCAGTAATCGGGAGGGGCGCCGAAGATGCGGGCATCCACAGTTCGGCCGAAGAGACCGATCTGGATTTGGCGTGTCAACTCCGGATTGTAGGGATCGCTGTAATGAAGACGGCTCTCATGCGACGTAAGCCAGATGGGGTAGAAATCCGCGCCAAAGGAATAGCCATTCCCGAAGCCCTCGGCGGCGCGTACTTCCATGACTCTCGGCACGAAAAGGCCGAGGTGGTAATAGACCATGCCCGCGGCGCAGAGAATGACCAACGAGAGAACACCGAATGATCGCCATTGCATAGGAAGCGTGCGCATGGAGAAGAAAGCGCCCTGCAGGGGGATTTAAGCATGCTGCATTAAGCGCGGGCAACAACGTTTGCGGAGCGTCTCTTTGCAGTGCGATATCCGCTTCACGGTCGGATCGTTGACTCTTTATTGCTTACCGCGACGAGAATAAGTGGCCGAGTTTTTCTTTCTTGGTCTTGAGGTACTCTTCGGCGTGAGGGCTGGGCTTGACTTCGCACGGTATACGCTCCACGACTTCGACGCCGGCGCGCTCGAGTGCCTCGACCTTTTCAGGATTATTCGAGAGCAGGCGAACTCTGGTTACGCCTAACGCCTTGAGCATCTGGCCGGGCAGCGCAAAGTCGCGCTGGTCCGCCTTGAACCCGAGTCGCTCGTTGGCTTCGACGGTGTCGAGGCCCGAGTCCTGCAGCTCATATGCTTGTAATTTCGCCATAAGGCCGATGCCGCGGCCTTCCTGCTGCTCGTAAATCAGGATGCCTGCGCCTTCGTCGCGAATCATGGAGAGCGCCATCTCGAGCTGCTGGCGGCAGTCGCAGCGCAGCGAATGAAAAACGTCGCCCGTGAGGCATTGCGAGTGGACCCGCACCAGCGGAGGAGCCGAGTGAACATCGCCCATCACGAGGGCGACGGCTTCCTCAACCTGGTTTTCATCCGAGCTGGATGGTCCGCGAAAGCCAAGGATGCGGAACTTGCCCCAGCGGGTGGGAAACTCCGCGGATGCGACGGGTCGAACTGCATTTTCGGTCACACATTGATTATAGCGGCTGGGAGATGAGCCGAGCGCGACGTCTAGTTTGCTTAACCGCGCGCCTTGAAGGGAAAAATGGCATCTTGCTTGGACGGAATGGGAACTCCGTTGTGCGTGGCCGGTTGAAAACGCCAGTTTTCGAGCGCTGCCAGGCATTTGTTGTCGATCTCGGGCCCCAGGCTTTGCAGCACCTTCTTGCGGACGATTTCCCCTCTTTCGTCGATGGTGATTTCGATGATGACTTTGCCCTCAGAATCCGGCCGTTGCCAAGGGTAGACGACGGGATCGGAAGTCGCGATGGGCAGAGCCGGTCGAATCTCATCGCCGTAGATCGGGCCGCCGGGTTGAGTTCCGTAGGGCAATCCCGCAGGTGCGCCGTGACCCAGCATCGAAAGCGTTGCCGTCTTTGCGTTATCCTCAGCTCCAGAGGGAGTGAGCGGAACTGGCGGCGAGGGCAATTTGGCCTGCGTACGGGTCGGTCTCCAAGCTAATTTCTCGTGGCCCAGCCGCTGATGACGATAGACCTCGCTTGCGCTGTCGGATGAACTGGTGTTGCTGTCGTCGGGGTTTTGGGTGGGGAAGTAAAGGTGCGCGATTACTTTGCCGTTGCGACCAATTGCAACAGAAGTGGGCATCAACAATTGAGGTTCTGGGGTATGGAGTAGCCAGGCGAATAGCAGCCCGTGCAGCGCAATTGAGCCCGCCAGCAATCTGCGCTGCGTTGATGTCCCCGGATTCAGTTGCGAAAACATCCTCTGAGCAAACTCCACCCAACCCACTGCACTAATGTTAGGTTAGACGCGCAATGGGGGCATTCGTCAAGGTTTTTGTTCCGTTGGTTTCAAGTCTGGCAACTGCGGCGGCAGCGGGCAAGTGGAACGGATTGGCGCAAGTGCGGATGACCCTGGCGACGGAATCGGTGGGTACTGTTACAGTTTGGGCAAACCTAGCACGGGATCGGTAAGGCCAGCTTCCATTGCCGAAGTCATCCGCAGCGTTTTGATGTACCTTGCAGAAATTGTAGTAGATGTGACGAAGGTCATTGCGCGGCTGCCTTTTCTGCGACAGCGGCTCGTTCTTCAAGCTCCTCGGCTTCTCTGCTGGGGCGTTCGGCGTGATCTCTCAGCTGGCGTGCAATCGGTGGAATCGGAGAACGAAACGCTGGTAAAATAAATGGGCAGTCCAATCATTCGTCCGCTTCGTGGGGCTATAGCTCAGTTGGGAGAGCGCGTCGTTCGCAACGACGAGGCCGTCGGTTCGAGCCCGACTAGCTCCACCAATTTTCAATCACTTACAGAGCCCTCCAATCGAGTTTGTCCCATTGTTGTCCCAAATCAGGCTTGCCGGGAGAGTTGCCTCAATCAATTTCCTCGGCTTGAATCGCATTACTTGCGGGCGCGGCGCCGCGCCCGCAAGGTGCGACACGGTTATTTACTCCCCTGAGTCCCGCGTTTTGCCCGCCTGGTAGAGTTGGGAAAACTCGCCCCGCGCGGCCAGTTCGAAGAATCGGTGAAAAAATGGCAGACGCAGACGGCCCCAGAATCGAACCATGCCGAGTGTGCGGGCGAAGCGTGCGCACCCCTAGCGGCATCAACGCGGGTGATAATCTGGCGGAGAGGGAGGGATTCGAACCCTCGGTACAGGTGTTAGCCCGTACAACGGTTTAGCAAAGCATCGGGCCTTCATCTTGCGATGTGTATTCAAGCACTTGGCACGCTGCGAGTGCTTCTCAGTCGTACTAAACGCACTCCACAATCACCTTA
>Ga0182015_10001129_pt1 | contig 36325 bp, 36 predicted proteins | sample 712P3MmetaG_FD_120478 | JGI IMG/M metagenome (GOLD analysis project Ga0182015, IMG submission 120478) | Permafrost microbial communities from Stordalen Mire, Sweden - 712P3M metaG | ecosystem: Environmental > Terrestrial > Soil > Wetlands > Permafrost | place: Sweden: Stordalen | collected...
ACGAGGAGACGGTCGTCGCCGCGCTGGAGGCCGCCGAGGCAGGCCCGGTCGACGAGGGCTCCGTCGGTGGAGGTACCGGCATGAACTGCTACCAGTTCAAAGGCGGATCAGGGACGTCGTCGCGTCTCGTCGAGCACGCGACGACGACGTACACCGTCGGCGTCTTCGTCCAAGCCAACTTCGGCTCGCGAAGCGAGCTGACCCTCGCCGGCGTGCCGCTCGGCGAAGCGCTGGCCGATGACAATCCGATGGGGGACTTCGTCCCCGCGCCTCCCGGCGCCGGGTCGGTCATCGCGATCGTCGCCACCGACGCGCCATTGCTCCCCAATGAGTGCAAAGCCCTCGCGAGAAGGGTCACGCTGGGACTTGCCCGCACGGGCACGAGCGGCTCGCATTTCTCCGGAGACCTCTTCCTCGCCTTCTCGACGGCGAATCGGCTCGCGTTCACGCCCGGGTTCGCTGCGCTTCATCCCGGGGCGCGCCACTACGACGAGCTGTCCTTTATCCCGTGGGGGTTGCTCGACCCTTTCTACGAGGCAGTGGTCCAGGGCGTCGAGGAAGCAGTCGCCAACGCGCTCGTCGCCAACGAGGAGATGACCGGACGCGACGGCCACCGCACTCCGGCTCTGCCGCGCGACCGAGTCGTGGACTTGCTGGGCTTGACCGGACGCGCCCGCCCCGTCGGCGAGTAGCCCGTTCCCGCCGCGGGTGGCAGGATCCGCCGCCCGATCGGGCAGTGGATTCGACCGGTCGAGCGGCCCTACCGCGCCCTTAGCGCGCCCGGCACTTGGGACACCGGCCCCGCAGCTCGAGCTGGTGCTCGGTGACCTGGTAGCCCTGCTCTTCCGCCACTGCTCGCGCCGCCTCCCCGAGGGCCCGCTCCAGCTTCGGTGACGGGTGGACGTCCTCCACCTTTCCACAGGTCGCACAGACGAGATGATGGTGGTGCCCGGAGAGCTCCTCGGCCAGCTCGAACCTGCCATGGTCGTCGGAGCCGGCAACCCTACGGACGATCCCGACGTCGATGAGCGCCGTCATGTTCCGATAGGCGCTGCTCTGGGGGAGCTCGGGGGCCGAGACGAGGATCTCGGGAATGGTGAGCGGCCGCCCGGCGGCCGCCAGCGTCTCGACGAGGACCCTCCGCAGATGGGTGTAGCGCTGGTCCAACCCGGCCAGCCGAAGGCCGACGGCGTCATGGACAGAACCTACGAGGACCACGGGCGCAGACCTTAGGTCGCCATGCCGAGGCGGGCGCCTGCGACGCGGCCGGATCGGGACCGGCGCCAGGCGGCCCAGGCGCGACCCGTGACGAAGAAGGCGGCGCCGAGGACCCCGACGAAGAATCCCACCGGCCAGTCGGACTCGTAGGAGGCGGCGATGGCGATCCACACGATGGCGATCGCGATGGCGACCGAAGCGGCGAGTGCCTGCAGGGGCCTGACGGCGAAGGATCGGGCCGTCCCCGGGGCGCCGACCATCAGGCTGAACATCAACAGCGCACCGACGACGGGGACCGACATGGTCGTCGCCAACGCCACGACCGCGAGGAAGCACAGCTCCATCCGATGAGTCCGCAGCCCCCGCGCCTCGGCCACCTCCGGCAGGACCGAGGTCAAAAGCAGTGGGCGGTACAAGATCACGACGGCGACGATGCACACCGCCCCGAGCGCAGCGGTCGCGACGACTTCGCTGCTGCTGACCCCGAGCACCTCGCCGAAGAGCAGGGCGAAGATCGCCGAGGCGTACTCCTCGCTCCAGCTCAGGAAGAGCGCGCCGAGTCCCAGCATCAGCACGAGCGCGAGCGCCGTCACGGCGTCGTGTCGCCCACGCCGGCCGAGCCAGCCGATGCCGAGCGCACTGAGGAGTGCGAACGCCCCCAGTCCGACGAGTGTGCTGATCCCGAGGAGCGCTGCTCCGGCTGCCCCGGCGAACCCGGCTTGAGGAACCGCGTGGGCCACGAAGGCCGAGCGCCGCAGGACGGTGAAGAAGCCGACGACGCCGGCGACGACTGCGACCATCGTCGCGACGATCCAGGTGTTGACCATGAAGCCGGAGAACATCAACCGGCTCCCCGCGGCGCACGCCCGACCGTCGCGTCGTCCCCCGGGGCCAGCGCCTGCTGCGCCCGGCGCGCGCCCTTTCTTCCCGTTCGCCGGCTCGCCAGATCTGCCAGCAGGTAGACCACGAAGACCAGCGTCACGACGAAGAAGCTCACCGGCCAACCCCGTCGTGCGGGAGGCCAATAGTAGCTGTCGTAAGCGAGCAGGATTCCGAGCCAGGTCACCGCGACCCCGATGAGGGCGGCGACGGCGATCGCCAACCCGGGTCGTTTCGTAAGCCGCAGCGCCGACGCGGCGGGACCGATCAGGACGGCCGTGCTCAGGACCGCGCCGATCGTGACACACGAGAGCGACACCGCGATCGCCATGGCGAGGAGATACCCGATGCCCACCATGCGCACCGGGACCCCGCGGGCCGTCGCGATGTCGGCGCTCACGGTGCTCAACAGCAGCGGCCGGTAGAGCAGCCCGACGATGGCGAGGGCCGAGGCGCCGAGCACGACGAAGACGGGAATCAGCGAGGAACGGATGACGAACATGGAACCGAACAGGATCGTGATCGTCGCACCCGAGGTGTTGCTCTGCACGGTGCCGAGATAGAGGAACAGCGCCGCGATCCCGAGCCCGGCCCCGAGCACGACGCCAGTCGCGAGGTCCCTCCCGCGGGGCCGCCGGATGCCGAGCAGCTCCATGACCGCGGCTCCGACGACCGTGAAGGCGACGAATCCCCACAGCGGGTTGGCACCGACGAGGAAGGCGCCGGAGCCGCCCGTGGTACCGAGGTCTCCCAGGGAGTGGCCGGCGAAGGACTGTCCCCGGATCACGGTGAACACGCCCACCACGGCCGACACGAGCGCGACCACTCCCCCGACGAGGACCGCCACGCGCACCGGGCCGCTCGAGAAGAACCCCGGTTCGAAGATCGCCCGCAGGGTCGCGCTCACGCCGCTCACCGCCGTCCTCGTGGGACAACTGCCTGGTCTTTCCCGGGATCCGGGTGATGCCCCTCGTCCTTGCCGGCGACCACCAGGATGCGGTCCTTGAGATGGAGCACGTCGACGTGATGGCCGTACAACGCGCTCAGCACGTCCTCGCGGACCACCTCCTCGGTCGACCCGCTCGCGGCGCGGCCGGCAGCGACGTAGACGACCCGATCCATCACGGGCAGGAGCGGGTTCATCTCGTGGGCCGCGATGAGCACCGCGATCCGCTGCTGCTCTGCGATCCGGGCGAGCAGAGCGACGACCTCCTGCTCGCTGCGAATATCGAGGTTGGCGAGCGGCTCGTCCAACAGCAACAGCCGGGGTCGGCTGATGAGGGCGTGAGCGATCAGCGTGCGCTGAAGCTCTCCCCCCGAGAGGTTGCCCACCCGTGAGTCGGCGAAGGCCCGCGCCCCCACCGCCTCGAGCATGTCGTCGACCAGCTGCCTCCGGCCCCTCTGGCGCAGCGGGATGCCGAAACGGTCGCCGTCGATCCCGAGACCCACGAGGTCGCGGGTGCGAAGCGGCACGTCCGGGTCGACGGCGACGCTCTGGGGAACGTAGCCGATGAACCCGTTGCGTCGGGAACGCGGGCGGCCGGCGAAGAGCACGCTTCCCGCCGACGGTGCCTCGAGGCCGAGGATGACCCGGAAGATCGTCGTCTTGCCGGCACCGTTCGATCCGATAAGGCCCGTCAGCTCTCCAGCGTGAAGGCTGAAGCCGACCTCGTGGAGGATCTCCCGGCCGGAGAGCCACAGAGACACCCCTTCCAGGGCGAGGATCTCCTCGCCGCTGCCGCTGACGGGAGAGACGTCGATCACAGCCGCTCGGTCGAGACCTTGTCGGCCACGGCCTTCTGCAGCGCTTGAACCTCGGCCAGCATCCAGGTCTGGTAGTCGTAGCCAGGAGTGGGCATCGTCTCGTAGACGGCCACCACCGGCACGCCGCTCTGCTTCGCAAGATCCAGGAACGACTGCGTGATCGAGTCCGTCACCTGCTCGTTGTACAGGAAGACCTTCACTTTGTGGCGGGTGAAAAGGTTGTTCTGGAGTGTGATGTCCTCCGGTGCGGGATCAACCCCGTTCATGATGTCCGCCTGGAACGTGAAGGGAGTCTCGTTGTCGGTCCCGGCGGCCTGCAGCAGGTAGTCCGCCACCGGTTCGGTGGTGGCCACGGGAGTGCCGGGGTAGCTCGCCTTGAACCGCGCGATCGCCCGCAGCCAAGGGGTCAGCGATCGGTCGAAGGTTGCCAGGTTCTTCCCGAAATACGCCGCCCGCGCAGGATCGAGAGCGGACAGGTCGCCGGCGATCGTCCTCGCGACAAGGGGCATTGTGGACGGGCTGTACCACAGGTGCGGGTTCGGCGTGCTGCTCGGCAGCCGCAGCGTCTTCTGGACGTCGATGACCTTGCGGCTCGGATTCGGCGAAGCGGCCTCGATGGTGTTCATGAAGGTGTCGTACCCGACGCCGTTCTGGACGATCAGCTGAGCGGCACTGACCTCCTCGGCCACAGATGGGCTCGCTTCGAACGAATGGGGATCGGCGTTCGGATTGCTCATGACCGCGGTCACCTCCACGTACCGACCGCCGATCTGGGAGATGACGTTCGCGTACTCGTTCTCGGCGCCCACAGCGGTGATGACCCCGTCGTGCCGCTTGCTCGTCGCGGCCGAGCACGCGGTTGCGACCAGCGCCACGACGACGCAGAGGAGGGTGGCCGGCCTCGCCTTGCGATCTCGCCGGCGCTGAGTACCCATTCTCGCCTGACTCCTTGCCTGACAGGGCTGCCTCCTCGGTACCCGTGAGAAGAATGATAATCACTCTTATTACGGGCGGTCAACTCGGGCGCCATCACGCCGGTCACGGCGCCCGACCGAGGCCCGCGCGACTTCCCCCGCTCGACCTGCGACCCTCCTCACTGGACCCCGCAGGCTAAGCAAGCGCCTGGAGGGCGGCCGTGAGCGCCTCGACGTCGTGACCGGAAAGGGGGCATCCGACCAGCTGCGCGATGCCCTGCAGGTGAAGCCGACCGGCAATCGCCTGCGCGCGGCGGCCCGCGGCGGTCAGCTCGACGAGGACCCGCCGGCGATCCTGGTCGTCGTGCCAACGCTCCACCCAGCCGCGGGCGACGAGCCGGTCGATCACCCTGGTCGTCGACGGCCTGCTGATCAGCACCTGATCGGCCACCTCGGCCATCGCCATCGGGCGGCCGCCACGCCGGAGCTGGAACAGCACGTCATATTCGTCAAGGGTCATGCCGGCGCCGGCTCGCAGGTCGGCGTCGAACCGGGAGATGAGGTGCCGATGGGCAACGAGCAGCGCGTTCCACACGCCCACGGTTTGCGGATCAGGATTTTGCACAGATGGAATAGTTTCATATGAACGGGGTTGGAGCCAGCAGGCGAGTCCGGCCCTAGAGTTGGAGGAGCGATACAGATGAGCACGGCAGTCGCAGTCAAGCGGGCCGACACCCGCGCCCGGACGAAGCTCGGCTGGCTCGACAGCAGCCACAGCTTCAGCTTCGGCGGCCACTACGAGCCCGGCAACACCCATCACGGCCTGCTTCTCGTCTCCAACGACGACCGGGTTGCGGCCAGCACCGGCTTCAGCACGCATCCGCACCAGGACATGGAGATCGTCACCTGGGTGCTGTCCGGCCGCCTCGAGCACAAGGACTCAGAAGGCAACAAGGGCGAGCTCTACCCGGGCCTGGCGCAGCGCATGACCGCCGGAACCGGCATCTGGCACTCGGAGATGAACCCGTCGCGGACCGAGGAGGTGCACTTCATCCAGATGTGGGTGGTGCCGGACACCGAGCGGGTCGATCCCGGTTACGAGCAGCTCGACATCAACCGCGAGCTCGACCGGGGCGGCCTCCAGGTCGTCGCGTCCGGTCGGGGGGACGATGGGGCCATCTCGATCCGCCAGCGGGAGGCGGTGCTGTGGGGCGGTCGCCTGAAAGGGGCCGACACGGTGGCGGTGCCCGAGGCGCACCACGCCCACCTTTTCGTCGCCAGAGGACGTCTCGAGCTCGAAGGCGCCGGCGCGCTCGCCGAGGGCGACGCCGCCCGACTCGTCGGCGCGGGCACGCCCGAGATCACCGCCGGCCCCGAAGGCGCCGAGGTTCTTATATGGGTCACCGCCTAGACGCGCCGGCTCGCACCCGCCGGCGAGCTGGAAGGCCAGATCGACCGGGCGGCCTGTAGTGGTCGAACCGCCTCGGTGCCGGCCTATCTCACCGTGTCCGGGCTCCCCGAGGTCACGAGTGCCCGATCCCAGCCGATGGCTGCCGCGCCTGCTTCGTAACTGCTTTCGAGGAAACCGAGCAACATCGCCGCCGGGTCCGCCGCCGTCCGGACCTCCTCGTAGTCGAGAACGAAGAGCCCGAGCGCAGCGTCCCAGCGGCCGGTAGAGAGCTCGGCACGCTCGATGCCCTCGGGTTGCGGGTAGGTGAACGAGAAGTAGGCCGGCCGGGGATAGGCATCGGACCCGGCCCACCAGCCGCTCTCGATCTGCTCCCGGTCCATCGCGTTCCGACGGATGTAGCCGATGTCCGGGCCGGGCACGATCCGGGACCCGTTCAGTCGGACGTCACGCAGGTCGAACGTGCCCCACATCAGGCCGATCGGCGGCGTCGGTCCCCAGAAACGCGCGTGGTAACGCCGCATCACCTGCTCAGAGCTGGCGAGCGCTCGCCACCACGCGTTGGCCAGCTGAGCGTCATAGGGCCGGAACTCGGTGTCCACGTCACACCGGACCGGGTGGGGAATCTCCTGCGGCATCGGGTTGATGACGGCGGCGACCTCGGCGTCTTCGAGCTCGGCGAAGATCCTCTCATACGCCTCCGCCACCGAACACGCCGAGAGCTCGAAGCCGCTTCTCGCTCCCCAGCTGGTCGCGATGTCGATGCGATGGTCGACGAGGTCGAGCGTCACCCCGAAGGTGCCCGGTCCGTCGGGTATCGCGCCGGTCGTCAGGCCCCGGCTCGTCACCCACAGGGCCACGTTCGCCCACTGCGGCTCGAACGGCGTCGCGAGCTTCAGCTTCCCGATGATCTGGGTGATCATGTGCAACAGGTGCCCCGTCGGGCCGAAATGCTCATAGGAGAGCTCCGGCCACGGCTCGTAAGACGATCTGGACATGGCGCGTGGCCCCCTCCGCCGGCCTTCGCCCAGCCGGGAGCAAAGCTTAGGGCCACAATCGCGGCGGCGCGACACCCGCGGGCGAGCCCTGATCTACGCTTCCGAAAGGCCGGCACTCGTTGGCGGTTGTTGGGTCCCGACGCCTATGCGAAAACCTACCCGCCGCCCCTACGCCCTGGCCGTTGGCCCGCTGATGCTGGTGGCGGTGCTGCTCGGGGCCTGTTCGGCTGCCACCGGCCCCAAGACGTCGACTTCGGGGACGAGCGGGCCCGCCACGACGACGACGACGGCCGGACCGACGACGACGCGCGCCTCCACGACGACAAGCTCCTCCACGACGAGCACGAGCACGACGACGACGACGGCCCCGCCCACGACCGTGACGGTGCCGGGCAGCTCGCAGAAGTTCACGACCTATCCTCCGGCTGCGGCTGGAGCGCCCCTTCCGCTGCCAGCACCGCTGGCGCCGTTGCCCGGGAACTCCGCTCAGCCCGGCGAAGGCAGGTGGCATCCTGCGGGGCGCCCCGTCGACGGGAAGGCAGCCGTCTACGAGACGACGCTCGAGGAGCCAGGCGCTCCAGGTAGCACTGCCGGCCTTGCCTGGATGGACCCGAAGCTGCTGAGCGCCACGTTGTACTCCGGCCCGGTGAGCCCCGGGGGAGGCCCGTGGCGGTACAGCTCGCCGATCGAGCCGGCGCAGGCTCGGACGCTGGTCGCAGTGTTCAACGGCGGCTTCAAGATGAAGGACGCGAACGGCGGCTACTACGACTACGGCCAGACCGTCGTGCCGCTACGCGAAGGGGCGGCGTCGTTCGTCATCTACACCAACGGCGCCGCCACCGTCGGCGTGTGGGGACGGGACGCGAGCATGGGACCCGATATTGCCGCCGTCCGTCAGAACCTGACACTGATCGTCGACAAGGGCCGGCCAGTGCCGGGATTGAATCCGTACGACGACTACCTGTGGGGCTCGACCCTCCACAACCAGGCGCAGGTCTGGCGATCAGGCGTCGGCGTCACCGCCAACGGCGCGCTCGTCTACGTGGCCGGCCCTTCGCTCAACATCGTCCAACTCGCCCAGATCCTCGCTCACGCCGGCACCGTCCGGGCGATGGAGCTCGACATCAACCCGGCGTGGCCCACCTTCGCCACCTACGACCCGGTCCCTCCGAGCTCGCCGGCAACGGCGTCGAACGGGACGGATCTGCTCTCGGACATGGAGGGCGCGCCCTACCGTTTCTTCGAGACCCTCTGGTCGCGGGACTTCATCACCCTGTCGGCCCGGCCGAGGCCCGCCCACTGAGGGCCGCCTCGGGGGCATCACAGGAGGCGGCCGGCCGAGAGCTGGGCGCCGAGCCCTCAAGCTCCGGGCGGCGTCACGCCCCGACCTCGAGCACCACCTTCACGTCGTCGGGCTGGCGCACCAACGCTTCGGCGAACTTCTCGAGCGGCACACGCCGCGTGATCAGCCGGGCCAACCACCCTTGATCGGCGCGGCTGAGCGCCGCGGCTGCCTGCTCGTAATGGCGCCGGTTGGCGTTCACCGATCCCACGACACCCTCGTTGCCGAGCACCATGGTCCGATTCGCGAGGCCGGCGTCGACTTCGAGGTTGCGTCCCGTTGGCGAGACGCCGGTCAAACAGACCACGCCGCCGGGCCCGACGTGATCGATGGCATCGAAGACGAGCGCGCCGACACCGGTGCACTCGAGCACGAAGTCGGGATCCTTGCAGGCGTCCGGGATCGCTCCCCGGTGGTACGAAGCGCCCAGGGCGCTCACCAGCTCCGGCTTGATGCCATCGGTCACCTGATCGATGACGTGGACCTCGAGCCCGCGCTGAACCCCGAGTAGCGCCGCCAGCAAGCCGATCGGGCCGGCGCCGGTGACGACGGCCGTCCGAGGCTCCCAGTGGGCGCGGTTGCCCACGCGCTCGGCTTGCTCCCAGGCCTTCGCCACGACGCTTGTCGGCTCCAGCAGCACACCGAGCGGGCCGAGCTTGGCATCGATCTTGACGAGATCGTCCGGATCGGCCCGATAGCGCTCACGCATGAAGCCGTCGAGCTCCTTGATGCCATGCTCGACGTAGCGGCCGTTGCGGCAGAAGTCCCACTCGCCGCGGGCGCAGCTGTAGCACGGGACCGGATCCGGCCTCCGCACGATCGCGACGACGAGGTCGCCTGCGTCGAGGCTCGAGCCGGGCGGGGCAGAGGAGACCTTGCCGATCGACTCGTGGCCGAGCACGAGCCTCTTGTGCCCGGGGGGAGCCCACCCGTAGTCGCCGGCGGAAATCTCGAGGTCCGTGCCGCAGATACCGACCGCGATCGTCTCCACGAGCACCGAGCCCTCGTCCGAGGCCGGTTCCGAGATCTCCTCCAGAGCGGCGGACCCGCCGCTCCCGGGAGTAACCGTCACTGCTTTCAAGCTCGTCCTCCTCCAGTCGGCGCGGCCTGCCCGCGTTGTCCGGTCTGCGAAATGGTCGTCAGCCGCCCATCGACGGGCGACTGCGACGCGGCCTCGGCTTGGCGCCACCGACCCGCTTCAGCGGCGGCTCGACGCCGGCGAGGCGGTGCTCGTGGCTGAAGCCGTGGCCGTGGCCGAGCAGACCGACCGTGGTGTTGACCAACGAGACGTGGGTGAAGGCCTGGGGGAAGTTGCCCACGAGACGTTTCGCGACCGGGTCGTACTCCTCGGCCAACAGGCCGAGATCGTTCCGCAACGACAGCAGCCGCTCGAAGAGCTCCACCGCGTCGTCGTGCCGGCCGATGAGGTGCAGGTCATCGGCCAGCCAGAACGAACAAGCGAGAAACGCCCCCTCGCGGCCCGACAGCCCATCGACATGATCCGACTTCTCCGAGTCGTACCTGCTCACGAAACCGTCCACCGTGAGCTCACGCCTTATGGCCTCAACCGTCCCCACGACCCGGGGGTCCTTCGGCGGGAGGAACCCGACGATGGGGATCATGAGCACGCTCGCGTCGAGCTCTTGCGATCCGTAGTACTGCGTGAAGGTGTTGCGATCCGCGTCGAAGCCCTTCTCGCACACCTCCTTGTGGATCTTCAGGCGGAGCGCCCGCCACTTGCGCACGGGGCCCTTGAGCCCGAAATCCTCGATGTCGTGAATCGCCCGGTCGACGGCCATCCAGGCCATTACCTTCGAATGCGTGAAGTGACGTCGCGGCCCCCGCACCTCCCAGATACCGTCGTCCGGTTCCTTCCAACCAGTCTCGAGGAAGTCCATGAGGGCGACCTCGAGGTCCCACGCCGGGCCGGCGGGCTCGAGGCCGGTCCTGCGTGCCTCGTGCAGCGCGCCGAGCACTTCGCCGTAGACGTCGAGCTGGTACTGGCCGGAGGCGGCGTTGCCGATGCGCACGGGCCGGGAGCCCTCGTAACCGGGGAGCCAGTCGAGGACCTCCTCCTTCAGGTTCTTCTCCCCGGCCGCTCCGTACATGATCTGCAGCTTCGCCGGGTCACCGGCCGCCGCTCGCAGCAGCCAGTCACGCCAATCGGCGGCTTCCTCGCGGTAGCCCGCCGCCATGAGCGCGGACAGGGTGAGGGTGGCGTCACGCAGCCAGCAGTACCGGTAGTCCCAGTTCCGCTCACCACCGAGCGACTCCGGAAGCGAGGTCGTGGGGGCGGCGATGATGCCGCCGGTCGGCTCGTAGGTGAGGGCTTTCAAGGTGATGAGGGAACGGACAACCGCATCGCGCCACTCGTGCGGCTCGAAACTGCTGAGGTCCGCCCACTCCTGCCACCAGCGCTTGGTCTCCTCGATCGCGTACTGCGCCGCGACGGGACGCGCGACCTCGCCGTGCGAAGGGAAGTAGGTGAGCACGAACGAGACCTGCTGACCTTCGCGCAGGCTGAACTCCGAGACCGTGCGCATCTTCTCGCCCCGCGTGGGTGCGGTCGTCCACATCGCCAGCCCGTCGGGCCCGGCGATCGCGACGAGCTGGCCGTCGAGGGTGCGCACCCACGGCACGACGGACCCGTACTCGAAACGGATCTCCAGATCCATGCGCATCTCGACCGAGCCGTGACTGCACTCCACCAGTCGGACGAGGGTGGGGTGTTGCTCTCTCACCGGCATGCAGTCAGTGATGCGGACGCATCCCTCCGGCAGGTCGAACTCGCTCTCGAGGACGAGGGTGTCGTCGATGTAGCGGCGGCGAGTCGCCAGCAGCGGCTCACCCTGGCCGGGGGGCGGGCTCGCCGCCGGCGCGATACGCCAGAACCCGTGGTCCGTCTCCCCGAGGAGGTGGGCGAAACAGGCCGCCGAGTCGAAGCGCGGCAGGCACAGCCAGTCGACCGATCCGTCGCGGCCGACGAGCGCGGCCGTGTGGGTGTCGCCAATCAGGCCGTAGTCCTCGATCCGCAGTGTCACCGCTCCATCATTGCCGACCCGACCTCGTCGCGGGCGAACCTCAGCTTGGAGGATTCGAGGCTCACTTGGGGACGCACTCGCCTGTGCTCACGACCGTTGAGCTGGGCAGAGCTTGCGCCCGGTCGACCCGCTGGATCACCCCCGGGGACGCGAGCGCGTAACCGATGCGCGAGTTGGTGGGCGAGCGAGAGAAGACGACCCCGATGACGAGACCGTTCGGCTCGACGAGTGGGCCGCCGGAATTGCCGGGCCGGACGAGGGCCTGCACCACGTAGACCGCCCGTACCGTCGGCTGCCGGCCATAGATGTCGAGCCCGGTTGCCAGCAGCTCGGAACGCACGCCCGCCGGGTCGATCGCGAGCGGTCCTCCTTCGGGATAGCCGAGCACGACTGCCTCGGTGCCGCGACCCACGAGGTTCGGGTCGAGGGTCAACGGTCGGGCCGAGAGGCCGTGCACGCGCAGCACGGCGAGGTCGAACTCGGGATCGAAGAAGACGACCTTGACGAGCGCGGTGCCGAAGTAGGCGCTACCGAGCGCGACGCTGATCGAGGTCGTGCCGGCGACCACATGCGCATTCGTGACGACGAGGCCGGGCGCCACGACGAAGCCGGAACCCTCCTGGACCTCGCCACAGCCGACCGCCACCACCTTGACCGTCGACGGCTTGGCGCTCGCGACGGCGGCCTTCACCTCCGAGCCGCTCGGATAGGGGACCGGCCCGGCGAGCTGGATGAAGCCGTCGGCCACGAGCTGCAGGCCCTCGCTGCTCAAGAAGCGTTCCACCGGCGCCAGCGCCGTCGGGATGGGCGGCATGACGCCGGTGACGACCCGGATGATCCGTGAGCTCTCGATCTGATCGGCCACGAGGGAGAACTGGCTGTTCACCAGGATCGAGGCCACGACCCACAAGACCACGAGCACCCCGCCGATCGCCACGATCGCCCCGCCGGCGGCGTCGACCGAACCGAAGCGTGCCCGCCGCAGCCGACGCCACAACCCCGCTCCCAGATGACGCCCGGCAGCGGCGAGCACGGCGGCGGGCACGAGCAGGAGCAGGAGGGCGACGAAGGTCTTCGCGTGCTCGCCGTTCACGTGCGGGCAGATGACCAGGACCAGCACCACGCCGACGGCCAAACCGCCGAGCGCCCCGCCGTAGGAGAGCACCTGCACCGCCGCGCCCAGGCGCAGCCCGCGGATCGCGGACAACACGATGACGAGGATCAAGATGTAGTCGAGAACGTCCACGTCCGGCCGATCAGATCCTGATCGGGTCGGTACCGAGGTCCCGATGGGCTGCGAAAAACGAGAACGCAGACGCCTGGCCGTGGGTGGTTCGCACCGGTCGGTCCATAGGTTGGGCTGAGTGTAGGCGCGCGCCCGCATGCGAAGGCCGCGGCCGGTTGGGGAAATCTGCCGGTGTTTGGCCGCGTTTCGGGCAGACTGGAGTCGTGGCTCCAACGGCCGATCGCCCACCTAGCCCTGCTCGCAAGCGGCGCGTTCGCTTCAACCGCCGGCCCGATGGCCCGGTTCTCGAGCACCACCATCGCGACATCCAGGGAGGTGGCGCGCGAGCCGCCGTGTTCGGGATCAGTGACGGACTCGTGACGAACGTGTCATTGATCCTCGGGTTGTCGGGAGCGAGTCCCCCCGCAGGAGTCGTGCGGCTGGCGGGCCTGGCGGGGCTCCTCGGGGGTGCATTCTCGATGGCGGCCGGCGAGTACATCTCGATGCGGGCGCAGCGCGAGCTGTTCGAGCGCGAGCTCGAGTTCGAGCGTCAGGAGATCCACCGTCGTCCCGAAGGGGAATTCCGGGAGCTCGTGAGGATCTACGAGAGTCGCGGCATATCCACCGACCTCGCCACCCAGGTCGCCCGACAGATGATGTCCGATCCGAAGACCGCCCTCGAGACCCACGCCAGGGAAGAACTGGGCATCCGCCCCGAGTCCCTCGGCAAGCCCTTCCAAGCCGCCGGCGCCTCCTTCGTGACCTTCAGCTTGGGGGCCATGCTGCCGCTGATCCCGTTTCTCGTGGGACACGGGACCAGGGCCGTCGTCGCCTCGATCGTGATCGCGGCGATCTCCGCGGTGATCGTGGGCTCGGCGCTGTCGCTGTTCACGGGACGCTCCTGGTGGTGGTCGGCCTTCCGTCAGCTCGCGATCTGCGCCGCGGCCGGCGCCGTCACCTACGGTGTTGGGTCAGCGATCGGTCTGAGCTCGGTGCACTGACGGATTCTCCGTCTCCAGGCCAGCTGCGATAGGGAAGGCACTCTCCGAAATCACCAGAAGGGGGCGGTAATGGCGTCGGTTGCGGTCTACGTCGTACGCCACGGTGACGCTGAACCACGCGACCGATGGACGGGCACGGACTTGGAACGCCCACTCACCGGCCGCGGCGTGCGCGAGGCGCGGGTCCTCGTCGACCGGTTCGACACCGGGCCGCTCGGCGCCCGCCGTCGCGACTTCAAGGCCGCCAAGCCCGAGCCGAGGCCAACGCTGCTGATCTCGAGCACCGCCGAACGTTGCCGGGCGACGCTGCGGCCGCTCGCAGGCGCCTGCGGATTGTCGGTCGGGACCGCTGACTTTCTCGCCGAGGGTTCCGACGGCACCACCGTCCTCGCGCGGATCGAGGAGCTGGCCGGCGCAGACGACGGCGTGCCGGTCCTTTGCACCCACGGCGACGTCATCTGGGCGATCGTGGAGCTGCTCGAGTCCGCCGGCGTGCCCCTCGACGGGCCGATGGACGTGAAGAAGGGGTCGATCTGGGTGCTCGAGACCGGATCGGGCACGATCGCATCGGCGAGGTACATCCCGCCCGGCAAGGTGTAGGTTCCCCGCCCGTGAGCCAGCTACAGGGGCAACCCACGAGCGGGTCCTCCGAGCACAAGGTGGGCCTGCTCGCTCTCGTCGGCGGTGCCGAGTGGCAAGCAGGCGCCGGCTTCGACGCCGAGCTGCTGGAGCGTTCCGGAGCGGACGAGGTACTGATCCTGCCGACCGCCGCTGCCTACGAACATCCCGACCGGGCGGTGGCGACCGCGACGAAGTGGTTCTCCTCGCTCGGAGCCCGCGCCCGCGGGTTGATGGTGCTGCGCCATGCGGACGCCAACGAGGAGCGCAACGCCACCGCGGTCCGAGCGGCGCGCTTCATCTATCTCTCGGGAGGCTCGCCCCTCCACCTTCTTTCGGTGCTGAAGGGCTCGCTCGTGTTCGACGCGCTCACCGATGCGTGGCGCCGGGGTGCGGTCGTCGCCGGCTCGTCGGCCGGCGCGATGGTGCTCGTCGATCCTATGGTCGACCCCCGCGGCGGCGCCTTCACAGTCGGGCTCGGCCTCGTCGAGCAGTTGGCCGTGGTGCCCCACCACGACTCGGGCGCCTCGCACCACTTCTGGCGCACGCTCGAGCTCGCCCCGCAAGGTATCCCGATCGCCGGCATCCCGGAGCGGACGGCGCTCATCCGGGAAACGGACGGCTCGTGGCGATCCGAGGGTGAGAAGCCGGTCGTCGTCTACGTCGACGGAGTGGAGGCCGGCCTCGAGGCGTTGCCGCGATAGGGCCGGAGGCTCATTCCAGCTCCGAGATCGCGACCGATTCGATGAGGACCTTCTCGCTCGGCCGGCCCGACGCACTTCCGACCGCGTTGATGGCCGCCACCACATCGCGACCGGCCACAAGACCACCGAACAGCGAGTAGAGCGGGGGCAGCCGCATGCCGTCGGGTCCGGAGATGACGAAGAACTGGCTGCCGTTCGTGTCCGGTCCGGCGTTCGCCATGGCAAGTGAACCGAGCTCGTAGCGTCCCGCTTGGGGAAGCTCGTCCTCGAACCGGTAGCCCGGCCCGCCGGCGCCCGTCCCCTCAGGATCGCCGCCCTGGAGCACGAAACCGGGAATCACCCGGTGGAACGCGATCCCCTCGAAGTAGTGGTAGCGCGCCAGGAACACGAAGTTGTTGACCGTTCGCGGAGCACTCACCGCATCGAGGGAGAAGAGCATCGTCCCCTTCGAGGTGACCATCTCGGCGGTGTAGCGCTTGGAAAGATCGATGCACATCGGTGGCGGGCCGTCGAAGCGCTGGGTCTTCGGCGCAGAGCCGTCGGCTGCGGGACACTCGCTCGGCATGGTGGGACTCCGTTTCTGGTCGGATGGATGGGCCGGGCTCAGCCGGAGCTCTTCTTGACGGTGACGCTGAGAAGGTAGACCTTGACTTTCGGCGCGCCGGTCGCTGAGGAGATGGGGACCCCGAGGGCACCGATCTTGTCGACGACGCCCATGCCCGAGATCACCCTGCCGAAGAGTGTGTAGTTGGGCTCCTTGTTGAGGATGGTCTGTCCACCGGGAAGGATGAAGAAGAACTGGCTGGAGTCGGTGGCCGCTCCCGCCGAATTGGCGAGCACGAGGTCGCCAGCCTGATAGCAGGTCGCCTGGTCGGGCTTGGTCTTGCAGCTCGAAGGGGGCGTATTGCCGGTGTACTCGTAGCCGGGGTAGCCATACTTCAGCTTTCCGCCGGTGCCGGTACCTGCTCCGCCGGTGCCCGTGCCGGTCGGGTCGCCGCCTTGCACGACGAACCCGATGAGGACCCGGTGGAAGAACGTTCCGTTGAAGTACTGGTAGCGGGCGAGGAACACGAAGTTGTTGACCGCTTTGAACGATGAAGCGGCCCTCATCCGCACGACGATCTTGCCGAGGCTCGTCGTGAAGGTGGCGTCGTAGGTAGACGACCGGGCGATGCACGCCGGCGGCGCCGTCGTGAACCACACCACCCGCTTCGAGGACCCCGTGGCGGGCGGGCACGCCGGCTTGGCGGCGATCGTGGTCAGCGGTTGGGTCGTCGGCGTCGGGAACGTCGTCGGGGGAATCGTGGTCGTGGTCGATGTCGATGTGGAGCTGGACGTCGAGGTGGACGTCGTGGTCGATGCGTTCTTCTTGCCCGTCCCGTTCACCAGGAAGACGATGAGCACGATCAAGGCGGCCAGGATCACGAAGCTGACGCCGCGCCGGGTATTCCGGCGCCGCTTCTTGCCCTTTTCGATGATGGCTTGCTTCTGTTCGCGGGCGGCACGTTGGCGCGCCCTCTTCTCGCTTGGCACGGAGCGACACGCTACCGAAACCCAGGGGTAGCCGCGTCCGCGCGCCGGCCGGCAGTCTTCCGGGGGGCGCCGGCGGTGCCGGCGGGTGGCCGCCTGCGGGGCCGGAACCGGGGCTGGCGGTGCTGCGGGGGACGCCGGCGGGGCCGGAAGCGGGGCCGGGGCCGGGTGGGGCCGGCCGTGCCGGAACCGGGGCCGGCAGCCACCTGTGCCTGGTTTTGTGGCCTATGCGCACATAGAGGCCGACAGGTGGCCGCGACCCGGCGCTCAGGTTGGTATTCCGTCCACTTGGGTGGGTCTGTGGGGCTATAGCACCCACAGCCCCGCCCAAGTGCTGCGAACCGCGCCCGCGCGGAGGCCTGACCGTGCGCCGGCCTGCAGGCGGCCCCGCCTGGCCCCGCCAGCCCCGGCCCGGCAGTAGCTTGGCTGGTCGTGCCCCTCGTAGTGCAGAAGTACGGCGGAACCTCGGTCGGCGACGCGGACCGCATCCGTGCCGTCGCCGATCACATCGCTCGCACCCGTCGGAGCGGCACCGACGTCATCGTCGTGGTCAGCGCGATGGGGAAGACCACCGACGGGCTCATTCGGCTCGCCGAGGATGTCAGCCGTGTACGGCCAGGTCGAGAGCTCGACATGCTGCTCAGCTCCGGCGAGCGCATTGCGATGGCTCTCCTGTGCATGGCGCTGGCAGACCTCGGCGTCCCGGCGCTGTCGTTCACCGGCAGCCAGGCAGGCATCATCACCGACACGACGCATACCAAGGCGCGGATCCTCGAGATCAAGGGCGATCGCCTTCGTGAGTCCCTCGCCGAGGCGATCGTCCCGGTCGTCGCAGGCTTCCAAGGGGTCTCGAGCACCCGCGACGTGACGACGCTAGGGCGGGGCGGTTCGGATACGACGGCCGTGGCCCTCGCCGCTTCCCTCGGGGCGGACCTCTGCGAGATCTACACCGATGTCTCGGGCGTGTTCACGGCGGACCCCCGCGTCGTGCCGGGCGCCCACCGGATACCCCGGATCTCGTTCGACGAGATGCTCGAGATCGCCGCGTCGGGAGGACGCGTTCTCTCGCTGCGCTCGGTCGAGTTTGCAAGGAACCATCACATACCTCTCCACGTGCGTTCCAGCTTCACCTGGGAGCCCGGGACCATTGTCAGCAAGGAGGACTCGTCCATGGAACAGCCCATCGTCTCGGCGGTGACGAGCGACACGTCGGAGGCCAAGATCACCATCACCGGCGTCCCGGACCAGCCCGGGATCGCCGCCTCGCTGTTTCGGGGGCTGGCCGACAGGGCGATCAACGTCGACGTCATCGTGCAGAACACGTCGCACCACGGCACAGCCGACATCTCGTTCACGGTTCCCCGGGACGACCTTGGCGCCGGCCTTGAGGTAGCCGAACGGCTCATCCCCCAGCTGGGCGCCCTGTCGGTGATCGCCGACGACGACGTCGCCGAGGTCTCGGTCGTCGGCGCCGGCATGAGAACCCATCCCGGCGTCACCGCGACGATGTTCGAGACCCTCGCCGGCGCCGGAATCAACATCGAGATGATCTCCACTTCGCCCATCCGCATCTCCTGCATGGTCCGGGCAGAGCTGGCGGAGCGGGCCGTCGAGCTCCTCCACGCAGCCTTTGGACTCGGGCAGTAAGGATCTCGGAGCTCGGGCGCCCGACCTCGAAGGCCGGCCGCCGGACCGCGCCTGCCGGCCGGCCCGAGCTCAAGCACCGAAAGAGGTCCCGGTAGACTTCGGCGCATGAGAGTCGGAGTCTTCGGCGCCACGGGACAGGTGGGCGCGGTGATGAGGTCGATTCTGGAGGAGCGTGAGTTCCCGGCCGAGAGCATGCGCTATTTCGCCAGCACGCGATCGGCAGGCCGCACGCTGTCGTGGGCCGGCGGGCCCGTCGCGGTCGAGGACGCTCTCGGCGCCGACTTCGCCGGCATCGACCTCGCGCTGTTCTCGTGCGGCGGCAAGGCGTCCCTCGAGCTCGCCCCCCGAGTTGCCGCTGCCGGCGCCATCGTCATCGACAACTCGTCCGCGTGGCGAATGGACCCGGACGTTCCACTGGTCGTGCCCGAGGTCAACCCTGAGGCGCTCGGCTCCATACCGAAAGGAATCGTCGCCAACCCGAACTGCACGACGATGGTGGCGATGCCCGTCCTGAAGCCCCTCCACGAGGTGGCCGGCCTGCGCCGGGTCGTCGTCTCGAGCTACCAGGCCGTGTCCGGGGCGGGCCTCGCCGGGACTGCCGAGCTGGACGAGCAGGTTCGCAAGGTCGCCGACGGCGCCGCTGGGCTCGCCCAGGACGGCAACGCCGTCGAGCTTCCGGCTCCGGTGAAATTCGCCGCGCCGATCGCGTTCAACGTCATCCCCCTCGCCGGCCGCATCGTCGACGACGGCAGCGGCGAGACCGACGAGGAGCAGAAGTGGCGGAACGAGAGCCGCAAGATCCTGGGTCTGCCCGATCTCCTCGTCTCGTGCACCTGCGTCCGGGTTCCCGTGTTCACGGGCCACAGCCTGGCGCTCAATGTCGAGTTCGAGCGGCCGATCAGTCCCGACGAAGCGCGCTCGGCCCTCGACGCTGCGCCGGGGGTCGAGCTATCCGAGCTTCCGACCCCGCTCGCGGCGACCGGCCGCGACCCGTCACTCGTGGGGCGCATCCGGCAGGACCCGACGGTGCCGAACGGCCTGTCGCTCTTCGTCGTCGGCGACAACCTGCGCAAGGGCGCGGCACTCAACGCGGTGCAGATCGCCGAGGTGCTCGCCGCCCTCGGCTAACTCGCTCGACGGATCGGGGTGGGCGTCATCCGAGGCTGAACGCCGGCAGTATCTGGCTCGGCAGCACACGCTGCGACGGCAGCACCACGATGTACGGACCGCTGTCGCGGATCTGGTAGCTGATGTGGTGAAGCACGCACCACCGGATGATCTCGGGCACGCCGAGGCACGGCTGTCCTGGGGCGTTGCATCCCGGATCAATGGCGATCGTGCCGGCCTCGGTGCCGGCGGCGAGCTGGCCGGCGGCGCTCACGAAGATCCACGCCGGCGCAGGACTCGCCGCCACGGCCGCGAAGTACGGCGGATACCGGACGAAGATGGGACCGGCCGGACTCACCGTGACGCTGCCCTGGGAGAGGAACGTCACGTCGTACGCGAGCCAGTAGCCGGTGAAGGCGTAGTGGACGTGCCACCGGAGGAGCGAGGCAGCGAGGGCGGTGGGCAGGTTGTTCGGGTTCGTGTGCCACGAGGTCCAGCTCGTCCGCTCGACGGTGGGTAACCGCGGCTCCCGGATGTAGGGCAAGCTGTCCCTCGCGGCCCGCAAGGTCAGCGCCATTCCCCCTACGAGCACGAGCGTGGCCATGACCGCGGGCGCGAAGCGGGGCGAGCGGATCGCCCACGCGCCAACCTGGCACGCGAACGAGGCCAGCGCGAGTGCCGCTGCGGGGGCGAGGAAGATCGCGTAACGGCCGTCCTGCCAGTACCAGGCGAATGGTTGAGCCGAGTAAAGAAACGGAAACGCGGCGACGTACAACAGCAGCAGCCACGCCCGGCCGCGCGCTGCCCCCCGGCCGAGCACCGCCGCGTACACGAGCCAGCCGACCAGCACCACGACGGCGATGTTCACGAGATGGGGCGTCACCGTCGTCGGCCCGACCCACTCGCCGCTCATGCGGACGCGCAGGCCGAGAGCAAGCGGGACCGCGTACTTGACGAAGATGCCGAGATGCCACCAGTAAGCACCCCCGGGGCCCGGCGGTGCCGGCTGCGGCGGCACGTTGAAGGAGTTGAAGTGCTGGCCGAGGTTGTGCCACCACCACGGCAGCGAGCCGACGACCGCCACCGCCACGCCCCCCAGCGCTGCGACGAGCAGCACCTTCGCCCGGCCGCTGACGACGCGCGCCACGAGGTACACCCCAGCCGGAGCGAGAAAGTAGGCGATCTCCGGCGTGCCCCACCACCCAACGCCGGCGCCGAGCCCAAGGGCGAGCCAGTCGCTCGTCCTGCCTTTGCCGTCGCCGATGCGCAGCACGGTCAACAGCACGGTCAGCCCGCAGATCAGCACGAGCCACCGGAAGCCGTCCTCGACGGTCGACGAGGTCACGTACGTTTCCGGCCAGACCCAGAACGCGATCGCCGCCACGACACCGACGGGACTGCCGAACATGCGGTTGCCGATGCGCCAGAGCAGTACGAGCGAGCCGGCGCAGAGCAGGACGGCGGTCGAGCCGAGGGTGAAGGCCGAGCTCCCGAAGACGGCGAACACCGCGGCGACGACGTAGGCTTCCGGTCCCCCGTAGTTCTGCCCCCAGTAGAAGGCGAAGAAGTGGCCATGGAGGATCTCTCTCGCCATGAGCCCGACGACCGCCTCGTCGGAGTTCATCGGGCCCCGGCCGAGTGCGTAGAGCCTGAGGAGCAGGCCGAGAACGAGCGCCAGAACGACAACGGCCGTCAAGGCCGGCGAGGCGCGCCAACCCGCTGCAAATCGCCTCCACGGGGTGGACCGGCGGTGCGAGGCCCTCGCCCGCGCGGCGACGACCGGAGGTGCCGCGTCGGCTGGCGGGTCAGGTTGCAAAGCGGGACAAGATTACGCCAGCCACAGACCGCCACCCGGGACCCAGGCCCCGAGAGGGGCAACTTGTGCGTCGGGCAGTAGCTGCGGAATAGGCCCGGCGGTTTCTGCACAGGGTTCGTGCCCGGAACAGCTCTTTGCGCCAGTCCCCGAGAGCTGCGACGACGAGAGGCCGGGTTGGGAGGCCCCTTCCGCTACGAGAACCTCGTCGGCCAGATCAGGGTCGTGCCATCGTAGATCTCGTCGACGAACAGGGGATTGAACGCTCGGCGGACGTCCACGCCGGCCGGCACCAGCTTCAGCTGGTTGTCCTGCGCGTACTCCTTGGTGACGAGCGGAAAATCGATCGCGCCGATCGGCTTTCCCGCAGGGGTGCTGCTCACGACGATCCCCGCCTCGATCCTCCACCGGAAGGCGGAGTCCCCGGGCGTGATGTAGAGCTTCGGGTCGAGCCTCGCCTGACAGTCGGCCACGGTCTCGGCCTGGTGTCGGTAACCCCAGAGGAAGCCCTCGAGATCGGCCCGCAGGAAGTCCTCGACCGCCGTCGGGTGCGCCTTCGCGAAGCCGGTGTTGACGATCATCACGCCATACGAGGCGGCGATGCCGTATGCGGTCGGGTCCCAGACGTGAAACTTCTCGCCCTGCGACTCGAGCGTGTGGATCTCGTTCGACTTGTAGACGGGAAGGGCCGTGATCCGCCCCTGGTTGATGACGTCGGGGTCGTAGCCCTCCTGGACCTGCTTGAGGGAGGCGATGTCGACGCCGGCCTTGGCCATCATCGACGCCACCTCGTACGGCAGGGCGCCCTTGATGCCGACGGTCGTGCCGTCGAGTTGCTTGAGATTTCTGTAATGAGAGTCTCCGGGCGTGATGAGCTCGGAGATCGCCGTCTTGCCGTAGGTGAGGACCCCTTCGAGGTTGGCGTCCTTCGCGACGGCCGCGAGGACCTCGCTGTCGGAGCCGAGCGAGCTCATCTGGATCCGGTTCGCGCTCACGAGAGCGACGTTGTCGGTGCTGAAGCCGGATTGCAGCTTGACGGTCAGGCACATGTCGGTGAAGTAGCCCCGATCGGCGGCCACCACGACATCCGCGATCGACGCCGCCGCGGCGTAGTCGTAGCTCGTCTGGAACAGGATCGTTTCCGCCGCCTTGTTCTTGGCGCACTCGGCCGGCGAGATCCCCGACGTCGTCACGCCGGGCGAAGTCGTGGCCGTTACGGACGGCACCGCCGTCGTAGCCGCGGGCGAGCCCCCACACCCAGCGAGCACGAGCCCGAGGCCGCTGAGGAGAGCCCCGCCGCGAACAACCGATCGTCTTGTCTCGAGGTGAGGCACCGTGGCTAGAGGCCCGGTGACGGCTCGGACCAGCGAAGCAGCCGGTGACCGACCAGGGTGATCAGGGAGACGCCGAGGACCCCCATGAAGACGAGCACGAAGATCGAGGCCCACACCTCGTAGACGTCCAGGCTCTTCTGGCCACTGACCATGACGTAGCCGAGCCCGGCGGACGAACCGAAGAACTCGGCCACCACTGCCCCGATCAGCGCCAATCCGACGCAGACCCTGATCGCCGCGAGGAGGTACGGAAGGCTGTGCGGTACCCGTAACCGCAGGAAGACATCCAGCCTGCTCGCGTCGACCGACCTCATCACCTCGAGAGTGCTCGGGTCGATTGCACGGAATCCGACTGCCGCGTTCGTGAGCAGGGGGACGAAGGTGATGAGGGCCGCGAGCACGATCTTCGGCTGAGGGCCGAAACCGAGCCATATCACGAGCGGGGGGCCGAGCGCGATGATCGGCGTCACTTGGAGCATCACCACGAGCGGAGCGAGTGCCCGTTCCATGATCTTCGAGTGAGCGATGACGATGGCCGCCCCGATGGCGACGACGAAGGCCACAAGGAAGCCCCAGAAAGCTTCCTGGCCGGTCACCCAGGCGCTGTCGAGGTAGAGGCTCGGGTTCCGCCACAGCTCCTGGAAGATCGACAGCGGGCCGACCAGCTCGATCGGGCTCACGTGCGACACCTCGACGCCGATCTGCCAGCCGCCGAGGAGCACCGCAAGGGCGATCACGCCCGGCAACACGCTGCGCGTCATCCGCCACGGGAGGTTGGCTTTCGGCGGAGCCGTCTCTTCGGGAACCGCTGGCAACTCGTTCCCGACGGTCAGCGAGCGGTCGATCTGCGGCCGGGTGAGACTGCTCATCAGCTCCAGGCTTCCCGCAGTGACGCCTTCACGCGCCGTGCGTGCTCCGCGAATTCCGGGGAATCCTCCATCTCCTCGGCGCGCGGACGTGGCAGTCTGACCTGCTCGATGGCGGCGACTCGCCCGGGACGGCCCGCCATCGTGACGACCCGATCTGAGAGCATGATCGCCTCGGCGATGCTGTGGGTGACGAACACCACGGTCGTGTTCGTCTGCTCCCAGACCCGAAGCAGCAGGTATCGCATCGCAGAGCGCGTGATCTCGTCGAGGGCCGCGAACGGCTCGTCCATGAGGAGGATGGACGCGCCGAGCACGAAGGCCCGAACGAGGCTCGCCCGCTGCTGCATGCCGCCGGACAGTTCCTTGGGCAGCGAGTGTGCGAATTGCGCCAACCCAACCTGCTCGAGCAGCGTGAGCGGGTCGACACCCCGGTCCTCCACCGCGTCCGTCGGTGCCCGCTTGAATCGACGGAACGGTGGCCGGCCGATGTCACGCAACAGCGTGACGTTGTCCAGCACGCTGCGCCACGGCAACAACGCGGGGGTCTGCGGCACCAGGCCGAAGCGCTTCGCCGCCCGCGCCTGCGCCGGGCTGACGTCACCGATGCGCACCACGCCGGCGTCGGGCGCGAGGAGCCCGCCGACGATGCGCAAGAGCGTGGACTTTCCGCACCCGCTCGGACCGAGGAGGCTCACGAACTCGCCGGGTGGCACCGCAAGACTGACGTCGCTCAATGCCTGGACGGGCATCTGCTTGTGAAAGAAGCGCTTGCTGACGTGGTCAATCTCGATCCCCGGGCCGCCGGCGGCCGATGAGGCGCCGGGGGCGTGTGCGGCCGATGCCGAGGAGGGCGAGCTTGACACCGGTGTCACCTCAGGTTTGCGATATAGGGCCTGAGCAGCTTCTCGATCTGCTTTGCCGCAATGTCGACCTCGATGTTCACCTTGTCACCCGGCAAACGCCGCCCGATCGTCGTCACCTTCGAGGTATGGGGGATGACCGCGACCGTGAAAGTGTCGTGGCTGACGTCGAAAATCGTCAGGCTCACGCCGTCAACGGTAATCGAGCCCTTGTCAACGCAGTAGCGGGTCAGCTCGGAAGGGATCCGAATCCGGAGCTCCGGCGGCGCAGCCAGCACCTCGCCGATGGCGTCTACGTGACCCTGTGCGATGTGCCCGCCGAGTCGGTCGCTCGCCCGGACCGCTCGCTCGAGGTTCACCGGGTCGCCGGGCTCGAGGAGGCCGAGCGTCGTCCGGCTGAGCGTCTCGGCCGTGACATCGGCCTCCCAGTACTCGGGCGCGCAAGCCACGACCGTCAGGCACGAGCCGTTCACCGAGATCGAGGCACCGATCCTGGCATCCTCCAGCACGAGCGATGCCTTGATCCGATGCCGGTCACCGTCGTGACCCTCGTAGGTACCGACCTCTTCGACAAGACCCGTGAACACCCGCCTACCTCCGAATCTCCAGTCAATCCACCCGCCGGCCGGGCAGGCGGGGGCCGGTCACTCGCCGGGCGGTCACTCGCCGGGCGGTCACTCGAAGGCCAGTCACTCGCCTGCGGGGCGGGCGGAGGCCGGCGGGACGTCGCCGTCGCGCCCGGCCGCACTCGGCCAATGCTCCTGCCGGACCTCGTCGAGATAGGAGGCGTGGTTGCGTGTCAGCTCGGCGACGCTGTCGCCGCCGAACTTGCGCAGCGCCTCGGACGCGAGGACGAGGGCCAGCATCGTCTCGGCCACGACGCCCATGGCGGGAACCGAAGTGACATCGGTCCGCTCCTTGAACGACAACGTCTCCTCTTTGGTCTCGATGTCGACGGTCTTGAGCACCGGCCGGTTCAGCGTGGCGAGCGGCTTCATGGCGGCGCCGGCGATCAAGAGGCCCCCCGTGGAGATGCCGCCCTCGATGCCGCCGGCGAGCGACGTCTCGCGGCGGTACTCGCCGGAGCTGGCATCGAAGAAGATCGAATCGTGGCCGCTCGACCCCCGGCGCCGGGCAACGTCGATGCCTTCGCCGATCCACACGCACTTCACAGCCTGGATGCTCATCAGTGCATGGGCGATGAGCCCGTCGAGCTTGCGGTCCCAATGCACGTGACTGCCGAGACCCACAGGCACCCCGTACGCCGCGACCTCGACGGTCCCTCCGAGGGAGTCGCCTTCCTTGGCCGCCGCTCGGATCTCGGCGATCATCTCAGCCTCGGCGGAGGGATCGAAGCACCGCACCGACGAAGCATCGACGACCGGAAGGTCTGCCGGCTGGGGGCGAAGCCCGGCAGTTGCCTGCGCCCCCCCGATCTGGACCACGTGGCTCACGATCGCGACCCCGATCCGCGCCAGCAGTGCCTTGGCGCAAGCGCCGGCGACGACCCTCGCCGCCGTCTCGCGGGCCGAGGCGCGCTCGAGGACGTCGCGAGCGTCGTCGAAGCCGTACTTCTGCATGCCGGCGAGGTCCGCGTGACCCGGACGGGGCTGGGTGAGGCGACGGGACGGCGTCCCGGGCTCAGGCGACATCTCCACCTGCCACTTCGGCCATTCTGCGTTGGCGATTTCGATCGCCACGGGCGACCCGAGCGTTCGTCCGTGGCGAACGCCGCCGACGATGACGATCTCGTCGGTCTCGAAGCGCTGTCGCGGGCCGCGCCCGTACCCGAGCCGCCGGCGGGCGAGCTCGCCGCGGATCTCGTCCTCGGTGATCGGCAGTCCGGCGGGAAGCCCCTCGACGATCGCCACCAGCGCCCGCCCATGGGACTCGCCCGCGGTCAGAAGGCGCAGCACACGCCCAGCCTATGCCGGAGCGCATCGTCGTAGGCAGTGCCGGACGCGCCCCCGGAGCGGTTCGAGGCCTCCCGCTATCGTGTGGAGCGGTGCTGATCTTCGTTCGCCACGGTGAGTGCGAGGCGAATGCGGCCGGTGTGCTGGTCGGCAGGTCCGACTCGTCTCTCACCGAGCTCGGCCGGTGGCAGGCCGCCGCCATCGGTCGCTCGCTTGCAAGATCGATCGGGCCGGACCCGGCGATTGTGCGCCTGTTGACGAGCCCGCTCGAGCGTGCGCTCGAAACGGCGGGAGTGGTCGCCTCAGTGTTGAACGAGGCGATGGGTGGTTCGATCTCACCGGAGCTCGACGACCGTTTGATCGAGCTCGACTACGGGCGTCTCGAGGGCACGGTCGTCCACCGCTCACCGGCGGACACGCCCGCCTGGGTGCTCGATCCGACGGTGCCCCTCCCCGGCGGGGAGCCACTTTCCGCCGTCGCCGACCGGGTGTCAGCCCTCTGCCGGGAGCTGTCGTCCAGCGCCAGCTCCGGGACCACGGTGCTGGTTACCCATGTGTCGCCGACCAAGGCGGCGGTCTCATGGGCGTTGGGCTGCGACGTCACCGCCTCCTGGCGGATGAGCCTCGGCCTCGCTTCGGTGACACGGATCGATCCGAAGCTGGACCGGCCGCTGCTCGTCAGCTTCAACGAGACCTGGCACGTCACTGGTGCCCCGGAGATCCTCGGCCTGCCGGGGCCCTAATCGGGTCGTGCAGAAGTTCTGGCTGCTCAGCGCCGTATCTACGGTCCCCGCGACTCAAGTAGGCGTGCCTGGTTGTCGAAGAATGAACGGTGACGCCGCAATCTGTCCCACGTGCGCCTGCCGCCGGCCACGCAAGAGGCGCTCCGGTGGCCGGCTTCCACAGCTACGGCGAGATTGCCCGCGTCCACGGTTCGGGCGGATTTCACAACCAGACCCTCGTCGTCCCGGCGATCGCCTAGCTACCATGAGCCGCGCGTCGCCGTGTTCGGCACACCAGCTGGCGGAATTCCTCACCGCCGTCTCGGCTCATACCGAGGAGCTAGGAGCGATCGAGTGCGCCGTCGACCTCTCGAGCGCGGCGCTGGAGGCCGAAGTCGGGGCCGTCGTCTGGAATGGAACGATCGCCGCGGCGATCGGCTTTCCCCGCGACCAGGTTCCGTGCGAAGCGATCATCGCCGCGGCGACACGCTGCGGTAGCTTCCTGGAGGTCCCTGGCGTGGGGCCCTGCGGCGTCGTCGCCGTCCCGCTCGGCGTGGCTCCTCTTGACGCCGCCCTCGTAGTCGCCCGATCAGGCGACAGCTTCGGAGCCGAGGAGCTCAGCATGCTGCGGGCGATGGCGAGCGTCCTGTCGTTGACGCTTCGTCAGGTCCGCAATGCTCTCGCGTCGGTGGAGGAGCGCCGGAACACCCTCAAGCAGCTCTCCATGATCCAGAGGTCGATCTCGTTACGAGCGCCCCTTCAGGACGTGCTCGACGCGGTCACGCGCGGGGCCGCGAGCGTGCTCTGCGACGACATCGTCACCTTCTTCGGCGTCGACCCGGACGACCCCGAGCGATTGTGGGCGCGATCGACGTTCGGCACGACGCCGGAACTTGACCGCGACCGCCGCCTGGGGGAGGGCGCGGTCGGCCGAGCGATCTTCGAAAACCGTCTCGTCGTCATCAACGACTACCCCTCCTGGCACTCCGCCCAACCCGATGTGGTTGAAGTCGGCGTACAGGCCGCGATGGCCGCTCCCGTCCACCAGCACGGACAGGTCGTCGGCTGCCTTGTCGTCGGATCCCGCAGGGCCGGGCGCGTCTACACCGTCACCGAGCAGGAGCTGCTCGTCACCTTCGCCGAGAATGCCAGCCTCGCCGTGACCGACGCGATGACGGTCGACGCGTTGCACGTGGCGGTCGACGACGCGCTTCACCAGGCGCTGCACGACCCACTGACGGGACTCGCGAACCGGGCCCGTTTCCTTGACCGCTTCGACCACGCGCTGACCGTGCGACGCCGGGCCGGCGTCGAGGTCGCCGTCCTCTGCGTGGACGTCGACGACTTCAAGTTGATCAACGACCGGCTCGGCCACGCCGAGGGTGATCGACTCCTGATCGAAGTGGGCATGCGCATCCTCGGAGCTGTCCGATCGGGCGACACGGTCGCCCGAGTCGGCGCCGACGAGTTCGCCGTGCTGCTCGAGAACGCGAGCGGGGTTGCCGAGGCCGAGCGAACCGCGATCCGAATAATCGAGGAGATCGCCAAGCCAATCAAGCTCGGTGGTAACGACGTCTCGGCGACGGTGAGCATCGGCCTCGCTGTTGCCGGCGCCGACGCGGCCGGTTCCAACGATGTCCTGCGCAACGCCGACGTCGCCATGGTCCGGGCAAAGAACGCCGGCAAGGCCCGCGTCGTGACCTTCGAGGCCGAGATGTACGAAACCCTGCTGGAGCGCATCGAGCTCGAAGCCGACCTACGCCGCGCGATCGACGACGGGGATCTCGAGGTGTACTTCCAGCCGATCGTCAACCTTGCGACCGAGCAGGTGGTCGGCGTCGAGGCGCTCTCTCGCTGGTGCCATCCGACGCGGGGTTTCGTGCCCCCGAGCACGTTCATCCCCTTGGCGGAGGAGACCGGGCTCATCGTCGAGCTGGGACGAGGTGTCTTGAACCAAGCATGTTCCTGGATCGGCACCTGGCAGCGGGCCCATGCGGACGAGCCCCTCTTCTACGTCAGCGTGAACCTCTCGGCCCGCCAGCTCCAACAGCCCGAGCTGACGGCGGAGGTGGAGCGGGCCCTGGCGGGAGGCATGGCTCCGGGCTGCCTCGTCCTCGAGCTCACCGAGAGCGTTCTCATGCAGGACACCGAGACGACCTTGTCGCGGCTGCACGAGCTGAAGTCACTCGGCGTCCGGCTTGCCCTCGACGACTTCGGAACCGGGTACTCGTCGCTCAGCTATCTGCGCCGGTTCCCCGTTGACCTGTTGAAGATCGATCGCTCCTTCGTCTCCGGGCTCGAACCTCGCAACGACCTCCAGCGGCTGGTGGCGGCGATCGTTGCCTTGGGAGGGACGCTCGGGCTCGAGAGCGTCGCCGAGGGAATCGAGGAGCTCGAGGAGCTCGAGGCGCTCCGCACGGTCGGGTGCCGGTTCGGGCAGGGCTTCTACTTCGCCAAGCCCATGCCCGTGAGCGACCTGGAGCGCTATCTCTCCGGCGCCCTCAGCCGCACCTAGCCGGGCCTCGCCCGGTGGAGCTAGCGGGCCCGCCGTACTCGCTCGCGAAGCGCTTCGTGGAGAGGCTCGAGGGTCCCGTCGTCCCGCCAGGCAGCAAAGTACCAGTAGACCGTCTCCCACGGAGGAAGGTCCTTCGGCAGCATCCGCCAGGAACACCCGGTGCGCGAGTGGTACAAGATGGCGTTCACGATCTCTCGCCGAGAATGCATCTCGTGCCGGCCTCCCGGCTTCGGCGACGGCACGAGATCCTTGATGAGATCCCACTGCTCATCGGTCAGGTCCGTCGGGTAACGCCTTGGAGCCGGCATGTCCCTCCAGGAATCGGCCTCCGCCGACCACCAGCATGCACCTGTCGCCCGATTCAGCGGTGGATCCTCCGCCACTGCTACTCATGCCGATGCCCTTTCAAGACACCAACTGACACCGATCCGGCTTGTCCGCAGTCTGTCCCGCCCCGAAGTCTCGGTTTGGCATCGAGTGGGGCTTGCTCGCAGCCTCGCAGCGATCAGCGTTGCCCCGTCGCAACGATGTCCCGATCCCGGGATGTCTGACCCCGCCTTGTCCCGGCGGGAATGCTGGACCGGCCCAACCCGTGCACTTGGTCCAGGTTCGGGCAGGTAGGGCCCCATGCATCCGAGCCCCGCCCCTTTGCGTAGCAACGTCCTCCCGTAGCTTCGATGGTGACACCGCACCGAAGCAGCACCTCGACTACGCCTGCATGAGGCCACGGGCGAAGTCGACGCCTTCGCCAGTCGTGTCCGGTCCCACGTATCGCTCGTCGAGCGCGATGTACGACTTGCCAAACAGAAGCGTCCTCGGCATAATCCGGGCCTCGGGATAAGCGGGCTCTCCGATATCGGAATAGCTCCGCGTATGGCACCGGGCGATAGATTACCTATAAAATACAAACCACCAGTACATGGCAGGTAAATGGACCAGCAGAAGCCTGATTTAGATTGAGAATCAATAAGGCCCACTTAGGGGGTGTGGGTCCCTAGTCCCTAACTGGTCGTTCGGGCTAGGGGACCGATCGACGAACGCACCCAGTCTGATGGGGCAATGGCATGAGTTACCTCAATGGGACGGTGTGTGATGAGTCTGAAGCAATTCGAGCGACTAAGCCCTAGGGAACAAGAGGTCCTGTTGGCGATGATGCGGGGAAAGATGGCCCGAGAAATTTGCAAACAGTCCTACGTCTCCCTGCCGACGGTCCGTAGTCAGATCCACTCAATCCTGTCGAAGCTCGGGGTCAGCTCGCAGCTGGCTGCCGTTGCTCTCGCCTACCAGAGCGGCTGGCCCCCGGACAAGGATCGCCTTTGGGAGGATAATGTGACATCGATTTCGGAATCCCCCGACTCCCGATCTCTCAAATTATCCGGTTGATGGCCGGGTTGGTCCGAACCGTGCCAATCGGCATCAAATAGGCGCTCTCAAACAAGCCGGCGCCTCGGGTGACCCGGGCGAAACATTCGAGAGTCGGGAACTCACCGGTTAGCCGCGCTACTGAGTCGTGTTCCGGGTTCGGTTAACAGGTCGGAAGCGGTCGAGGAGCTCGGTCTGGGAGTGAGCTCCGAGTTTGCGGAATATTGCCTTGAGGTGGTTGCGAACCGTGTGCTCACTCAGGTAAAGCGAGCGGGCGATCGAAGAGACGCGCCGACCATCTAAGAGCAGCAAAAGGACATCTTCTTCACGCTTGGTCAAGGCTTCCGGCCAAAGTGTCGTGGTCTCTGCCGCCCTAGGATCGGGTTCCTGGTATCCCATCTCGGAGATGGTGGGCAACCCTCCACCCTCTGAAGGAGCGCCCGCCGAGAAACGCGGCCAAGCGGATTCAGGCTTCAGCAGCCAAACGGCGAACCGGCCTCCCCCGGCGCTGGTAAAGGCACTGATCGTGAGCCTCGCTCGAATCCGGCCTCTGGCGACGGTAGACAGCTCCAACCACGTGGAGGCAGTTCCGGAGCCGTCCGCCGCAAGAAGCGAAGACATGCCCTCGAGCATCCGGATGAACTTCTCTCGCTGATCCAAGGGGATGTAAGGGGGTGGCGCGGGCGTCCCTAGGGGCAGGCAGGCGTTCGAACCGATGAGTTCGTCGAGGGTCGCATTCGAATAGACGCGGTGTCCGGCGGCATTGACCGCGAGGACGCCGTCGCTGGAGTCGTCGAACAGCGCCTTCAGTGCTGGGTCGAAAGAGCCCTGGGCACGTCGTTGCGCAACAGAGGCATGTCCCAACGAGGCGGGCTGTGGGAAGACGCCCGTCGAGCTCATTGAGCCACCGCTGTGAATGGCCTCGCGGGGCTGAAGGGCCGTCCGTTCGTTTCGGCATGGGCCGGCGGCCATCGGCCCGTGACAGCTGGCCGGAGTCGCCGCCTCATGGCGCGCGTACCCGTCCACCGAGTGAGGGGACCTTCCGACCATGAGCGCCACGGTTGTGCGACCCGCGGGCGTGTGCAGGCCTTGCTTGGCCCTCTCGGCCGCGGGTTCCCGCCCCCCGCGCATGTGCCGGCTGTTTGGGCGCGCCGTTGCTCACGTATCTCGTCACAATGGGGCGAAAACGCTTCGAGCGACGCGAGCGGCGGCGCCACATCAGGGCCAAGGCCAGCAGAACGATCGCCGCTCCAGCGGCAAGGGGATAGACGATCGGGAACGGCGGGCTGCCCAGCCGGAACGACACCGTGAGCGGGTTGCTCTGGGCGCCAGCGAAGCTACCCACGCCGGTGATGCGGTAGAAACCGTCCTTCGGCACGGCGACGATCAAGGTGGCGACGCCGCGCTCGCCCGGAAGGAGCAGTACCTGGAAAGAGGTCACTCCCCGGAGCAGGACGCCGTTGCGATAGATCCGGCCCACGAAGGTAGTGTCCGCTTGAACAGCCCCGGTGTTGAACAGCGAGGCGCCGATGTCAGCGGCCAAGCCGATCTTGGGGTGGTTGAGCAGCGCCAGGCGCAACAGCCGGCCACTGCGGTGCAGGTAACCATAGGGGTCGAGCCGGAAACGCAGCTCGCGTGTGCCGAGCGAGCGGCCGGGAAACAGCACCTTCAGCTGCGCAATGTAAGTCCCGAGAACCTGTGACCGGGTGTCTGCCCCGGGCCAGTCCACCTCGAGCTTGCTGACCGACCCGGGCCGAATGCCTTCGCCGGGCAACGTCTCGTTATAGACGACGGCGTCACCGCGGGTGATCCTCAGACGGAAGACTGGCGCTACGACGACATTGCTCGAGTTCCTGATCAGGCTGAAGATGGGCAGCGAGTCACCGACCTCGATCGCCGGGTAGGTGTTGACGTCGATCAACGCGCCGGCGATGACCTGGGTGCCGGTGACCTGCGCGCTGACCTCCACCTGGACACCGACGCTCACAGGACTCGCGCCCTTGGGGTAGGAGCCCTTGAGGGGTTGTCCGACCACCTCTAGAGCGCCGGTGTAGGTACCGTCAGCCGTTCGAGGGGGGACCTGGAGGCGGAGTTGGACTATGGCCGAACCGGGTGCGATGGTCACTTTGGACAGCGTCTTCGAAGGGTCGCTGCGGTCGACGATGGCCAACCACGATGCCAGACGGCCGTGCAACAAGAAGCGGAACACCCGGGGCTTGGCGGACCCGTTGATCACCCCTATGGTCTCCAGGTACTCGCCCCCTCGTAAGGCCTTGGCGAAACTGACGCTCGTGGGGTAGACACCCACCCCATTGCCGGACGGGTTGGCCGCGTCGGAGGCACTTGCAGGGCCAAGCGCACTGAAAACCAGCGTTGTGCCGAACGTCGCGATGATGACAGCGGTTGCCCAGCGTATGGGCACCGTTGCGCGGGCACGTCTCACGTCGAGAAGGATGACTGGGACGCTGCACGGCTTCAACATCAAAAGTGATGAACGCGGTCTCTGTCGAGCGTGAGACGCGAGACAGGAGGGAGCAGGCTCGCCCCTCCTGTCTCTCTTTCACCGCCAGCACGGTGGGGTCGGTTGGAGCCGTCCCCGGATCGGTGGTGCGTTGCTTAGGTGCTTTGCAACTTGCTTAGTGCCGAGCGGTTAGTTCAGCTCCTCGTCAGCGTCGGAGTGTCAGAGAAGCTGAGGCTCTGGAACTGCAACTTCCCGCCGTAGGTGACGACATACGGCGCCCCATTGTCCGTCGGACAGCCATAGGTGGTGTTGACGTCCGCCCTGGCCGATACGGTGAGGGAGCCCGCGTAGGTACCGGAGGCAAACGTGCCCATACCGGTCGAAGAAGGCTCGAGTGACAGGTCGAGCTTGGAGGCGTCGTTCGGGCACACGATTCCCGAACCCGGGGCGGCGAGGTTGCCGTCGTCGGGGAGGTAGAACGTCGCGCCGTAAGGGAAGATGGGCTCGGCGACTGCCTCGGTGGAGGGGTTGTAGCCGACCTTGCCGTCGAACCAGGTGATCTGTGCGGGACTCCCCGAGACGCCCTGTTGGGTGAGGGCGCTGAAGTTGAGCCCGATCTGCTCGCCCTCGTTGCCCAGTTCGGTCACGGTCGGGCTTGTGGAATTCCCGGCCGGGACCCAGGTGTCGTTGCCGAGGAGCAGGCAGGGGGCGTTGACCGTCGCGCAGCTAAAGGTCACCGAGCTGAAGTCAAGGCTCAGGTAGATCACCGGCACCACCGTGAAGGTGTACCAGGAGGTGGTCGTGGCCCCGTTGTACGTCGCCACCGTCTCCACGTAGTAGGTGCCCGAGGGGTCGTCCTTCGAGAGGGTGAAGGCGTTGTCGTAGAGGGTCTTGCTGCCCTGGATGCACTTGGTGGTGATGCCGTTGGTGGGGTCGCTGATCGCGCTCGAGGCGATCTCGTTGTAACCCGAGGGCCCTGCGGTATTGAACATGGACGTGAGCACGCCGTCCGCTGAGCCCGTGCCGTAGTTGGCGCACACCGTGTTGGGCACCGGAATGCCTGCCACCGCTGTGTCCTCTTGCTTGTTGGGGTAGAAGACGTTCCAGGAGACCTGGTCGGGCGTGGCCTGGGTGTTCTGGATGTCCACGGCGGCCCACAGCCCGATCCGAACGGGAGCGGGCGAGTCACCAGCGTTCGGGGCCACCTGGAACAAAGGCCCGGGCTCACCGGTCACGCTCAGCGTGGCGCCACTGCCCGTGGCGGTGCCTGCGAGCTGGGTAGCCTCGCCTGAGGGGCCGAGCGCGCACGGCGCAGTGGTCAGAGTGACGTCCCCCGAGGTGACCCCGTAGCCGAAGTCGTACGTGGGATGTGTCGCGGTGGTCGTGTTGCCTGGAGTGTGGGATGGCGCCGTCGGGGCGGCGGTGTTGCCGACCGTGCTGTCGGGCTGGGTGTAGTTGGTGTAGCCCAGAGTATCCGCGGCCGTGTTGATGTTGGCTGCGATGGCATCGCTGTACTGGGTAGTCTCGGTGCCGCCGGCAAGGTTGGTGTCCGGGAATCCCCAGGCGCACTCGATGTTGGGTCCCACACCGTCAGCACCACCGAGGTTGGCGGTGACCGTGAGCGGTTCCGCCGATGTGTTCCCGCTTGCCGAAGCAGTTCCCACTCCGGCGAGCGCCATCCCCGCCAGGGTGGTGGCGGCGATGAGCAGCTTGGCGCGTACCCCCCGCCTCCCGTGCAGTTGTTTCGTTTTCACTGTCGGTTCCCCCTTCTTGGCTCGTGCCGAGGAGAAGCGGGCGAACCAGGAAAACGCCGACTTCAGCTGCCCGCCCTCGGTGGCCGGCACGTTGCCGCCGGTAGGAACCTAAGGAGCGGGCAACCAGCCCGCAAGGACGGCGACCGCAATTGACCAACGATGGGTCCCAGATTCATCGTAAGTGACTAGCCCGAAATGGGCTGCCCGGCCGCCCAATGGCAGCAACACCTACCTTCGAGAAGGCCAAGTTCACCAAGGACCAGCCCCGACGGGTCATCGTGTGCTGAAGCACCGCTGGCGCAGCGGGAGCAATTGGATGGTCCATCACTGCGTTGAAGGATCCGCCGGGCGTCGCTGAAGCCATCGGCGATATGACCGGCGACAGCCAGGGCGGTCGTCACCCGCGCCGGCGGCGAGCGGTCAGGGAACACACCCAACAGGAACAGTGCCAAGTCGCCCAGCCGGCGGTAGATTCCGGAGCACTCGCCGACCTCGAGCAGCTTGTCGGGCGGTGGTCACGCCGAGTCGGCAAGGAACGCAAGGGTGCGCTGCAGGAGCAACGTCGCTGCGGCCTCGTCGTAGTCGGGCAGGCTGCTGTCGGCGAACAGGTGTCGATCGCCCGGGTACAAGAACAGCTCGGCGTTCTCGACCGTCTCGACAAGGTCGCGGGCGGCATCGATGTCGCCCTCCCCGACGAAGAACTCGTCGGCGTCCATGGCGTGGATCTGGAGTGGGACGCCCGAAGGCCACGGACCCCCGAACTCCGAAGTCGGGACACACGAATGGAACAGCAGAGCTCCCCTCGCACCCGGCCGCGTCTGGGCCAGCATCTGAGCGGGCAGCACCCCGAGGGAGAACCCGGCATAGAAGATCCCGTTGGGCAAACCCTCGGCGGCAAGTCGACCGCGCTCGATGATGACGTCGAAGCCGACGTCCTGGGCATAGGCGACGCCGTCGCCGAGGGCGTCGAAGGTCCTGCCCTCGTACAGGTCGGGCACGGTGACGTCGTGCCCGGCGGCGCGCAGCTGGTCGGCGAACTCGCCCACGCCGTCGGTAAGGCCATGGGCGTGATGGAACACGACGATGTCGGTCATTGGCGCTCCTCAGTCTGCTGATTCGGACGGAGCACACGGTAGAGGACGATGCGGACAAGATGAGTCCGCATAGTCACACAGAGACTGGGCAGGACAAGAACGCTGGTATTGGTCAGTAGCCGGGGGGAATCTCACCCCCCGGCTCTCTCAGAACCGTACGTGACAGTCTCCTGTCATACGGCTCCCACAAGCCGGCGGTTGGCAGGTTGCAGCATGTGCCAGTGGGCAAAGA